>OHAY01000924.1_pt1 | contig 29042 bp, 28 predicted proteins | sample 1577191 | NCBI WGS metagenome assembly OHAY01 (sample SAMEA3541504, study PRJEB24748) | human gut metagenome | biome: human gut; feature: human-associated habitat; material: faeces | place: China | collected 2012 | reverse complement strand
CTTCATCATCTGCTTTTTACCTCCTGATTATTTCAAATAGAGACATTTACTCCCCGTAGACTTCCTTGGCATAGCCGAAGGCCGCCCAGGCCTTGGGCCAGCCGCTGTAAAAGGGGAGAAATCCGATTCCCGCCAGGACCATGAGCCCGGCCGCTAAGAAGTGCTTACGGAAGGGCATCATAATCGGCCTCCGCTACGGCTTCACACCATTCCGTACTCGTATCAGTCCCGTCGACTTCAATGGCCAGATGCTGGAAGGCACTGTCCTTGGCAGCACCGTGCCAATGCTTGACGTTGGCCGGGATGTGGACGACATCACCGGCGAGGAGGGCCTGGGCCGGTTTCCCCCATTCTTGATACCAGCCACGGCCGGCCGTGACTAACAGCATCTGACCGCCGCCCTGGCTGGCATGGTGGATGTGCCAATGATTGCGGCAGGCCGGTTCAAAAGTGACATTGCCGACGACGACCTGTTTTAGGGACAACATGTTCAAATAACTGGTGCCATCAAAATACTGGGCATAGTCGACGTTTTCTCCGCCCATGGCAAAGGGGCTCGTCTGCTTGATTTCTTCTAAAGTCATTTTCTTTCGTCTCCTCTTTTTCGTAACACATATAAGAAATAATCCAGCCGGTCCAGCTGAAGCTGTTTGTCATGAATAGCATCGAGCAAGTACCGGCGATGGCGCTGCAGGCACGACAACTGCTCTTCCTCGGGCAGGGCCTCATACTGTTCGATAAAAGCCGCCGAACAACCGGCATCGATCAAATTCTGCCAAACCTTCCCTTCCATCATCGACCTCCTCTCTCCTTGCTTACTACGCCTTTATCTTAACAGACGGCCAGGGGAATGTAAAACGCTTATATTTCATGTCTGGATATGTGTTTTTCGTATGGCAATGTAGGGGCCGTCCCAAAGGGCGGCCCGCGTGGCTCGTGGCTAGGGGCTAGTGGCTCCTCCACGAAGGTTTATGCCATCATGCGAGATTCCTTTGGCTCTATAGTTTGTAGTACGGAGTTTGTAGTTTGTAGATGATGGCTTTAAATTAAAAAACATTCACTAAAAACTACAAACTGCAAACTTAGTACTCAAAAAAGAGCTATCGCCTAAGCGATAGCTCTTTTTTATGTACAACTCTTATTCAGCTGTTGTGTTGTTGACAACCTGTTTGCCTTTATAGTAGCCGCAAGTCGGGCATACATGATGAGGCATCATTGCTTCGTGGCACTGCGGGCATTCTACGTAGCCCGGTGCGGTCAATTTCCAGTTTGCGCGACGCATCTTCTGACGAGTCTGGGATAATCTGTTCTTCGGTACTGCCATGTTCTGCACCTCCTTAAATCACATGGTACGTTATTTCTAGCGCTTTTCTTTGGATCGCAACAATTGAGCCAGGACTTCGAGTCTTGGGTCAATCTTGTCGGTAGGACAACTACAGGGTCCGTCGTTCAGGTTTGCACCGCACTGCGGACAGAGTCCTTTGCAGTCTGGCCGGCACAAAACCCTCATTGGCTCGCTGAGGATCAACGTTTCTCTAATTGTCTCCGTCAAATCGATGTACTCCCCATTATAGGGCAATACGTCCTCGGGAAGCTCTGCTTCCGTACCATAGACTTCAGACAGTGTTTCATTCCGATCCACCGATACCGGTGTCAGACAACGGCTGCAGGGATACATGCCCGATGTGCGAATCGTTCCTTCTACAAGGAGATGATTGCCATCGAAACAATACGTTCCTTCCACAGCTACGGTAGCATCTTTCCATGGGAAATCATCTACATCACCGAGCTCGGCAGCCGGACGTTCAAACGAAAAAGGGAAAGACTTCCCCATTTCTTTGAGTGCTTCTTCGACTTGTAGTTTCATTATTTCTACCTCGACTATACTATTATATCTATCCGCTCAGGCTTTGTCAATGATAAATTCGTATACCTTGCGGACGCGCGCGCGCAGTCTGTCATTTGCCGATGAATTCCCGCAGGAGGGAGTTCATGGGGACGACGGAGGAATCTACGGGTTTGAAGGGTTTCAGGAATTTGACCAGGCGCTGGGCTTCTGCATAGTAGGGGCTGTCCTGGCCGATGGATTCCAGGAGCGGTTCGGCATAGGGTTTGAGGACGGCCAGTTCGTACGGCAGAGCCGTGTTGAATATGGTATCGGCATCTTCCTGATAGGGGTAGATATTTTTTTCTTCACCACGGCGCACGTCACCCCAGATTTCCATGGTCGCTTCAGGACCACGGCCGCGGAACTGGTGATCCCGGACCATGCGGCGGATGATGCGCGTATCCGATGTGGAAATGCGGTTGTGGTCGTTAATGCGTATCTGTGTCAGGACACCGAGGGAGATTTTCACTTTTTCATAGCGGGGCAGCATATAGGTCAGGGAATCGTTCAGGGCATGGAGTCCTTCTACGACGATGGGCTGGCCCGGTTCGAGGCGCGTCGGTTTTTCATCGAAGTAGCGCTTGCCTTCGACGAATTCAAAACGGGCCAGGTGGACGTCTTTTCCCTGATTGAGGTCATCGATCTGCTGGTTGAACAGGGGCACGTCGATGGCGCGCAGTGATTCGAAATCGTAGCTGCCGTCGGGATTGCGCGGCGTATCTTCTCTATTATAGAAATAGTCGTCCAGGGAAATCCGTACCGGCCGCAGTCCATCGACGCGGAGCTGGGTGGTCAGGCGTTTGCAGAATGTCGTCTTGCCGGCCGAAGATGGGCCTGCGATGAGGACGACTTTGATTTTTGGCCGCTGGGCTACGATATAATCGGCCAGTTCAGCCAGTTTCTTTTCCTGCAGGGCTTCGGCCATATCGACGATGTCCTGGATGGTTCCGTCCTGGATATACCGGTTCAGGTCCGATACGTATTCACAGCGGACGATGCGGCCCCATTCTTCTGCTTCCAGGAAGAGGCGGGCCATTTTCGGGATTTCCTTGTACGGCGGCAGTTCATTGGGGTTTTCTACTTTCGGGTATTCCAGTATGATGCCCGGCGCATAGAGGCGCAGGTTGAAGCAGGTCAGGTATCCCATGCTGGGAAGGAGGGGTCCCATGTAGTAATCCAGTATCTGTCCGCACTGATAGGCCAGGACGTAAGGCACATCAACATGGCTCAGCAGTTCTGCTTCGTGCTTGAGGTCCCGGTTGTGGCACATGGCCAGTGCCGTCCGGGCGCTGACTTTGACCTGGGTAATGACTTCGTCCTGTTCGACGATTTCATCCATGCGGCGCTTGATAGCTTCTACATCGTGAATGGTCACGTTGTGGCCGATTTCCAGTTCACAGTAGAGAGATTTGCGCAGGGCGTGTTTGACCAGTACTTTGCCGTCGGGATAGAGTTCGGCCACGGCCCGCACGAGGAGCAGGATGGCCGTGCGTATGATGCACTGGTTGCCTTCCAGTGTATTCAGCTGGTACCATTCGACGTCTCCGTTTTCTTCTATTTTCGTCTGCAGGCCGGCCAGTTCGTTATTGTACAGGGCGGCTGCCACCGGCGGGTCGGCCTTAGGACAGCATTGCCGGCTCAGGGCGAGCAGGGTCGTTCCTTTTTCCACAGTATAGTCTGTATTGTGGGTCTTATCATGTATGGTTATCACAGTATCACTCCTTACTGTATTTGTAAAATTTTATGCCTTACTATACATAGTTCTACAAAAAAGATACGTTTCCTTTTTTAGAAATGGTATAATAATGCTAAGTTATCATGTTTTTGTCCAGCACGCAAAGAAGGAATGTATAAGAATGTATAGGAATTCGTATAGAATACCAAAACCGGATGTATCCATACTGGCAGCTATCTTCATCCTGCTCTTCTGCCTGGAAGCGGCTGTACTCAATTATGAACACGTATACAAGGCAACGCCCGATTATTCTGTCCGCATCCTTACGGAGGCCATCCAGAACGGCGATGAGGATACGGTCACGGCTCTCGTCGATGACAAGGCCATAGCCGCCGGGCTCTTCGACGGCATGGCGTCACGGAGCGGCGGCATGGATTCGCTGCCGGTACTGCAGCTGGCCTGGGCACCGCTGCGGGATGATTTCATCCGTGACAGCAGCCGCCTGTTCCACCTGTCCATACAGAAAGGGGAAGACGATACGGACCGCGCCGGGGCAGCCGAAAATGTACGCATCCGCCTGCAGGCACTGGGATTCCCCTTCCCGGTCACAGACTGGCACTATGTTTCTTCCCATTACGCTCATAAGACGGACAGCAGCCATGCCCAGATGGAGGTCACGCTGTACAATGAACGGCTCGATACGAATCTGACCTGCACCATCGAGCTGACGCGCACGGGCCGGCAGCAGTGGCGCGTGACGGGCCTTGCCGATGCGTCAGCCTTCATCAATGAAATCAATGACGCCTGGAGCCAGCGTCTGGCCGCATACAACCGCCCGATCCAGCGTCAGCTGGACGGACTCATCAAAATCCGGGACGTATCGGCTTCTCTCGTCAGCGAGTCCAATCATCAGACCTTCCTGCGCATCACCTACACGCCAGTATTCGAAGGCAGGCCGGAAGAAATCCGGGAAATCCGCGGTGTCTATGAGCTGCAGCGCGCCGGGGACCACGCCGTGCTGTATTCGGGGACCCTGCGGCTGACGCCGGCGGCGTCGGGCAAGCCGCATACCAGCCAGTTCCTGCTCAATCCCCTCATTCCCAGCCAGTACGCCCTCATGAGCCGCGAAAATCTTAATGACACGAGGAGCCAGCTCCGCGTCATCAGCATCACCCGTCAGGACGGGACGACTCTGTCCCTGGCTGAAAGGCTGCCAAACTGAAAAAAAGCTGTCACTGGACAGTTTTTTTTCAATATTCCAGACTGCCGGGCTTCATGAGAAAATCAAACAGGCTGATGGTCAATATGCCGTGCTCATCGTGGAAGGGCTTCACGATGTCCCGGACAACGACGATTTTTTTGAAGGAATCATCCAACGCCAGCAACGAAGCCTTTTTATAGCATAGAACCGTCCCGTTTGTGAGGCAATAGTGAAAAAAAGCTGTCACTGGACAGGTTTTTTTCACTATGCTTGACCGAAATGGCGGTTTTCTCCCTGAGGGTACAAAAAAGGGACTATGGCATGATGACGGATATTTCATGCCATAGTCCCTTCTCTGTTGTCTTTGTTACCTGCCCTGTACGACTTCTACGATTTTCGGGCGGGCGTTGGCATCGTTTGTGATTTTGCGGTCAAACAGTTTGACTCCTACGACTCCGATGAGGAAGCCGATGATGCCGCCGGCAATTTCCAGGTTGACTACATCCATCGCCTGGGACTGGGCCACCAGACGGCCGATGAAGACACCGGCAGCAGCTACCAGGAGCGGCATGATGAAGCAGACGAATGCGCCAATGACGATATTGACTTCCCGCATTTCGAACTTGACATGCTGCCCGACTTTCGCCCCGACAGGATTCAGCGCCTGGACGACGATGTGCTGTGCCCCATCACAGGCACCGCAGGAAATACAGTCGGAATGACGGCCGACTTTGACATCGACGAGACCATTATCATTTAACCCTACAACGGTACCTTCTTCTATTTTCATACGGACTCCTTCTTTCATGCTATTAAAAGAAATAATCATTCTTTATGATTTCATCCTAAGTATAGCATGACCCTTTCCAATAATCAATACCTTAATGGTACTCTTTTTGCATGATAGATTTGATTTTTTGACTTTATCTGATTCTTACAGCGAAAGGCTTTTCAGATAGTCCCGGAACTGATCGCCCAGGTCTGGACGGCGCAGGGCATATTCGACGGTAGCTTTCAGGAAGCCCAGTTTATCCCCTACGTCATAGCGCTTGCCGGAGAAACAGTAGGCATAGACAGCTTCCCGGGCAGCCATGGTCTGCAGGGCATCGGTCAGCTGGATTTCGCCGCCTTTCCCCGGTTCGGTCCGGCGCAGTACTTCAAAGACGTCAGGCGTGATGATGTAGCGGCCCAGAACGGCGGTCCGGCTCGGCGCTTCGGCAACGGACGGTTTTTCGATCATGTTGACAACGCGCATGAGACGGGGGTCATCGGTGGGTACGCCTTTGACAATGCCATAGGAGGAAACTTTTTCCTGGGGTACTTCCTGACAGCCCAGGATGGTCGTGCCCAGGGAGTTATAGATATCGATCATCTGCTGCAGAGCCGGGTTGGTTTCGTTATATACGACATCATCGCCGAGGAGGACCGCAAAGGGTTCGTCGTCGATAAAGGACTGGGCGCAGAGGATGGCATCGCCCAGGCCGCGCATGTGTTTCTGCCGGATGTAATGAATATTGATTTCAGATATACTGCGTACCATGCGCAGCAGATCTGTTTTGTGATGTTCTTCCAGATTGAGTTCGAGGGCGATATTGGTATCGAAATGGTCTTCAATGGCCCGTTTGGCATGGCCGCTGATGATCAGGATTTCTTCAATACCACTCTGGAGAGCTTCTTCTACGATGTACTGGATTGTCGGCTTATCGACGATGGGCAGCATTTCTTTCGGCGTCGCCTTCGTTGCCGGCAGGAACCGCGTCCCGTAGCCGGCTGCGGGGATGACAGCCTTACGAATCTTTTTCATGTATTATACCACCTTTTATTCAAACCAGCGGGATAAATCAAATTCCTCGCCAATCATTTCTTTTACATAGCCCTGTGCCAGGTAGAGGCCCAGGAGGGATAATGTGGAGACGCGCAGGAGTGTGCTGTCCCAGATGTCGCCCAGATCCGCCAGGATAGGCGAAATATCTTCCATGATGTCCAGTGCTTCTTCGCCGCTGAAGTTGGCCGGGCGTTTTTTGGCAAGCCGCATGAGACGGTCCTGCATTTCCCGGTCGGTAATACCGGTGACGCGGAAGAATCGCAGGGCCATGGAATCATCGACCAGAGCCAGTTTGATGAGCGGCGAGTTGAAGGAACGCACCACATATTCTCTGGGGATGCGATGGCCTTTGAGGGCTTTCCGCAGTTCTTCTTCCGTAAATCCGCGGTACCGGAACAGGAGCGGATACGAATCGGACAGGATTTCCGGGAACCGCGTTTCCTTGGCTTCCAGAGCCGTGCAGTGGAGATAATCCAGCTGCTGGTAATAGGGCCGTTCCGTCGGGAAATGGTCCAGGAAAGGCATGACGTACTTGTCGATATACTGGCAGAACGTCGTCTTATCGACGTTGTGGGAGTTGCGGGAATAGAGGAACAACAGCAGGATGGCCAGAATCTGATAATGGCCGCGGCCCAGATAAGGCATGACCTTCAGGGCATCCATGGCGACCAGATGGCGCGTCGAGGCCACAGGGCAGCGGACGATATCTTCAAAGGCGCGCAGAGCCATAGTAGCTACGTAGTCTTCCGGCTGGGCCGCATAGGTTTTCTGTACGTTCTGGAGAGCTTCCTGTACCAGAAGGGGTGCGACAGCCCGTTCCCGTTCGTCGTCAGTCCGGCAGCCCAGACGGTTGAAGGCGGCAGCGGTGATGTTTTTGACGTGCTGCTGGAAGGCGTCGCCGGCAATGCCGTACTGACCCAGGAAGTGATAGGCGCAGTCCCGCACGACCGTCGAATTGGCGGCAGCATCTTTGGCCCAGATGGATTCCTGTCCCTGTTTTGTCGAGGACGTGCCGGGCTGCAGGTCATTGCCCCAGGGGCTCTTGTTGCGGCCGCGGCTGTTTTCCTGCCGTGTATGGGCCGAAGCCGGAGCAGCGGCCGGAGCCGTCCGGCCTTCCGTGTCTTTTGCCGCCGTATCGACCTGCAGCGGCTGCATGCGCCGCGTTTCGTCGCCGAGGGTGCCGGGGGCCGTATCGTGCTTCTGCGTTTTGATGGGTTTCATGATCTGCGTTTTATCCGACAGGGCACTGCCTTCTCCTTCATCAGCCGGAGCCGTATGAACGGCAGCGGCGCCTTTGCGGACAGCCGCAGCCGTCCGGACCACCGTAGTCTGGCCCGTCGCAGGGGCAGCAGCTGCTGCTTTTGCAGTCGCCGCCGCTGCTGTTCCGGAAGCAGCCGCCGCGGCAGCCGTTACGGCAGCGGCCGGGATGACCGTCGTCGCATCAGAATCGCCTGCCGGGGCGTTTTTGCCGGCCGGCTGGTCTTTTTCTGCCAGGTCTTTCGACACGACAGCCGCCATCTGGGCCAGGGTCGTATCTTCCGGTTCTTCATCGCTGACCAGGCGCGCGTGCTGTGCCGCAGCCGCCGCCCGGCGCTTGCGGGTCGCTTCTTCCCTCTGGCGTATCATTTCTTTTTCTGCGGCTTTGCGCTGCGCTTCTTCCTGCGTAGCTTCACGGGCCGCTTCTTCTTCTCTCTTTTTCTTGGCTTCTTCGGTTTCTGCCTTGTAGGCCGCCGCTTCTTCCTTATCTACCTTATCCATGGCTTCGATGATTTCATCGCGGGACAAGACCCGTGTGGCATCGAAGTTTTCCTTCTTCTTGCGGTTTTTCTGCGGAGCTTCTTCATAGACAATCTGCCCATTGCGCCGTACCGCTTCTCCTTTTGTCGTGACAAACGCCGTTTCATCGGGATTTTCTGCGCGTTCCCTGACCGTCACTGTAGAAATCCGTGATACCGGGGCCGTCTGCGAATGGCTCGTCCGCCGTTTCGCTTCCCGTTCATCATTGAGCGCTTCGATCTGTGCCCAGGCTGCTTTTTCTTCTGCCCGCTTCTGAGCCAGACTCTGCTGCTCTGCCTTTTCCTGTTTCTGATGATTTTTTTCCGCTTTGTTCCCGGAAAAGAGAATCATGCAAATAATGAAAAAGATTACCCCAATCCCTGCCACAATAATGTACGGCAAATAACTAGACATCTCATCCTCTCCCTCTGTGACTGAAAAAATAATTCTAGCTCCTATTCTATCATAGATAGAATTTAACTTCCAGTTTTACCTGAAAAGAGCAGAAAGAAATAGAATATGGTATAATATGGGTCGAACTTACTTAAAGGAGGCTTTGCGCCATTACGGCGGTATATATGAAACAGTATAAAGCAATCATTTTTGATATGGACGGCACCGTCCTCGATACACTGGATGAACTGACGACTTCCCTGGCCCATGTCTATGAGGCCCATCATCTGCCTGTCCGGACACGGCAGGAAGTCCGCGCCGCACTGGGATACGGCTACACCGGGCTCATCAGGCGGACGGCGCCGGATCTGGACCCAGCTCAGCAGCAGGCACTGGCAGAGGAATTCAAAAGCTGGTACAGCAGCCACTGCCAGGGCCATACTCATCCCTATGACGGCATCGTTCCCCTGCTGTCGGCCCTTCAGGCCGGAGGCCGCAAGACGGCTATCGTGTCCAACAAAGGGCAGGGTGCTGTCAGTGAGCTCCACGATGAATTCTTCTCCCATCTCGTATCCTTTTCTATGGGCGAATCGCCAAAGTACCAGAAAAAGCCGGAACCCGATATGGTATGGGAAGCGCTGAAACGGCTGGGCTGTGCCAAAGAAGATGCCGTCTACATCGGCGATTCAGAAGTAGACAGCATGACGGCCCGCAATGCCGGTCTCGACGTCATTCTCGTGACCTGGGGATTCCGCGACAAAGACGAGCTGGAACGGCTCCATCCCGATTATCTCGTCCAGAGCCCCGATGAACTGGCCCGCCTGCTCCTGGGGCAGTAAGCCGGGACCTTTTTCCTATCGGATTCATCGTCTTCTCTTTTGGGGAAGCCAAAAACAGGTACATACAGACTGCAATGTGACCAGCCTGTATGTACCTGTTTTATTGTATTTAAGGAAAATGACGCCTGCTTACGGCTATACTTTTTGATTTTTACCGTCCTTGAAGACGTAATAACCTAAATCGCGGTAACCGAACCAGTTGGCCTTGTCGTCCCAGAAGAAGCGATAGATATGGTTTTGAACACCGTCACCGAATACAAAGAACGAAAGTTCCAGTTCGTTGTCTTTATTGACAATCAGGTTCGCATGGGGTTTGTCATACCCGGCATAATAGTTTTTCGAATTGATGTATTCCTGCCAGGTCCGTTTGACCGGGTCATAGCCAAAAGCCGTAGCGTGCCTGGACTGGGAAAACAGGTAAAAAATCCGCCCGCTGTCTTCGTCCCGGACCCGTTCCATGTGATGGATTTCATCCTCTGTCAGGAGGTCCGTGATATACACGAGTTTTTTATTCTGCTTTACCGTCATGCGGGTATAGCCATAATCGCCCGCTTTGAGGCGGATTTCCGTAGGTATTCCGTTATCGACGGATACGATTTTATAATTTTTGGCAGAATGTTGTTTATCAAAATGAACATCGTCGAGGACAACGAATTTGGCAAAGGCCAGGTTGCATACCATAAAGGTCATGGTGCAGGCTGCAATAGCAAGTTTTTTGAGCATCTTCAACTGACTTCACGTCTCCCTTCCCGTTAATTCATGGCATCGCGGATAACTGCATCGACGGCGGCATTGGTCGCTTTATCGTAGAGCGGCGAATGGGACAGGTCCTTTTCCGTATCCGCATCAGCTTTTTTCGTATCGTCCGCCGTACCTGCCGGCTGGGGACGCATGGCCGCCGTACGCACGTCATGGATCCGCACGACGCCTTTGCCTACTCGTTCATCCAGTTTCTGTATGGTCGTATCGGCCAGGGGCCGGCGTACGATGACATCGATTTTTTCATTCTTATAGTCCGGTACGGAACCGACGTAGTTCTGCACGCCTTCTTCGGAAACGATACAGTTGATGGCTCTCGTCATGAGCTGATCGTAATCGGCACGGGCAAAGCGGACGTGACGCAGTTCCAGTACGTCATTGCGGGTCACATCTTTTTTCAGGCGCTGCTTCAGGAACATGCGCGGCGAGCCCCTGAACCCGAGGACCAGTTTATCTCCGTCCCAGTACAGGGTCCCCTGCTGGAAAAAGGCCGGCATACTGCCGTATTCGGCATTGAGAGCCCGGATGACCTGGCTTTCCACATCGACGTGGGATACGTAGTCGGCGCCGGAATGCATCATGTGATACATCGTTTCGGCAGCGGCCGCACGGGTCATGCCTTCCTGGGGATGGAACAGATGATCTTTTGTCGTCATGAGGTCTTTTTTCTGCAGATATTCCACAGCTGTGCGGTTTTCCGGAGAAACGGCCGTAATGTCGCCGTAGGGCTGTACCTGATTTTCAATATCTTCCAGACCGCAGTATTTCAGATAACGGTAGAGAACGGCGGCAAATTCTTCCCGTGTCACCGGTTCATCGGGACGGAAGGATCCGTCTTCATAGCCTTTGAGTATGCCCTGGGCTGCTACGGCTGCCATGGCATCATTGGCCTTCGGTGTCGGCGCATCGCTGAAAACGAGCGGAGCTTCCGGCAATTTTAGGGCGACGCTGTATATGAGCTGTGCCAGGTCTCCCCGCGTCAGGATCTGCTGGGGAGCAAAGGTCTTTCCTGCGGCAAAATCCAGGCACTGGTTATCGTAGAGATAATCGATGGCGGCACGGCTCTTGAGGCCTCCCAGGTCTGTATACGGCGCTTCTGCCAGAGCCGTCACGCCGGAAAACAGGCTGAAGGCAGCGAGCAGGACTGCCAGTTTCTTCTGTTTCATCATATCCCTCCTGCTACTGAATGATGATACGCAGTACACCGCCGATTTCCTTATTCAGTGCTGTCTGTGTGTCTTTGGAAATGGAGTTTACGGTGAGCAATACCTTTTCATTGAGATAATCGACATCGGTCTTGACAAAGGAGCCGGTCGGTTCATTGGCGCGGTATACTTTTTCGGCCCGGGCCATGATATTCTTATAGTCATTATAGCTGTAGGTCGAACGCTGTACGATGACGGTGCCGCCTTCGATCTGGGAATCTTCGGCCAGAGCCTGTTCCAGCTTGTCCCGGTTGGCCTGGGTCTTGACACCTACGTGGAGTTTATTGCCCTGCCAGTACATGATGCCGTCTTTGGCAAAGTTCTTGATGGAGCCGTAGACGTCGGTGACGTCTTTGAATACCTGTGTTTCCAGGGTATTCTGTTTGGCTGAGCTGCCCTTGCCGTTGGTGAGGATGCGGTAGAGGACGTTGACGGCTTCACCGCGGGTAATTTCCGCTTTCGGCTGGAACGTATTGTTGGCCCCTTTCATGTAGCCTGCCGCAGCCAGGGTATCGACGGCTTTGCGAGCCCAGGGAGCGATGGCATTTTCATCGTCGTAGGGGACGGCCGTATCCTGGACGGTAATGCCTTTATAACTCATATAATTATAGGCGATGACGGCAAATTCTTCCCGCGTGATGTTCTGCGTCGGGCGGAAGGTGTTGTCGCTGTAGCCGTTCATGATCTGTTTATCGACGAGGGAATCGATGGCCCGCTGGGACCAGCGGCCCTGGATATCCTTGAAGCTGGTCTTGGGAACGGCCGGGCTTTCATTGAGCATGTTGTTGATGATGGAGGCAATGCCTTCGCGGGTAATGGGGTCATCGGGATGGAAATATCCATTGGCACCGCTGACATAGTGGTTATCGTAGAAATATTCTACGGCCTGTTTCCCCCAGTAGTTATCGATATCGCGCAGGCCGCTCGTCGTGCCGGCAGCCAGGACACTGCTTCCGATGGCAGCAGCTACGGCTGCCGTTATGAGAATCTTTGTATATTTTTTCATGTTCGTCTCTCCTATCCATGTAGTATGTACAGGTAGCAATCTCACTATCTGTATTATTGTATCATATGCCATTCTATGTCACAAGCCAGCCGGTCAATACTCGCCGAACCAGCGCTGGATTTGTTCCACATCACTCGTTTCCTGCAATGCCAGCTGCAGCAGCAGCCGCGCTTTCTGCGGTGACAAGTTATCTGCCCCTATCATGTGAGGCCACAGGGGGACGGGACTGACGATACCGCCGGACGCTCTCGTCGCCCGGACGAAGACCAGCCCTTTGAGCTGTGCTTCTTTGATGACTGGCAGGAGATGTTTCGGCAGATTGCCGTGGCCCATGCCGGCCAGAACGATGCCCTGTATGCCCCGTTCCATCGCCGTCTCGATGATAGCGGCCGTCATGCCGATATGGCAGTACAGAATCCAGACGGGCAGCAGATGGTCTTCTGACGGGCAGGTCCAGCGGGAGTCATACGTATGGCGGCGCAGTGGCTTCTGGTAGAAGACGGGCACTCCGTCCTGCATAAATCCCAGAGCGCCCAGCTGGCCGTCTGTAAAGGTATGGACGTGGGTCGTATCGGTCTTTTCCACGAACCGGGCCGAGCAGATAGTACTGTTCATGACCTGCAGGATGCCGTATTCCCCGGCTCCGGGTGTCGCCGCCAGCCGCACCGCTTCCAGCAGGTTCATGGGGCCGTCGGCACTGATGGCCGTAGCCGGACGCATGGCCCCGACGAGGACGACGGGCTTATGGGTGTGGACCGTGAGGTGGAGGAAATAGGCCGTTTCATCCATCGTATCCGTGCCATGAGTGATGACGATGCCGTCTACGTCATCCCGGTCTGCCACATCCTGGACGTGGCGCGCCAGCTGCAGCAGCAGTTCTTCGGTCATACTGGAGCTGTCGATGTTGCAGAACTGTTCCCCCCGTATGGATGCATAGTCCGTCATCTGCGGCACCGACTGGATGAGATCGTCAATAGAAACTTCCCCGGCCTGATAGCCGATGAGTTCAGACTGGGACGCGGCCCGGCCGGCAATGGTTCCGCCGCAGCCGATAATATATACAGCAGGTAGCATAGTGATTTCCCCCTGTCATAAAATGATACAGAATTACTCCATTCATTATACCATATCCGCCATAGTCTTCCTATTTTTACTTTAAAGCGAGGATATACTATATAGAGAAATATATGACGGACTTTATGCTGAAAAATCCGTCATAGCAACAAAAACGGAGAGGCCGCCTCACAAAGCACCGGGTGCTCTGTGGGACAGTCTCTCCGTTCCTTTTAATTCTATGATATTTCTATTGTCGTTCTACGCGCCTTTCCGGCGTTTTACAGACTTTTTTATTTTGCCATTATTTGGCCATCATCTGGGCGACTTTATTGGCAAAGGCCGCCGGGTCATCGGGCAGGATACCTTCCAGGAGCAGGGCCTGATCGTAGAGGAGTTTGCAGTAATCCTTGAAATCCTGGGAATCTTTGCCAGCAGCATGGAGCGTCTGGAGACGGCCAAAGAGGTCGTGGTTCGGGTTGATTTCCAGAATGCGGCGGGCTTTGAGCATGGGGTTATTGGCGGCGGCAAAGGCCTGTTCCATGGCGATGGACGGGCCGGCTGCGTCGGCGACGAGGCAGACAGCGCCGGATTTCAGGCGGTTCGACAGACGGACGTCGGCCACTTTGTCACCAATGACATCTTTGATATCCTTGAGCAGGTCTTCGTTGCTCTTGGCCAAGTCTTCGGCCTTCTTCTTTTCTTCCTTGTATTCGTCATCGTCGAGGTCGAGATCGCCCTGGCTGATGGAATGGAATTTCTTGCCGTCGTATTCACCGATGGCCTGTACGGCGAATTCATCGACCGGGTCGAGCATATAGAGAACTTCCAGATCGCGGTCGCGGAGCAGTTCCATCTGCGGCATGGCATCGATGGCAGCCTTATCCTTGCCGGTAGCAAAGTAAATCTTCTGCTGGCCGTCTTTCATGCGGCCCACGTATTCTTTCAGCGTGCAGAGCTTGCCGTCTTTGGAGCTCATGAACAGCAGCAGGTCTTTCAGTTTATCGACGTTGTTTTCACCGGTCATCATACCGCTGTATACGCCGATTTTCAGGGACTTGCCGTATTCAGCCCAGAATTTTTCATATTTGGCCCGGTCTTTTTCCAGGGTGCGGGTCAGCGTCTTGAGGATGTTCTTTTCCAGATTGCGGCCGATGAGTTTCAGTTCCCGGCTCTGCTGGAGCAGTTCACGGGAAATATTGAGGGACAGGTCCGGCGAATCGACGAGGCCTTTGACGAAGCGCAGGTAATCGGGCAGGAGATCCTTGCATTTATCCATGATGAAGACGTGGCGGCTGTACAACTGCAGACCCGCTTCATAGTCCGTATAATACAGATTGAAAGGAGCGCTGCCGGGGATGAACAGCAGTGCCGTATATTCGACGGCCCCTTCGGCTTTGGTATGGAAGATTTCCATGGGGTCTTCCCATTCATAGAACTGGTGTTTAAAGAAATCCTTGTATTCTTCCGGTTTGATGTCCGATTTATTCCGCGTCCACAGAGGCTGCATGGAATTGAGGGTCCGCGTTTCGACCTTTTCTTCTTCCGGTGCATCTTCGATGGTCTTGCCATCAGCGTCTTTCGGCTTTTCCTTGGTCACATAATCCATGGTGATGGGATAACGGATGTAATCGGAATATTTCTTTACCAGGCCGGAAATAGTCATCTGGTCGGTGTAATTTTCTTCGCTCTTGTCACCGTAAAAATCTTTACCCAGGTGGAGAATGATGGTCGTGCCGTGTTTCGGTTTTTCACATTCTTCCAGGCTGTATGTGCCATCGCCGGACGATTCCCATTTGTATGCCTGTTTTTCTCCGGCTTTGCGGGTGACGACGGTCACCGTATCGGCTACCATGAAGGCCGAATAGAAACCGACGCCGAACTGGCCGATGAGGTCTTTGTCCGTCGAGTCGCTGTCCTGGGCTTCCTTCAATTTTTCCAGGAAAGCTTTCGTACCCGATTTGGCAATGGTCCCCAGATTCTGCACCAGGTCTTCTTTATTCATGCCCAGGCCATTATCGGAAATGGTCAGCGTATGGGCATCGGCATCGGGTGTCAGATGGATTTCAAAAGCTGTATCCCCTTCGAGGATATCGCGGTTGGTCAGCGATTCGTAGTGGAGCTTATCGATTGCATCGGATGCATTGGATATGAGTTCACGGAGGAAAATTTCATGATTGGTATAGATAGAATGAACCATCAGGTCCAGTAATTGTTTCGTTTCCGCTTGGAATTCAAACGTTTCTTTCGCCATAGTTACATACTCCTTTACAGAAGCTCCCGGCTTCTTTAGTTTTTTATTAGCACTCTTTTTGCAGGAGTGCTAATTCTCTTTCTTTATAATACATCAAAAAGTCAAAGTGTCAAGAGGCGAAATAGACCATTGAACGGTTTACAAATTCCGTTTATAATAAAGGTGTACACTTTACGGCATACTTGTATTTCATTTCACTCATTTATCACCTATATTATAAAACACTGGGGGGGATTCTATATGGAAACATTTGGACTGGAACGTGCTGGTATCACTAACCCATCTGCCGTATACCGCAACCTGAGCCCGGCCTGCCTTACAGAAGCAGCACTGCGCCGCGGCGAAGGCATGCTCAGCGATACAGGGGCTCTGGTCGTAAAAACGGGTAAATTCACGGGACGTGCGCCAAAAGACAAATTCATCGTCGATACACCGGGAGTCCACGACCTCATCGCCTGGGGCAGCGTCAACCGTCCGATCACCAAGGATAAGTTCCGTTCCCTGAAAGACAAGATGACGGCCTATCTGCAGAACCGTGAAGTCTTCATTTTTGACGGCTTTGCCGGCGCTGACAAAAAGTGCCGCAAGAAGTTCCGCGTCGTGACGGAACTGGCCAGTGAAAACCTGTTCATCCGCAACCTGCTCATCCGGCCGAGCCAGGAAGAGCTGCTACAGTACGGCGACCCGGATTTTACCATCATCGTCACGCCGGGATTCAAGTGTAATCCTACGGCGGACGGCGTCCATTCAGAAGCGGCCATCCTCGTCGATTACGAAACGCGGTGCATCCTCATCGCCGGCACGCAGTATGCCGGGGAAATCAAAAAGAGCGTCTTTTCGGTCATGAATTTCCTTCTGCCCCGTGAAGGCGTCCTGCCCATGCACTGTTCGGCCAACATGGATCCCATCACCAAGGAAACGGCTATTTTCTTCGGCCTTTCCGGTACGGGCAAGACAACTCTGTCGGCCGATCCGGACCGCAAGCTCATCGGCGATGACGAACACGGCTGGTCCGACCGGGGCATTTTCAACTTCGAAGGCGGCTGCTACGCCAAGTGCATCGACCTCGACCCCGACAAGGAACCGGATATTTATCAGGCCATCCGGTCGGGCACGCTGGTAGAAAATGTCATCCTCGACCCGGACACGCGCAAGCCCAATTATTTTGACCATAAAATCACGGAAAACACCCGGGCCGGCTATCCCATCGAGTATATTCCCAATGCGGCCATTCCCGGTATCGGCGGCATCCCGACGGTGGTCATCTTCCTCACGGCAGACAGCTTCGGCGTCCTGCCACCCATTTCCCGGCTGAGCAAGGAAGCCGCCATGTACCACTTCGTCACGGGCTTTACATCCAAGGTCGCCGGCACCGAACAGGGCATCACCGAGCCGGTACCGACATTCTCGACGCTCTTCGGCGAACCGTTCATGCCGCTGGATCCGGATATTTACGCCCGCATGCTCGGCGAACGGATTGAACATCACAACACGAGCGTCTACCTGGTCAACACAGGCTGGACGGGCGGCCCCTACGGCATCGGCAGCCGCATGGAACTGAAATACACGCGGGCCATGATCACGGCAGCCCTGAACGGTACGCTGAAAAAAGCGGACTTCGTCCACGATACGCGGTTCAATGTCGATATCCCCCAGTCCTGCCCGGGCGTCCCGCCACAGATCCTCAATCCCCGCGATACCTGGTCAAGTCCCGACGCCTATGATACAATGGCAAAGAAAGTGGCAAAGATGTTTTTCGACAATTTCCACGAAAAATATCCTCATATGCCGGCAGATATCATCAATGCCGGACCACAGCCATAAGTACTCCCCAAGGAGGTCTCTATGAAAAAACAACTCATTGCAGCCGTTACCGTCGCATCCCTGCTGGGCTTTGCCGGCGGCAGCGCCGTCCAGGCGTTTAATCTCGGCTCTATCCTGAAAGTCGGCGGTATTTCCGTCCTCGTGTCCAAGTACGGCGATGAAATCAACACGTTCCTGAATAAACTGCTCATGAAAAACGGCGTCGGCACCGACTATGCCACCAAAGTCGTTCCCATCCTGAGCGGCGGCACGGGAAAATACATCGGTGCCGTCCAGGTCGTCGGACCGTCCGGCCAGGTAGATAAAGTCAAGGCCGTAGCCCAGATTGAAGGCGAATTCAACAACATTGCCCGTGCCAAGGCACTCATCCCGGTGGCGACGACGGATGTGACCAACCTGAGCCGCGTGCAGGGTGTCGGCGTTTCGGCCATCATCGACTTCAAATTCTGACAGGTAGAACTCCTTTCAGCAAACCATGTATCGGTATTGAGTCTCATGACAATTTCATATAAAAGAGCAGCCCTTGTCAACCGGCCCGTCCATGGCCTGACGAGGGCTGTTGCTATGAGCAAAAGGGATTTTCCTCCAGCGTACCGGTCTTTTCCTGCCATGCCAGCATAAACGTGCTATAATAAATATAGACAAAGGGAGACGACATAACAAAGGAGTTGATCACCATGACAAAAACAGCAGCAGATATCATGGAAAAAAATGTCATTACGGCAAAAAAAGATACGACGATTTTTGATCTCGTCGATATGTTCGTCGAACACAACATAACGGCTATCCCCGTCGTAGACGATGACAATGCCGTCGTCGGGATTGTCACCGACGCTGACCTCCTGTATAAAGAAGTCAAGCCCCATGTCCCGCAATACGTCAATCTCCTGGGAGCCAACATATACTATGGCAACCTGAAAAAATACGAACAAGGATTCAAAAAACTCTTTGCCTGTACAGCCGGCCAGCTCATGACCCAGAAAGTCGTCATGGCCGGACCGGATGCCTCCATGGAAGACCTGGCCAGCGTCATGGTCGCCGAACACCTGAAGGCCATCCCTATCGTCAAAGACAAGAAACTCCTGGGCATGGTCGAACGGAAATGCATTTTGAAACAACTCTATACAGAATACGGAGAAGACGATCCAAAACAGCAGACCACCTGACAGGGTACGTCCCACCGCTTGAGACAGAGGCCGTCCCACGAAGCAACCGCTTCGAGGGGCGGCCTCTTGTGTGCTATGGCGGACAAGTGAAAAATGTCGGTTTGAAGCACCGTGTAGCATGGCGGCAATCTCGTGAAATGTGTCGGTTCGAAAAACCGTGCATCTTTGCCGTCCCTGTGAAGGGAAGGTGCCCGTCAGGGCGGAAGGGTCCTTACATCATCCGAGTTCCAGTATCTGAGTCCGAGGATGTAGCACGTCGAACCGGCTTCGTCAAACTTCAAACTCCAAACTTCAAACTATCTTTTCCCGCCCTTCCCTCGCGCGGGCCAGTTCCCGTGACCGGGTTTGAGCGAGGGAGTCTTCAAACTCCCCGCTCTTCCCGTCTGGGACTGGCTGCCAGTTTTGAGGGTGTCAGTGTCAACATTATATATATGCCAATGTTGACACTGACACCTATGGAAATCGTATTATTCTACCTGTTTATATCGTTTTCTTAGTAAAATATACACATCATTTCTATTTTCAAATGAATCATCAAATCCGGTCGTGCCCGGTATCAATGGGAAAGACGGTACGGATGCTGTTTCCAGCATTGTGTACAAGCGCAACTGTGGGCAATCTAAGGCTGCGTATCCATGAGAGCTGCTGCTGTAAGGAAAGTTCATCCGTTTTTACTATGCTGACGTACTCATATCAATTAGTTTCAAAAATCGTATAGCAAACCACCACTACGAAAATGTCGGCTCATAACACCGTCTAGCATGGCGAACCGGCCTGTGACTTGCTAGCTGTTGACTGCTAGCGGCTGTCCTTCCCGACCTGCTAACCACGTTCTTTCCCTTGACCGACATCAATGCGTACAACGGCGTACAGAACTTTTCCTCTACGGTAAACGAGCGCAGCCACGGGCAACCTTCATGCTGCATATCCGATCGAGCTGCTGCTGTAACGTCTGGTCATCTGACTCCACCGTGTGAACATATTCATTTCAGTCGGCTTACAAGGCCGTGTACTATGGCGGACAAACCCTCGAAGAATGTCGGTTTGAAGCACCGTGTAGCATGGCGTCCCTGTGAAGAATGCCGGTTTGAAGCACCGTGTAGTAAGTCACCCCTGTGAAGGGGCGGGGGACCGCTTGCGGTGGCGGGGTCCTTTCATCATCTGAGTTCCAGTATCTGAGTCCGAGGCTGTAGCACGGCAAACCGGCTACATCACCATCCGCGGAAAACGGACTCAAGATAGGACTCTGGATAAAAAATAAGGCCCCTTCCGCCACTTCGTGGCCCTCCTTCCCCTATCGGGGACGGCTCCTAACGCTGCAAACCGACTACGGCCTGCAATCCGTTGGCAACTGGCTGCTGGCCGCTGCCTACGACCAACACCCCTTTCTGCTAGCCGCCGGCGGCTAACTGCTGGCTGCTAGCCCTCTCTTCCCTCGCGCGGGCCAGTTCCCGTGACCGGGTTTGAGCGGGGGAGTCTCAAGCTCCCCGCTCTTCCCGGTCGGGACTGGCTGCCAGTTTTGAGGGGGCCAGGTGTCCACATTATATATATACCAATGTGGCCCCCTGTTTTGGACCCCTGTCATGACAGCATTTTCTAAAACTTCATATGCTGTAATTCTACTCCTACACGTTAAATTTAAATCAATTTGTATTATATAATTTCAATATCCATACTCAACAATGCAAAAAAATTTAGCACATCGTCATAACAAGCCGCCACCACTCTCATGCCATGTGTGCCGTCAAATAATTCTGCATCCGGTACCATCATTCTGCCCTATGATGGTATCAGAATTTTTTTCTTTTTAGTATTTTTTGTTTCAATTATGTAATTACATAACATAATTATAACACGTAAAATGGAATATGTCAAAACAAGCAGTTAGTAATTCTTACTCTGCATCTCCTACAATTTTCATAGATACCTGTTCCAGATTTCCCGGTTCAATGGACGGCAGTCATGGGAAAAAGTACTGCAAAGATTGATAACATCCCTAAATCCCGATAAATTGTGTAGTAAATGTAAAGCATTATCATGCATTATATTGCATTTTTCTTTTTTATGAATTATAATTGAATTGATAAGCGAAGAAAGAGGTGAGTTGTAATGGCTACTGCTAACATCAATGTCCGAGTAGACGAAAATCTAAAAAAAGAGGCCGAAGGATTGTTTAATGACCTAGGATTGAATATGTCTTCAGCCATCACCATGTTCTTAAAAAGTGCCGTCCGGTACGATGGAATTCCCTTTGACGTCCGTCGTAATTCATTCAATGCAGAAACCCGCAACGCTCTGGCTGAATATGATGAAATGAAAACACATCCAGAAAAATATAAACGGTACCATAGCTTCTCAGACTTAGTAAAGGATGTAGATAATGAAGCTTGATATCATCATCTCACTCTGAATGAAAAAAATATAGCACATATCATTTCCAAATTAAAACTGCTCACAAAGCCCATTACATCCGGCCTTGCGAGCAGTTTTTTCTTTCATAAGTGTCAAAGATGGAGGTCATTTTTCCCGTAATACCCTCAAACGTCGTATTACAACACGCCGCTCCACCCGGGTAATCCATATGCACTCACCATAATTATACTAATATGCAACCCTTATTCTGCATCTCCTACGATTTTCATCGATACATCTTCCAGATTTCCCGGTTCCAGCACAATTTTCCCTTTGCTATATTGATCTTTTGCCAAACGCAGTGCCTCTTCTGGAGACGACGCCTCCACGGCAAATTCCTGACTGACTACCTCTTCCACAAGGACGGTGTAACGCATATATTTATCCTCCTTTTTTCTGATTTCTGTCGCAATGTTTTCTAATCCACGTATTCCCATCGCTTATGCTTGCTCTGTATACATATGAATTACAACATATGATTTTATTCATTATACACTGTGACAGAAACAGAATCAACGAAATCTATATAAAAAACAGCATCCATAAGCTGTCTCGCTCATGGATGCTGTGATTCTTATTTGCTCACTCAGGCTTGTTTCTGGGCCTGTTTCTTTTTGTGGCTTTTGAAGAACGGCAGGGCTACTTCCGGGAAGAGGGTGTAGCTCAGGACGTCTTCCGGGCTGGCATCGGGGAATCCTTCTTTAGCCAGTTCTTCTTTGGCTTTGCCCAGTTCTGGTTCCAGGTCGTCGGCAGGACGGTGGTCGATGACCGGTTCGTCGCCGATGCACATTTTGCGGAATTCTTCGGATATGGTGCCCGGTACACGGCCGTATTTGCCGCGGACGATGTCCCGGACTTCATTGGTAATGATTTTGTAGCGGCCGAAGAGTACGTTCAGTGCTGCCGCCGAGCCGGTAATCTGGCTGGTCGGTGTGACCAGTGGCGGATAGCCCAGGTCACGGCGGACGTTCGGCATTTCGGCCAGTACGTCGTCAAAGCGGTCTTCGGCACCTTGGTTCTTGAGCTGGTTGTACAGGTTGGTCAGCATGCCGCCGGGAATCTGGTATTTGCGGACGGCGGGGTTGATCTGGGCCGGCATGGTCAGTTTGAATTCGTCGGCCAGTTCTTTGCGAACTTTTTTGAAGTGTTCCGTCAGGGGCCATAATTTTTCTATGTCGATGCCGGAGTCGTAGATACTCCCCTGCAGTGCCATGACCATCGTTTCCGTGGCTGGCTGGCTGGTGATTTCCCCAAAGGGCGACAGGGCTGTATCGATGATATCTACGCCGGCTTCAATGGCCTTGAGATAGGTCATTTCGCCAAATCCGCAGGTGCAGTGCGTATGCAGTTCGATAGGTACGTGCAGGTGTTTTTTCAGCATGCGTACCAGGTTGTAGGCATCGTACGGTGCCAAAAGACCGGACATGTCCTTGATGCAGACCGAATCGACGCCCATTTCTTCCAGTTCGCCGGCTACGCGGGTAAACGATTCCAGCGTGTGGATGGGGCTGATGGTATAGACCAGGGTTCCCTGCACGTGAACGGATTTCGTATCTTTTGCCGCCTTGATGGCCGCTTCCATGTTGCGCGGGTCGTTGAGAGCATCGAATACGCGGATGATGTCGATGCCGTTATCGACAGCGCGGTTGACAAATTCGTATACCACATCGTCGGCATAATGGCGGTATCCCAGGATATTCTGTCCACGGAACAGCATCTGCAGCGGCGTTTTCTGTACGTACTTCTTGATGGTCCGCAACCGTTCCCACGGGTCTTCATCGAGAAAGCGCATACACGTATCAAAGGTAGCGCCACCCCAGCATTCCAGGGCATTGTAGCCGATACCATCCATTGCTTCCAGCACGGGCAGCATCTGTCTGAGCCGCATCCGTGTCGCCGCAATGGACTGGTGGCCATCGCGGAGCACCGTTTCTGTAATCTTTACTTGAGCCATTCTATATCCTCCATCTGGTTTTTATCCTATGAAATCTAGTACTATTACGTGGTACTAAAGACATATACAGGTATTATACCATATTTGCCCATAATAAGACAGACTGCCCTGGCTGGTATAGATAAAAAGAACATTTCCTCATGATTTGTATGCATAGAGGAAATGTTCTTTTCCTTATCCTGTCCGTTTCGCTATTACAGGAATTTATTTGGCAGCGCCGGCTTTATCGGCAGCAAGGATGGCATCATAGACTTCATCGGCCGTAATGTCGGCACGGACGTTCTTGGTGAATTCTTTCGGCGATGCGGCGATTTTGGCAGCCCGGCGGAAATCGGCTTCGACAAATTCCGTAACACCCAGATCAGCCAGTGTGGACGGCAGGCCGACGGCGTGGATGTAGTTGAGGACCGTATCCCATTCTTCTTTGGGAGCCTTTTCGAGAATGAGCTGGGCGATGAGGCCGAAGGCGACTTTTTCACCGTGGGATGTGCCGTTGGCGTGAATCTGCGGTACGGCACCGAGGCCGTCATTGATGGCATGGGCAGCAGCCAGACCGCCGCAGATGGCGCCGAACCCGCTGAGGTAAATGCAGGCTTCGACGACGTTTTCCAAATCTTCGTTCACTTCATTGCGGTCTACGGCTTCCAGAGCCTTGACGGAATGATTGAGGAGGAGGTCATAGCAGAGTTTTGCCATGGCCAGCGACGTATGGGAGCAGTTGCCCCGTGCCATGGTGCGGGCACCGGTACGCCAGCAGGCGCGGGCTTCAAAATACGTAGCCAGAGCATCACCCATGCCGGATACGAGGAATTTGCGCGGTGCCTGGGCAATGACGCCTGTATCGACGAGGACGACGTCGGGGTTGCGGACCATGTTGATGACTTTGACGACGACACCTTCTTCATTGTAGACGACGGAAAGGCCGGCGCAGGGAGCATCGTTGGATGCGATGGTCGGGATGATGACACAGGGGATGCCGCCCATTTTCGTTGCCACGGCTTTGGCCGTATCGATAGCCGTACCACCGCCGGCACCGATGACGATATCACAGCCGGCAGCAGTCCCGTCGGCGATGGCCTTTTCGATGGCTTCCATGGTGCACTGGTTGTGGAATTCGGAATAGACCATTTCCTTTTCTACGCTCTTGAGGGCCGTTTCGATGCGGTCGCCGATGCGCCGTTTATTATTGGATGAGCAGATGAGCAAAAACTTATTGCCCAGTTTTTTTACGAATTTTCCCAGGTTGTCGAGTTCACCTGCGCCCTGGATATACTGTCCTACGTCTCTGAGTACTACTGCCATTGTACGTAAACCTCCTTGATGCTATGCCTTTGTATAAAAATAATAACTTCTCATACAGACGATTTTACCATAGAATAGAAAGAAAAGGAAGAATTTCATGCGAATTTACGTATGAATTTGTATATTCGTATTTCTCATACGGTCCACGGACGGTTTCATTTTGACATTCCCCGCCGGTCATTATACAATATTGTATATATTCTTTATTATATATGGAAATGGAGGCCTTTTTTATGGCTATTACAACGCAGGATATAGAACAGGTACTGGAACGGGATATCCGCCCCATCTTGGCATCCCATCACGGCAATGTGGTATTGCAGGATTTCGCCGATGGCAAGGTATACATCCGCCTGACCGGCATGTGCAGCGGCTGTCCGTCTGCAACGATTACGACGGAAGAAATCGTTGCAGAACGGCTGAAAGCGGTGTTCCCGGAAATCGAAGATGTCATCCTCGACACGAGCGTAAGCGACGACCTCATTGCCCAGGCCAAGGCTATCCTCAGCCAGCATCATGTGTAGGCAGCCTATGGTCATCGGCATCAAATACTGCGGCGGCTGCAACAGCACCTACGACCGGGCACAGGAAGTACGGCGGCTCATGGCTGACTTTCCCGGCCACACCTGGGTCTATGCGGCCCATGGTGTCCGTCAGGCCGATTACTGGCTCATCGTCTGCGGCTGTCCCTGCATCTGCGCCAATACAGACGGGCTCGAAGCCCGCAGAAAAATCGTGACGCTCCAGTGCCCTGACGACTTTACGGCTGTCCGGTCTTTATTATAAGGATTGTCTCCGCCTTTTCTACAGACAAAACGAAACGAACCTGGTTTCCCCGGAAGAGGGCCAGGTTCGTTTCGTTTTAGTGAAGGATTGGTATTGTATGAAAAGTAAGAGACGAACTCTTACAGGGCCGCTAATTTCTTGTATGTTTCCCGCCGTTCCCGCGCGTCTTCTTCGGCCTGCTGCAACAACTGCGGTGCCGTATCGGGGAATTTCTGGATCAGGGACGCATAGCGTACTTCGCCACGGATGAAATCCTGGAAGCTTTCCGTCGGTTCTTTGGAGTCGAGGCGGAACGGATTTTCTCCCTGTGCTTTGAGGTCCGGGTTGTAGCGGTAGAGGGACCAGTACCCCGATTCGACAGCTTTTTTAGCTTCCAGCTGTGTCCTGGCCATGCCGGCCTTGATGCCGTGATTGGAGCATGGCGCATAGGCGATAATCAGGCTCGGGCCATGGTAGGCTTCGGCTTCGCGGATGGCTCTCAGCGTCTGCTGCTTGTCGGCGCCCATGGCAATCTGGGCAACGTATACATAGCCATAAGACATGGCCATGAGGCCCAGGTCTTTCTTGCGGACCCGTTTGCCTGCCGAGGCAAATTTGGCAATGGCCGCTGTCGGCGTCGATTTGGACGACTGGCCACCCGTGTTGGAATAGACTTCCGTATCGAAGACGAGGACGTTGATATCTTCCCGTGCTGCCAGTACATGGTCGAGGCCGCCGTAGCCGATATCATAGGCCCAGCCGTCGCCGCCGAAGATCCAGTGGCTGCGTTTGACGAAGAAATCCCGTTTGTCGTAGAGGTCCTGCAGGACAGGATATTTCCCTTTATGAACTTCCAGAAGAGCCGTGAGACGGTCGGCACGCTGCCGCGTCCCCGTGCCTTCAGCCTTGTGGTCGAGCCAGTCTTTCAGGGCATCTTTGACATCGGCCGGGATATTTTCATGGAGTGCGGCTTCTGCCAGGCGGGCTGCGTGACTGCGGTTGTGTTCAGTCCCCAGGAGCATGCCGAAGCCATACTCGGCATTGTCTTCAAAGAGGGAGAACCCCCACGACGGGCCGTGGCCTCTGGCATCGGTCGTATAGGAAACAGTCGGTGCGCTGCCGCCCCAGACAGTGGAACAGCCGGCTGCGTTAGAAATCATCATACGGTCGCCAAAGAGCTGGGTAACCAGTTTGGCATACGGCGTTTCGCCGCAGCCCGGACAGGCGCCGCCGGCAAATTCGAGGAGCGGTTTGAGGAACTGGCTGCCCCGTACGGTATCCTGCATGGTTTCGGGAATATCTTTGACAGGAAGGTTCCAGGTGTATTCCCAGTTTTCCCTGTCGGCTTTACGCTGGCTGGCCAGAGGTTTCATGACCAGGGCCTTGTCTTTGGCCGGGCAGACGCTGACGCAGCTTCCACAGCCCGTGCAGTCTTCGGCCGAGACGGCCATGTGGAACTGGAAGCCCGGAAGACCGTTAGCTGGTTTACAGACCAGTGTATCGGGCGCATTCTTTGCTTCGTCCTCTGTGAGCAGGATAGGCCGGATGACCGCATGGGGGCAGACGAAGGAACACTGGTTGCACTCGATGCATTTATCTGCCTGCCATTCCGGCACGTTGACGGCGATACCCCGTTTTTCCCACTGGGTGACGCCCAGCGGATAGGTACCGTCTTCGCGGCCGCTGAAGGCACTGACAGGAAGGCTGTCCCCTTCCTGTCGGTTCATGGGAACCATGATATGGCGGATAAAATCCGGTACGTCTTTGCCCTGCCACGGATCCTGTGTATCCGTATCTATGGCATCGGCCCATCTGTCGGGAATGGCAACCGGAACGAGGGCGTCTATGCCTCTGTCGATGGCAGCATAGTTCATGTCGATGACTTTCTGCCCTTTACGGCCGTACGATTTAACAACGGCTTCTTTCAGGTATTTCACGGCGTCTTCGACGGGGATGACCTGGGCCAGCTTGAAGAAGGCCGACTGCATGATCATGTTGATCCGGCCGCCGAGGCCGATTTCCGATGCGATTTTTACGGCATTGAGTGTATAGAAATGGATGCGGTTCTTTGCCAGATAGCGTTTCATCGATGCCGGCAGTTCCTTGTCCAGTTCGTCCGGGCTCCAGATACAGTTTAAAAGGAAGGTGCCGCCCGGCTTGAGGCCTTTGAGCAGGTCCAGCTGCTGGACATAGGCCTGATTGTGGCAGGCGATGAAATCAGCCTGGGTGATGAGGTACGTCGAGCGGATCGGCAGTTTACCGAAACGCAGATGGGATACGGTGACGCCGCCGGCCTTCTTGGAGTCGTAGGCAAAATATCCCTGGGCGTACATGTCGGTGTGGTCACCGATAATCTTGATGGCGCTCTTGTTGGCGCTGACCGTACCATCACTGCCGAGGCCCCAGAATTTGCAGTTGATCGTACCGGCCGGTGTCGGGTCAAAGGTCATGCCATACGGCGTAAGCGAGGTGTGTGTCACGTCATCGACGATGCTGACCGTAAACCGGTTCATAGGCGTATCCTGTCTGAGGTTTTCAAAGACAGCGGCAACATCAGCCGGCGTGAAGTCTTTTGAGCCCAGTCCGTAACGGCCGCCGACGATAAGCGGCGCACCGTCTTTGCCATAGAAGGCGTTGCGCACGTCGAGGCAGAGCGGTTCGCCATCGGCACCGGGTTCTTTTGTCCGGTCCAGGACGGCAATGCGTTTTACCGTTTCCGGTACGGCTGCAAGGAAGGCGTCGTTGAGGAACGGCCGGTAGAGGTGGACTTTGACCAGGCCGGTCTTTTCGCCGCGGCTGTTGAGGTAATCCACTGTTTCTTCGATGGTTTCACAGCCGGACCCCATGGCGACGATGACCCGGTCGGCATCGGGCGCGCCATAGTAATTGAAGAACTGATAATTGCGGCCTGTCAGTTTGTTGATGTCATCCATATATTCCTGCACGATGGCCGGCAGGGCCTGATAGAAAGGATTGACGGCTTCCCGTGTCTGGAAGTATACGTCGGGATTCTGGGTCGAACCGCGTAGTACAGGGTGATCCGGGTTGAGGGCCCGGTCGCGGAAGGCCTGGACGGCGTCGTAATCGACGAGTTTTGCCAGGTCGTCGTAATCGAGGACATCGATTTTCTGGATTTCATGACTGGTACGGAACCCGTCAAAGAAATGCAGGAAGGGAATACGGCTCTTGATGGCCGACAGATGGGCGACGGCACCGAGGTCCATGGCTTCCTGTACAGAGTTGGATGCCAACAGGGCAAAACCGGTCTGCCGCGTGGCCATGACATCCATGTGGTCGCCGAAAATGCTGAGGGCGTTGGCGGCAACAGCACGGGCACTGACGTGGAATACGGCCGGAAGCAGTTCGCCGGCGATTTTGTACATATTCGGAATCATGAGCAACAAGCCCTGGGCTGCCGTGTAAGTCGTCGTAAGGGAACCTGCCTGCAGGGAGCCGTGGAGCGTTCCTGCCGCACCGCCTTCGGACTGCATTTCCATGACCCGTACGCGGTCACCGAATATATTCTTCTTCCCTTCTGTAGACCAGGCATCGACCAGCTCGGCCATAGTCGAAGAAGGAGTGATGGGATAAATCGCTGCCACTTCCGTAAAGGCATAGGAAACATAGGCTGCGGCGGTATTCCCATCCATCGTCTTTTTTACCATGATTATCGCTCCTCTATCCCATTAGTCTTCAATATGAGCAATCTTCTTAGCCAGTTCTTTCTTCATTTCCAGGTTACCCT
>OHAY01000919.1_pt1 | contig 29092 bp, 33 predicted proteins | sample 1577191 | NCBI WGS metagenome assembly OHAY01 (sample SAMEA3541504, study PRJEB24748) | human gut metagenome | biome: human gut; feature: human-associated habitat; material: faeces | place: China | collected 2012 | reverse complement strand
GGGATTCTCAAAATTTTATGAAAACCGAATGATTTACGTTTGATTTAGGGAGTCTACGCAGCGTAGACCGATGGAAAATGAACGTGTATTGTAAAATTTTCATAGTTTGATATGATTAGGTCAGTAAAATATTTTACTTTCTGCGAGACGATGCGGAAGGAGGAACAAAATGCAAGAAAGAAAAAACAGTGAAGCAGGAAATGAAAAAGAAGTTGACTATGGGAGAAAAAGCGGACAGGATAATACATCGGAAAATGTAATAGAAAACAGACCGGAGAAAAGAGTAAAAAATAAAGGAGGAAATAAGACAGGAGAATTTATTGCGCGAAAGAGAAAGGAACGCGGAATGACTCAGAAGGAAATGGCAGAGCTGCTTGGGGTTACGAATAAGGCTGTGTCAAAATGGGAGACAAGTCAGGGAATGCCGGATATCGGAATCCTTCCTGAACTTGGAAAGGCGCTTGGAGTGACAGTTGATGAAATTTTAATGGGAGAACAGATTGAACAAGAGAAAAGAGCGGAAACTGCCGTATCGGATGAGGATAAGAAGCTTTTGGAAATTGTGTTGGAGCGAGCCGAAAGAAAGGCGGAAACGATTCGGATCACATGGAAAGATGTTTTTGGCTGTCTGCTAATCTTGTCTGCGGTGGGGTTGATCATAGTGCAGATTTGGACTCTGACTCAGGGAAGAGAACTTGGATTGATCTATATAAGGAATGTAACTCCATATGTGATAAACGCGGCGGCAGTTTTCCTTTTTGGGGCCGGCGGCATGTGCATTGAAAAACTCCGCCCGATATGGAAAAGAAAATCTGTTATTGCAGTAACGGCGATTTTATTAGCTGCAGGAATTGAGGTTTGTCCATTTTGTTTTCTAAAGCAGAGGGAAATCGTTGATCTTGCACCTGATTTTTCAAATACAATGTGTCTGAAAATTGATGAAAACGGAAGAGCGGTTTTTTATCGGCAGCGGGGGCTGCTGTTCGGAGCGCAGTCTGATGTATTTCCGTTTACTGTGAAAGATGATGTGAAAGTACAGTGGCTTGAAAACGATGTGTGTGCTCTTACATATGAGTCGCCGGAAGATGATCAGGTGCATCAGTTTGTGGCGACTTACGGAGACAGAAATGAAGCGGTATCTTATTATTATGTGGCAAATGTGGCTTATGGTACATGGATGCCGGAAGACACGGCAAAACGGAATCCGCTTGACAGATGTATTTCTTTGCGTGATACTTAGTTGAAAAACATCCGGGGGAAGAGAGCGGATGAACAGGAAGTTTAATCAAATCAGGTAATGTCCGGCATTCGGCTTGAAGTGCAGGGAGTTGCCTGTATCAGGAGGATGGCATGAAAATATTGCTGGTCGCGATCAATGCGAAATATATACATTCCAATCTTGCGGTGTACTGCCTGAAAAGTTATGCGGCAAAGAGAGGAATTGAGGTGGAACTTACGGAATATACGATCAATCACCGACAGGACGATATTCTGATGGATATTTATCAGAGAAAGCCGGATGTGGTGGCATTTTCCTGCTATATCTGGAATTTGGAGTTTGTTCAGGATATTGCAGCAGATCTGTATAAGGTTCTGCCGGATCTGGAAATCTGGGGAGGCGGACCGGAGGTTTCCTATGATGCAGAGAAATTTCTGGCGAAGCATCCGGAATTTCGCGGCATTATGAAAGGCGAGGGTGAGCGGACTTTTTGTGAACTTGCCGGACTTTACCAGATATATGGCAAAGAGGCGGTGAACAAACTGGACGAGTGCCATGGTATTGTATGGCGAGACCCGAAAGGGGAGATCAGTCAGGGACTGCCGCAGGCACCAATCAGTCTGGATGAAGTTCCTTTTATATATGAAGAATATGAAAATATGATGCCGTTTGAGAATCGTATTCTCTATTATGAGACGAGCAGAGGCTGCCCGTTTTCGTGCAGTTATTGCCTTTCTTCGATCGATAAGCGGGTGCGGCTTCGAAGCATGGAGCTGGTAGAGAAGGAATTGCAGTTTTTCCTGGATCATAAAGTGCCGCAGGTCAAGTTTGTGGACCGGACGTTTAACTGCAATCACAGACACAGCATGGCAATCTGGCGTTACATCAAAGAGCATGACAATGGCATCACAAACTTCCATTTTGAGATTGCGGCAGATATTTTAAATGAAGAAGAAATGGATCTGCTTGCCACATTTCGGCCGGGACTTGCCCAGCTCGAAATTGGTGTGCAGTCCACAAACATACAGACCATCCATGAGATCGACCGTGTAATGGATTTTGATATGGTTACACAGAAAGTGCAGCGGGTGGCAAGTGCCGAAAATATCCATCAGCATCTGGATCTGATCGCCGGGCTGCCGTATGAGAATCTGGAGAGCTTCAAAAAATCTTTCAACGATGTCTACCGCCTGCGGCCGCAGCAGTTCCAGCTTGGCTTTCTGAAAGTCTTAAAAGGCTCAAAAATGCATGAGAAGGCAGGAGAATATGGAATCGTTTACCATACACGCCCTATGTACGAGGTTTTATCGACAAACTGGCTGACTTACGATGAAGTCATCTATTTAAAAGGCATAGAAGAGATGGTTGAGGTTTACTATAACAGCTGTCAGTTCCGCTGTACAATGCTGGCACTGGAGGCGGAGTTTGACACACCGTTTGCCATGTACGAGGCACTGGCAGAATATTATGAAGAAAACGGGCTGAACGGCCTGAAACATTCACGCATGGGACGCTTTGATATTCTGCACGATTTTATTCTTTCCTATGTGAAGAAAGAACATGCACCGAAATATGAGGATGATCTTCTGATGGATCTTTACTTGAGGGAAAAGAGCAAGAGCCGTCCGTCCTGGGCTGCGGATCTTTCAGGATATAAGAGCGAGATCCAGGAATTTTTCAGAAAAGAAGCGGAGGAAAAACGTTATCTGAAAGACTACGAAGGCTACAGCTGGAAACAGATCCTGAATATGACGCACGTTGAGGTCGATTCGAAGGGAAAATGGACGCTGTTTGATTATAAAAGGCGAGATCCGCTCACAAAAGATGCAAAAACGTATCGGATTCTGGAACGGAAGGAAGAGGAAAGGGCATGATAAGAGATTATGTGGCACTTGACCTAGAAATGACGGGACTGAGCCCGAGAAAAGATGCGATCCTGGAGATCGGTGCGGTGAAAGTCCGGGATATGGAAGTGACGGAGACCTACACTGCCATGGTAAATCCAGGATTTCCGGTTCCGGAGCATGTCACAGAGCTGACCGGGATCACGACCGAAATGGCACAGCAGGGCAGGGAAATCCACACGGTATTGCCGGAATTTCTGGAATTCTGTGGACAATCCGTGATCCTTGGGCATAACATAGGCTTTGATTTTGGATTTCTTCAGCAAAACGCGGCAAACATGGGGAAAACTTTCCCGGATATGGCGATCGATACCCTTGCGATCGCACGCAAATTTCTGCCGGAACTGCCAAGCCGGAAGTTAGGTGATCTGTGTGATCATTATCAGATCCGGGAGGAGAGATGGCACCGTGCGTGCGACGATGCGGATGCGGCGAGCCGGCTGTATCAGAAACTGGCAGAAGCATTTTCTGAGGAAAACGAAACTTACTTTGAGCCGAAAAAACTTACTTATAAGGTAAGAAAAGATGCACCGGCGACGAAAATACAAAAAGTCTACTTGAATGATTTGATGAAATATCATAAAATAGAAACGAATGTTGCCCTGGATCTGCTGACGAGAAGTCAGGCTTCCAGGCTTACAGACAGAATCATATTACAGTATGGAAAAATGATAAGGGGTGATTGATATGATGCATTTTCGTGACAAAAAAACAAAACGGATTCTTTCCGGGATTCTCGTGGTACTGATCGTGATCGCGATGGTACTTCCTACGCTGGCAGCTGTTATTGGAATGTTTTAAAGTATCACACAGGTGATATGGAGGTAAATGATTATTATGAAAAAAATCGGAGTTTTAGGACTGATGGCAGCACTGGCTGTTACAGGTGCAGTTGCTTTTTTGCCGAAAGGGGTTATGGCTGCCGAAGATTCTGATCAGACGATCAGCCAGGGCGTATATATCGGAGACGTGGATGTCTCCGGGATGACGCAGGAAGAAGCGAAAAAAGCAGTGGAAGATGATATGAGCGAAGCGAAAGCGGCGAACATTACCTTAAAAGTAGATGATCAGGAGACCGTGGTAAGTGCAAAAGATCTCGGACTTTCCTGGGCAAATGAAGAGGTTGTGCAGGAGGCGGCGGAGCTTGGCAAATCCGGCAACATCATCAAACGTTACAAAGACAAAAAGGATCTGGAGAATGAATCCAGAAAATATGACATAGATTATTCTGTAGACAGAAGCAGCATCCAGAAAGTTCTGGAGGAAAAAGAAGATGTCTTCAACCGGGAACCGACCGATGCACAGCTTTCTACGGAAAATGGTGCTTTTGAAGTCGTTCAGGGCGAGAATGGAATTGAGCTGAATGTGGAGAAATCGGTCAAAAAGATTTTGAAATATCTCAAAACTGACTGGGACGGCAAAAATACTACGATCGAGCTGGCGGCCGATATCAAAGAGCCGGAGTGTACAACGGAGGATCTGGCGAGCATCACCGATGTACTCGGAACAGCCACTACATACTACGGATCGACCACAGGCAGAAACAAAAATGTAGAGACAGGTGCAGAGAAGTTAAACGGACATATCCTGATGCCGGGAGAAGAGTTCTCCGTAACGGATGCAGTCGTTCCGTTTACTGAAGAGAACGGCTACGAGCTGGCTCCTTCCTATGAGAGCGGAAAAGTCGTGGACAGTTACGGCGGCGGCATCTGCCAGGTTTCCACAACACTTTACAATGCAGTTTTAAATGCAGAACTGGAAGTGCTGGAACGCCACAATCATACCATGATCGTTACTTATGTGGATCCTTCCAAAGATGCGGCGATCGCAGAGGGGCTGATGGATCTTCGTTTTGCGAATAATACGGACTACCCGATTTATATTTCCGGCTATGCTTACGGCGGTGAGCTGACGTTCACGATCTATGGCCATGAGACAAGAGATCCAAATCGTACGGTAGAATATGTCAGCGAGACAACCGGAACAACGACTGCGGATGGTGTAGCACTCTATGCCACGGATCAGCCGGTCGGCTACTTAAGCCAGACACAGGGAGCACTGCAGGGGCTTACCGCAGTTCTGTGGAAATATGTTACCGAAAATGGTGAGACGACAAAAGAACAGGTGAACTCCAGTACGTATCAGGCAACGCCGGTCTGCTATGATGTCGGAGTAAATACGGATAACCCGACTGTGGCAGCGGCGATCCAGTCTGCGATCGCAAACAATGACCTGAATCAGGTTCAGGCGATCATAAGCGGAAATTACGGACAGACAAGTACAGCGACAGCGGATCAGGCACAGAGTGAGTCACAGGCACAGGATCAGACACAAAGTGAATCACAGGCAGCGGATCAGCAGCAGAGCGAATCACAGGCACAGAGCGATTCCGCAGCAGACAATACGCAGGGTGGAGATGGAAGTTCCACACCGGATGTGGCACTGCCGGATGACCCGACAAACGGAGCTGTTATTGAGTAAAAAGTTGATAGAAGGATATAAACTATGGATCTTGTTTTGACAAAATGGATAGCATTAAAAGGCACTTCCGCCCTTGCTTCGTGCAGGGCAGAAGAGCTGTCCAGCCGTTTTCCGTCCGTGATGATACGTGATGCGGCAGGGTTTACCCGTTATCTGTCCACAGAGCGAGAGTACCAGATCTCAGGAGGGTATGGTGCTGCCGCCATTTACCCGCTTGGAAAAGGCGGGGTATTAGGCGGGCTCTGGAATATGCTGGAGCAGATAAATGCAGGTATGGAAATTGATCTTCGGAAAATATCGATCCGCCAGGAGACTGTGGAGATTTGCGAGTTTTTTGACCTGAATCCCTACTATACCGATTCCACCGGGGCACTTCTTGTGGCAGTGGAAGACGGATTTGGGCTGGTTTCCGTGCTGGAACGTGAAGGGATTCACGCAGCCGTGATCGGAAGAACGAACGATGGCAATGACCGTATCATTTATAATCAGGGAAAAAAGAGATACCTGGACCGTCCTCAGAAGGAGGAACTGGAAAAGGTGTTCGATTAGAAGGAGGCTTAAAAATGAGAGAACAGATATTGACATTTTTAGAAAAAAACAGCCGTATTGATCCGAAAGAACTGGCTATTTTACTTGGCAGCGATGAAGTAACGATCATGAATGAGATCGCAAAGATGGAAGAGGAAAAGGTCATCTGCGGTTATCACACACTGATCGACTGGGAAAAGGTTTCCGATGAGAAAGTAACCGCTCTGATCGAAGTGCGTGTCACTCCGATGCGTGGACAGGGATTTGATTCCATCGCAGAGCGTATTTATAATTATCCGGAGGTAAGAAGCGTATATCTGATCTCCGGTGCCTATGATCTGATGGTCATTCTGGAAGGAAAGACTCTGAAACAAGTATCAGGTTTTGTTTCTGACAAACTTTCCACACTGGATTCTGTTTTAAGTACAGCCACTCATTTCATCCTGAAAAAATATAAAGATCACGGAACGATTTTTACAAAGAAAAGCAAAGATGAAAGGATGCTGGTGACACCATGAAAAATGTAATTTCCGATAAAGTTCTGGGGCTTCAGCCTTCCGGAATCAGAAAATTTTTTGATATTGTAAGCGAGATGGACGATGTCATTTCGCTTGGTGTGGGCGAACCGGATTTTGATACGCCGTGGCATATCCGTGATGAGGGTATCTACAGTCTGGAGAGAGGAAGGACTTTCTACACATCCAATGCAGGTTTAAAAGAGCTGCGTGAGGAGATCTGCAGATATTTAAGCCGCAGATGCAAAGTTGACTATACGATCGACGAGGCGCTGATCACCGTAGGCGGAAGTGAGGCGATCGACCTTGCGATGCGTGTACTGTTAAATCCGGGCGATGAAGTGCTGATCCCACAGCCAAGTTTTGTATCTTATCTGCCGTGTGCTGTTTTAGCGGACGGTGTTCCGGTTGTCATCAACCTGAAAGCAGAGAATGAGTTCCGTTTAACGGCACAGGAGCTGGAGGATGCGATCACCGATAAGACAAAACTTCTGGTACTGCCGTTCCCGAACAATCCGACCGGTGCGGTTATGACAAGAGAAGATCTCGAAGCGATCGCAGAAGTGATCATCCGCCACGATATTTACGTGCTTTCTGATGAGATTTATTCTGAGCTGACCTACGCAGGAGATCATGTATCGATCGCAAGTCTGCCGGGCATGAAAGAACGCACGATCACCATGAACGGATTTTCTAAGGCTTACGCAATGACAGGATGGAGACTTGGCTATGCGTGCGGACCAAGGGAGATCATCAAACAGATGACAAAGGTACATCAGTTTGCGATCATGTGTGCTCCGACCAACAGCCAGTATGCAGCCGTAGAAGCACTGAGAAACGGCGATGATGATGTGATTAAAATGCGTGAATCCTACAATGGCAGAAGACGTTATCTGCTGCATGCATTTGCAGAGATGGGACTGCCGTGCTTTGAGCCGCTTGGAGCTTTCTATGCATTCCCATGCATCAAAGAGTTTGGCATGACTTCCGATGAGTTTGCATCCAGACTGCTGAAAGAGGAGAAGGTCGCTGTCGTTCCGGGAAGTGCATTTGGTGAGTGTGGCGAAGGGTACCTGCGAATTTCCTATGCTTATTCACTGGAAGATCTTAAGAAAGCACTGGACCGTATGGCAGATTTCGTGAAGAGACTGAAAGAAGAGGGCAGCAGATAATGGCAAAGCTGAATATCGTGCTCTTTGAGCCGGAGATTCCGGCAAACACCGGAAATATAGGCAGAACCTGTGTGGCAACCGGGACAAGACTGCATCTGATCGAGCCGCTTGGCTTCCGCTTAAACGAAAAGGCATTAAAGAGAGCCGGGATGGATTACTGGAAAGATCTCGATGTGACTACTTACATTGATTATGCGGACTTTCTGGAGAAGAATCCGGGAGCCAAGATCTATATGGCGACGACCAAGGCAAAGAAAACCTACACGGAAGTGGCCTATGAGCCGGATTGTTACATTATGTTCGGAAAAGAAAGTGCCGGGATCCCGGAAGAAATTCTGGTAGAGAATCAGGAGACGGCGATCCGTATCCCGATGATCAATGATATCCGCTCCCTGAATCTTGGCAATTCTGTGGCGATCGTGCTTTACGAGGCACTTCGCCAGAACCACTTCGACCATATGCAGCTGGAAGGCGACCTGCACCGGCTGCACTGGAAGGGATGAGAAGCTGCGGAGGTTTTCTTAATGTGCAAACGAAATGCATTGAAAAACATAGTGCGTAAAATAAGACAGCCAATGGCGTACTATTTTTTACAAAACTATTTTTGCAACGTTCATTTGCACATTTACAAAATCTCCGTCATTTTTTGTTCTTGCTGCATGGCAGTGTAAATGTAAACTCGGTTCCTACGCCCTGCGTGCTGACAACGTTGATATTTTCACCGTGGGCCTGGATGATCTCTTTGACGATCGAAAGGCCAAGTCCGGTGCCTTTTTTATCTTTTCCTCTGGATGGATCGCTCTTATAAAAACGCTCCCATATTTTATTTAAGCTGTCCTTTGCGATGCCTTCGCCGGTGTCTTTTACGGATACAAAGACTTTTCCGTGTTTTTCCAGAGAAGAGATGTAGATCAGAGAATCTGGATGACTGAATTTTACGGCGTTGTCGATCAGATTATAGAGAACCTGCTGGATTTTTCCGACATCGGCATTGACGTACAGTGACTCTTCTTCGAACGTAAGCTGGAAAGAAATGTGTTTGTCCCAGCACAGGCTGCGGAAGGTTTCCACAGTCTGGCGGATGATCGCATTGATGTCGAAATCTGCAAGTTCCAGGTACGTTCCCTTATCATCGAAGTTGTTGAGAGTCAGGAGTCCTTTTGTGAGCTTGGTCAGACGGTTTGTTTCTGAGAGAACGACATTGAGGTATCGCTCCTGCATTTCCGGTGGGATCGTGCCGTCCAGCATGGCTTCTACGTACCCTTTGATGGAAGTAAGCGGAGAACGGAAATCATGCGAAATGTTGGAAATAAATTTTCGCTGGCTTTCGCCGGAGTTGTTCAGCTCGCCTGCCATGTAATTCATAGAAGCGGCAAGGTAACCGATTTCATCGTTGGATTCGACCGGGATCTTGTAGTTCAGGTTGCCGGCGGCATATTCATCTGCTCCGTGTATGATGCGGCGGATCGGAAAATATACTACAAATGTAAATGTAATCAATACGATCAGAGAAAGAGCCAGGATCATAGCCAGTGTGATGTAGGAACAGTTGAGAATGGAATTTTTCTCCGTTTCCAGTTTGTTCTTTTCATAATGGACTGCAATGTAGCCTTTCGTGATGTAGTTGGATGTGATCGGTGCGACCACACTGAGCATATCTTCATCAAAATAGTCAAAAAAGCGACCGGTCTGATAATAATTGCCGGACAGGGATGCCGGATCAAAAGAATCCAGCTGAGTGATCTTTGACTGATCATAGCCGACAGCCGTATCGATCAGGATCTTGCCATTACTGTCCATCAGCCAGAGCCGCATGGACTGGTAAGAGGCGACGGCCAGCAAGTTCGTGTAGGTGTCCTGCAAAGAAGCCCGCTCGGTGTAATTCTGTGCAAGCCTTCCGGCAGCGATCACATTTGCTTCGCGGTACATGCCTTCTGTCCTGTTTTTGATCAGATGCTTTTCCACAAGCGAAGAAGTGATGCCCGCTACGGATACAAAACTCAGTACGGCGAAACAGATCCATGCCAGAATGAGTTTTTGGTAAAGTCTGCGTTTCATATGTTTTTAACCTCAAATTTATAGCCGATACCCCATACGGTGGTCAGTGCCCAGGAATCATTTCCTTTGATCTTTTCCCGGAGACGTTTGATATGTACGTCAACCGTACGGGTATCGCCGATGTATTCATAGCCCCAGATGTGATCCAGCAGCTGTTCTCTTGTGAAAACCTGGTTTGGTGAAGAAGCCAGGAAATAGAGCAGTTCCAGTTCTTTTGGCGGCATGTCAACGGTAGATCCTTTATAGATAACAGAATAGTTGGTCTGATTTACGATCAGATCCGGGTATTCCACGATCTTGCCGGAATTCTGTGAACTGGAAGATTTCTCTGGCTGGAAACGGCGGAGAACCGCTTTGACTCTGGCAACCAGCTCCTTGGAATCAAACGGTTTGATCATGTAATCATCTGCACCAAGTTCCAGACCGAGTACCTTGTCAAACACCTCACCCTTTGCAGATAAAATGATGATCGGCACGGAAGAACGCTGACGCAGTTCGCGGCATACCTGATAGCCGTCCATGCCCGGAAGCATCAGATCCAGCAGGACCAGATTCGGTCCGTAAGTATCAAATTCACGCATGGCACTTTCGCCGTCGTGAACAATTCGCGTGTTAAAACACTCTTTGGTGAGATACAAAGAGATCAGCTCTGCAATGTTCTCATCATCATCAACAATCATAATCTTTTGTCTGTTTACCATAATATATACTCCTCATGTTTTTAAATAATATTTAATAATGCTAAGGTCAAAAGCCTGAAACCACGATGTGCTTGCACAGGAGTGGTTTTATGGCTTAATGACCTGCACCGATATGAGCATAAAAGTGGAGCGTAAGCTTCACGATATGCGAATGTCGGATAGAATTGTGAGAGTACGAAGTACGGAACAATTCTTAAGGCATTATTGATTTTAACAGTTTTATTTGAACTCCACGATCGTAACTCCGGCATCACCCTCGCCGAATTCGCCAAGGCGATAGCTCTTGACATGCTTCTGGCGGCGGAGATAATTGTGAACACCTTTTCGAAGTGCACCGGTACCTTTTCCGTGTACGATACGGACGGAAGGAAGGTGGGCAATGTAAGCATCGTCAAGATATTTATCCAGCTCCATGATCGCCTCGTCGACGGTCTTTCCGAGTAGATTGATCTCTGTGCTGACAGATGCCGATTTGGACATTTTGATCTTGCCGGAACCGGTCTTGCTGAAATTGCCTCCGGTGATCACGGTATCATCCAGTTTTTCCAGATCCCGGATGTTTACCTGAGAACGCAGGATTCCCATCTGAACAAACAGGTTGCCTTTTGCATCCGGCAGCGTGCTGACCGTACCTTTGAGGTTCAGGCTCAGTACCTTTATGCTGTCGCCGATGTGCAGATCTTTGGCGGTAAGCTGTTTATGCGATTTTTTCGGAGCCGCATTCTTCGCAGAAAGCTTTTTGTCAACTGTGGACATTTTCTCACGTAGTTTGCCGCGTTCCTTTTCCATGTCTTTGGCAGACACGCCGGCAGCCTTTCCATATTTCTGGAAATTGCGGATCGTAGTATCGGCATAATCTTTGGCTTCCTGCAAAATGTTGCGTGCCTGCTCATTTGCTTCACGGAGAATTTTGTCGCGGCTTAAGTCCAGTTTTTCCTGTTTGGATTCAAGACGCTGCTTTAATTCGCGGATCTCTTCTTTATAGGAATTGATCTGGTCACGTTCCTGTTCTATTGTAACACGTTTTTGCTCCAGATCAGCAAGTAAATCTTCAAAATCTTCATCCTGTTTGGTCAAATGTGTTTTTGCTTCCTCGATAATGTCCTGTGACAGACCAAGTTTCTGAGAAATCGCAAAAGCATTACTTTTACCCGGAACACCGATCAGCAGCCGGTAAGTCGGACGCAGAGTTTCCACATCAAACTCGCAGCAGCCGTTTTCCACGCCCGGTGTGGAAAGTGCAAACACCTTTAATTCGCTGTAGTGCGTGGTTGCCATAACGCGGGAACCGCGGCGATGCAGGTTGGAAAGAATTGCGATCGCAAGGGCTGCACCTTCGGTCGGATCGGTTCCGGCACCAAGCTCATCGAACAACACGAGCGAACGGTCATCCGCTTCTTTTAAGATCGATACCGTATTTGTCATATGGGCGGAAAAAGTACTGAGACTCTGCTCAATGCTCTGCTCATCGCCGATATCCGCAAAAACTTCGTGAAATACGGAAAGCTCTGAGTGGTCAAATGCCGGGATATGCAGTCCGGCCTGTCCCATCAGGGTAAAAAGTCCGACTGTTTTCAGGGAAACGGTTTTACCGCCGGTATTCGGACCGGTGATGATCAGCAGTTCAAAATCCTTACCGAGCTGGATGTCGATCGGTACGACTTTCTTTTTATCGAGAAGCGGATGTCTTCCTTTTTTGATGAGGATACGGCCTTCCTCGTTGAAATTCGGCTGTGTGCCATTCATCGAGCGGGAGAGCTGTGCTCTGGCAAAAATAAAATCCAGTTTTGTCAGAAGATCCAGGTCATCACGCAGAGCTTCGGTTTCTTCACCACATCTGGCACTTAAGGTGGCAAGGATCATCTCGATTTCTTTTTCTTCTTTTAATTCCAGTTCACGCAGGTCGTTGTTCAGTTTGATGACAGCCATCGGCTCCACAAACAGGGTAGAACCGGTGGAGGACTGATCATGGATCATGCCCGGAATCTGTCCGCGGTGCTCTGCTTTGACCGGGATACAGTAGCGTCCGTTTCGCATGGTAACAACCGCATCCTGCAAGTAGGTGCGGGCGGAGCCATTTACCATCGTCTGGAGCTGAGCGTGGACCTTGTCGTTGATCTGACGCATGGAGCGGCGGATCTTGAACAGTGCAGGACTGGCATCGTCATTTAATTCCTCCTCCGAGGCGATACATCTGCGAATCTCGGAAGAAACCGGTGTCAGAGGCTGCAGTGCCTGAAACATAGCTTCCAGAGAATCCTCAAAATCAGGATCACGGTCATTTCTGGAATAAGCCTTTACCTTGCTGCAGACCTCAAGAAGACTGCAGATCGAAAGCAGTTCATTGATACCGATGATCGCACCGATCTCCAGACGCTTGATGGAGCCGCGGATGTCGCGGACGCCGCGGAACGATACCGCACCTTTCTGATAAATACGGGAAAGGGCATCGCTTGTCTCCTTCTGGAGAGCCTGAATCTCGTACAGATCCGTGGATGGCTGCAGATTGCGGCACATCTCTTTTGCAAGTGCCGAACCGGCAAATTCTGTGAGTTTGTCAATGATTTTATTATATTCTAAAGTTTTTAAAGCCTTTGGGTTCATATAGCATACCTCTTGTAGTGATGTGTAACAAAAGATGCCATACGAATTGTTCCGTACTTTGTACTCCCACAATTCTTCTACGCTCCGCTTCGGTCGGTGCTAAACATGTGCCACTGGCACATAGCACCCGCCATTCGCATATCGTGAAGCTTCCGCTTCACTTTTATGCTCACGTCGGGCGGGGTATTAAGCCATAAAACCACTCCTGTGCAAGCACATCGTAGTTTCAGGCTTTTGCCCCTGGCATCATATAATTATAACTTTACTATTTTTCTATTGTACCCTATAATGTGGGTATGGTCAAAAGGTATTTTGAGCGAAAAGCCTATAATAGCAGAAGGGATCAGGTATATGGGTGAGAACGAGAAGAAAGAGTTTCATTTTATCAATGAACAGATCAAGAAAAAGCCGTTCTACCGACGTAAGTGGTTTACGCAGGGGGCAGCGGCGATTGCCCTGGCACTTATTTTCGGGGTGGCGGCGGGCGTGATGTTCGCGATCGTACAGCCGTGGGCGAGCAATCAGTTTGGAAAGCCGGATGAGCCGACACAGATCGTGATGGTTCAGGAAGAGACACATACTCAGGAGACAGAAACCGGACAGACAGAGCAGAAAGTGGATGACGAAAAGGAGACGGCAAAAGGCAGGAAAAAGAACAGCAAAGAAACAGATGCAATCGAAGAATACCGCATGCACTATGATCAGATGAAAAATGTGGTAGATTCTGCAGAAAATTCTCTGGTAAAGATTAAAAGCTATGTGGCAAAAATGGACTGGTTCAGTGAAAGCTATGAGAATGTGACGGAGACTTCCGGACTGGTGTTCCGTGTGGACAGCAACTGGCTTTACATCCTGACTTCCAGTCGTTTTATCAAAAGTGCACAGCAGATCACAGTAACCTTCCCGGGCGGAGAGGTCGCAGATGCAGCTGTCAGACAGCAGGATACGGTGACAGAGCTTGCGATTCTGGAGATTCCGCTCAAAAGTATAAAGGAATCCACGATCCAGAGCATTTCCGCAATTTCGATCAAAGGAATTTCCAGCGTAGAAAAAGGGGAATCGGTGATCGCAGTCGGAAGTCCAATGGGGTATACAGATTCGATCAATTATGGCATGATCACTTCGATTACGGAGTGTGAAGATGTGGACGGAGAGTATAAGGTGATCGCAACGGACATGGCGGCCAGCGATATGAGCTATGGATTTCTGCTGAATCTGGATGGAAATATGGTCGGCATTGTGGCACAGAAATTCAAACAGACTGGTGCGGCAGATACGTTGACTGCACTTGGCATTTCTGATATCAGCTATCTGCTGGAAATGCTGGCAGCAGGCAGGTCGCTTCCTTATACCGGTGTGGTCGGAAAGAGCGTCAGTGCCGATGTGGCAGAGCATTTCAGCGTTCCTTACGGTATTTATGTCAAGAAAGTGAACACAGATTCACCGGCCATGTATGCCGGGATACAGGCAGCCGATGTGATCACAGAGATCAACGGGGAAAGCGTTGGCTCGATGTCCGAGTACGAAGACATTCTGCGGAAATATCAGGAAGGTGATACCTTAAAAATCAAGGTCCGCAGAAAAAGTATCGGCGGTTATGCCGATGTAGAAATGAAACTGGTCATGGGAGCCAGATAACGAAACAGATAAGATCATGGTACCGGCAGCAAGTGATCTGTCCTGCACGGAACCATTCATGTTTATTTAATAAGAGAAAGGTCAAAACAATGAAATATATTGAAACATTGCACGAAGGCGAGAGACTTTCAGGAATTTATCTTTGCAAATACAGACAGTCTGCGATGACAAAAAACGGCAAATCATATGAGAATGTGATCCTTCAGGACAAAACAGGAGTGATCGATGCCAAAATCTGGGATCCGAACTCTCAGGGAATTGAAGATTTCGATATGCTGGACTATATCGATGTGGTTGGAGATGTCACAAGTTTTCAGGGAGCATTACAGGTTTCCATCAAAAGAGTACGAAAAGCAAGAGAAGGCGAATATATCGAAGAAGATTATCTGCCGGTCAGCGAGCGAAACATTGATGAGATGTATGAAGAGCTGCTTACGTATGTGCATAAAATCGAGAATCCGTATCTGAAGCAGCTTACAGACAGCTATTTTGTGGAAAATGAAGCTTTTATCAAAGCGTTCAAAGGACATTCTGCGGCAAAGAGCGTGCATCACGGATTTGTGGGCGGACTTCTGGAGCATACCTTAAATGTGACAAAACTCTGCTATTACTATGTAAAACAGTATCCGTTTTTAAATAAAGACCTTCTGTTGTGTGCGGCACTGTTCCACGATGTGGGAAAAATGAAAGAAATTTCCAGATTCCCGGAAAACGATTACACGGATGACGGACAGCTTCTCGGCCATATCGTGATGGGCGTGGAACTGGTCGGAGCAAGTATCCGCCGCATTCCGGATTTTCCGAAAAAACTGGCAAGTGAACTGAAACACTGCATTCTGGCACATCACGGAGAACTGGAATACGGTTCCCCGAAAAAGCCGGCACTGGCAGAAGCACTGGCACTGAATTTTGCAGACAATACCGATGCAAAACTTGAGACATTTAAAGAAGCATTAAAGAGCAATAACGATAACAATGACTGGCTTGGTTATAACCGCCTGTTTGAGTCAAATATCCGCAAGACAAGTATCTGATCAGACAATGTAAAACAGTTAAAGAAGCCGGAAAAGTTTCTGTTCATGGAGGAATTAAATTTATGAAAAAAGACGATATGCTGGAAATTACCATAGAGGATATCAGCTCAGACGGTTCCGGCGTGGGAAAAGCAGATGGATTTGCACTTTTTGTCAAAGACACGATCCCGGGCGATCAGGTGAAAGTCAAAATCATGAAAATGAAAAAACGTTATGGCTATGCAAGGCTGATGGAAATTCTTGTGCCGTCACCGGATCGCATCCAGGCACCGTGTCCGGTTGCCAGACAGTGCGGCGGATGTCAGATCCAGCAGATGTCTTATGAACGTCAGCTTACCTTTAAAGAAAACAAAGTCTGCAACAATTTAAGACGCCTTGGCGGTCTGGATCTTTCTGCGATGGAAGTAGAGCCAATCTGCGGCATGGAAGAGCCATTTCACTACCGCAACAAAGCACAGTTTCCGATCGGCCGCGATAAAAACGGAAAAATCATTGCCGGATTTTATGCAGGCCGCACGCACAGCATCATAGCAAACACCGACTGTCTGCTCGGAGCAGAAGAAAATGAAGCAATCTTAAACGAAGTCATTTCGTGGATGGAAGTCTGTAAAGTAGAGCCATATGATGAAAAGACCGGAAAAGGGCTGGTGCGTCACGTACTGATCCGCAAGGGATTTACCACAAAAGAACTGATGGTCTGCCTCGTGATCAATGGCAGAAAGATTCCACAGGTTGAAAAACTGGTGGACAGGCTTCAGAAGATCGAGGGCATGACCGCAATCATGGCAAATGTCAACACTGAGCAGACAAATGTGATCCTCGGAAAAGAAATCCAGCCGATCTGGGGTCAGGATTATATCGAAGATTATATCGGAAACGTCAAATACCGCATTTCCCCGCTGTCTTTCTATCAGGTCAACCCGGTACAGACCGAAAAGCTTTACGGAAAAGCCCTGGAATACGCAGGACTGACCGGTAAAGAGACCGTATGGGATCTCTACTGTGGCATCGGAACCATCTCTCTGTTCCTTGCACAGAAAGCAAAACAGGTTTACGGCGTAGAGATCGTGCCGCCTGCCATCGCAGATGCGAAAGACAATGCCAGAAGAAACGGCATCCAAAATGCAGAGTTTTATGTTGGAAAAGCAGAAGAAATCCTGCCTCACAAATACGAAACCGAAAACGTCAAAGCCGATGTGATCGTAGTCGATCCGCCAAGAAAAGGCTGCGATGAAGCCCTGCTTGAGACCATCGTCAAAATGCAGCCGGAAAGAGTCGTCTACGTCAGCTGCGATTCCGCGACACTGGCAAGAGATCTGAAGTATCTGACCGCGAACGGATACAAAGCAGAACGCCTGGCAACGGTCGATATGTTCCCGATGACGGTGCACGTAGAAAGTGCCGTAAAACTTGTGAGGGAATAAGGGGATTTGCAGGATTTTAGGTGCAAAGTTCAGTCGTTTTGCCACCCATTTGCCACCCTAAAAAAATAAATATTGTAGTTGAACGGAAAAACGGTTGAACACTCTGAACTTAACAGGGATGTTCAACCGCCTTTTTTTATTGTGTTTGTATTGCATTTTCAAAAACATCGACCGCCGTCTGCTGCATAGCATCGGTATTGAATGTATAGGTTTGCAATGTTGTTGTGATATCTTTGTGTCCTAATCGTTCCATGACTGTTTTAGGGTTTACTCCATTCTCTGCCAGGATTGTGCCGTGTGTATGCCGCAGGCAGTGTGCATGAAACAGCGGATTATTCAATTCATAGTGGATAATTCTTGCACAGTACTTGAAAGAATCCGGAGTCAGCAAGGCACCGTTTTCTTTGACACACAAGGGCAATATTTCTTTATAAGGTACATCTATGTCGGCACGGATCTGAGCAATTGAGCGATCCGGCAGCAGGTATGTTTTTGAGTAAGCCCCTCCGTATTTCAGTTTGTTTATCCGTCTTTGCTGAATGGCGAATTTTAATTCTTTTTCCAAAGTTTCACCCATTTTTATAGTACGGTAAGAGTCGTACTTTGGCGGCTTTATATACCAGGTCTTTTCAACCTTCTGCATCTGTCCATGTATTCTCAATTCGTGCTTTTCAAAATCTACATCCTGGCTTAAATCAATAGCAAATGTTTCCCCGATCCTGGTTCCGGTATTATATGGAACAACCAGCGACAGATGAAAACAGTTATCTGCCGGGAAGCGTTTCAGGATCTGGTTAAATTCTTCGGCAGAACAGATATATTCCGTATGTGCTTTTGCGGTCATGTCCATAGGCATCTTACCGATTTTTACAGCAACACAGGGATTTGCCTGGATGTATTTCAATGGCAATATTGCATAGTTCATAGCACCTTGAAGGCAGGTCAGTGTGTTCTGGATCATGCTCTTTGAAAATCCTTTTACTTTCATACTGTCAGCCCATTCTTGCACTTTGTCCGGAGCATATTGAAAGCTGCTTAAACGGTAGATACCAAAAGCAGGTTTCAGATGCAACCGTATTTTTGATTCGTAATCGCGGTAAGTGTTATAGCTATAGCCATGATCTACGTTTTTATGTATGACAGTTTCTAGCCAGTAGTCGAGATAATCAGAAACACTGATTTCTTTTGGAGAAAAAGTTCTGCCTGAATTATTATACTCAGCTATGGCAGCAGCTCTTGCATCTAATGCTTCTTTTTGCGTCCGGAAGCCGCCCTTTTCGATTTTGTTTCGTTCTCCATTGATCTTTGCTGTATCAAAATAGTAAGACCAAGTTGAGCCTCTTTTTCTGACACCAGTTGCCATAATATCATCCTCCTGTTCGTAAAATGGGTATAAAAAATACACCTGTACAGGTGCTGGAGGATTGTGGTATAATCAGCTTGCTTAGAGATGATCATACCGGTCTCCAGACCTGTATAGATTCGCTGATCCGCTTCGGTGCTGGTAACACTGGGGCGGATTTTTTGTTTATTGATTTTATTTATTCTGAAAATTTCATATTGTCGATAGTATCTGCAAATTCATCATAAATACTGTTGTCAATGATTTCTTCGCCATAGTCACTTGTTTTTTTCATCGTGATATAAGCATATACAATGCTATGTCCAGTATCTATAGATACATGATTTGTAAAAGCATTTTTGTAATAAAACATGGTTGACTTAGCAGCTCTGCCATCTACTGAAATATTGTCTGTATAAAATTCTGAATATGAATCATCATCTTTCAGAGACGAAAGTGGAGCATCGAAAAATATTTCGGATATTGACGAAATAGATTCATCGTATTTAAGAATCTTTATACCGATAAAATCATCCTCACAACGATAAGATACGCTAGGAGATTCTGCATTAGGATCAGATTCTATTATTTCCCAGTCATCTGGTATATCTATATCAATTCCGAAATCCTCAAAAGGAAACGAAAGAGAAGCATCAGATACAGCAAGCGTTTCGGTCTGAGCTGTTGTTTCTGTCTGCACTACGCTTTCTGTTTGTGATTCAGTTTCAGAAGATTCATTCTCGGTCTCAGAAAAGCTTTCAGTTTGTTGCTGTGTTTCAGGCGAAACGGTCTCTGTGCTGGATGCATTTTTGCTTCCGCAGGATGTTGCAGCAAAAACAGTCAGGCATAATAAAAATGTGGTTAAAATTTTCTTTTTCATATTTCACTTTCTCCTTTGAATACTTTTCTCTTTTCCAGAGATAATAACACCATGAAAATATTATTATCTCAATTCTTGGAACAGCACCACCTGTCGATCAGGCAGGCGGCAATTATGACCGGTGTTCCACGGTCTACGATCGGTGACATAGTGACCGGTCGAGTAAGTCCAACTCTGGCAACTATGGAACAGTTGGCAGCAGGGCTGAAAACCACTATTTCTGGCTTGTACGAGTCTGAGTATAAGTGATTTTCAAAAAAGCGTCCGGGATTCCGGACAACGCACAACTTTTTAGCTTCCGATACGTTTTATATAGTGAAAGGAAAATTTTACTAAAACAAATGTTCGAAAACAGTTGCATCACAAATATTTCTGTGATAATATGAAATCAAGGAATTTCGAACAAATGTTTGAAAAAACGTGATCGGGAGGTACATAGGATGGACTACAAAGCTGAGATTATAAAACTGATTAACAAACTGAACGCTTCTGACGAAACCTTTTTAAAACAGGTTTACATCATTATTAAGAAGCATTTTGAAAGAAAGGGGCGTTAGTCCCTTTTCTTTTTTGCCAAATTGTCAGCCAGTTTCTCAGCCGCTTCCATAAGTACCTTCTGTGATGCGGGAGATAGTTCGCTGTACGTTTTGACTATCTCCAAAATTATACTGTAAAAAGCGTTGTCTTTTCCTTCTTCTAACAGATCTGAAACAATACCAGCTATTTCCTCATCTTCTGAGAGTTGCTGATACATCTCTCCATCACCTGTTTTCAGCCATTCTTCACTGACATTGAACTCACGGCATATCGCCCGACTCATTTGTTCCGTGAGATTTCTCTTTTCTTTTTCAATATTGGAGATTGCCACTTTGGTCACTCCGAGCTTATTTCCGAATTGTTCCATTGTCATTTCTAAGCTTTTTCGGATTTCTTTGACACGCTCACCTTGCGTCATTCATTCGCCTCCCTTCATTGTATTTTCTGAAATAAGGATAACACTGTACGAGCAAAAAGTCAACAAAAAAAGTTAGCAAAGCTAACAAAAAGCACTTGACAATGTTCTCGAAGATTACTATAATGTAATCAACGATAACGAAGCAAGCAAAACACAGGAGGTAAATAAAATGTACGAAACAGTAAAAGTTGTTAAGGGTTACGAAATCAAAAGAATGAAAGGAACACGCGGAGCCTATCACGTAAACGTGCGTGAGGGAAAAGGGTTCAGAGAGTTTCATACTTTTAGAACCATCAAAGCAGCAGCTGAATTTATTGAAACAACTTTACAAATAAAGCCGAAACGGGGAGATTTCCCCGTCCGATCACGATGGCAACGTGGTCGCCGATGATGGCAAGCCAAGAAAGGAGAGAACTAGATGAAAGAAACGAAAAAGAAACTGTTACAGGAAACAGTTACAATTCTGAAAAAACTGGACAGAGAAAGCCTGGCAATTATCAGAAGTAACGCAGAGATCCTGAGAGCCAGAGATACTCTCGAAGAACAGAAAGCGGGGTAGGGATGAAATCTATTGTAGCAGACAATCTTTCAAATATAATCAAAGAAAAATGTCTTAAGCAGTGCACAGTAGCCCAAAAAGCAGGGTATTCAAAGCAACAGCTTACAGATATGTTGAAAGGAAGAAAAAGGATAAAAGAAACAGACATTCTCAGACTTGCATCCGCACTTGATGTAGATGTAAGTGTGTTGCTTAAAACCGAGGCAGATTCGAAACAGTCAGATGAAGCAAGCGATAAGCAGCGAGAAAAAGAACGCCCGGATGTGCGAGCGTTCGTAAAATTATTAAAAATTGAAGATGGCTATGCAGTATGTGATGTGAGATTCAAGGTAGTAAAGCCAGACAGCGAATAGCATCATTAAAAAGCTATTTGTTTAAGAGACGCTGGTAAGCTGTTTCGACCATATCCTGCCAAGATTCAAAATCAGAATGCAGTCTGATAGAAGAATCAAATGCAACAGTATCTTGCAGTTTATTAAGATCTTCCGGTGCTGTTAAATCACAGCCAATGGCTTTGAAGAAGTCATTTACATCACTAAACCTTGTAAATTCTTTCATAAAGTCATCCGGAAAAACTTCATAGATACTTGCAGAAGATATGTAATCAAGACGTTTGTCAATGTTTCCAGGGTAAGAGCCTACACAAAATCGAATTTGAGGCATAATGTACTCCTTTCTATTCTCTATGGTCGTTATGTGGTGAATAAAAGGATACTACCAAAATATTAAAAAATCAATACAAAAATATTGAGTAAGGGAAAACAGGAGGTAACAGACCATTGATGAAACATTATATTTCAGACATCAAAAAGCAAGCCGAGAAAGTTGCGACAGCGATCACAGGTGCGGAGATGCGAGAAGCAGTCTCGAGTGCGTTCAGTGATACCGCAACAGCATTAGAGACAATGGAAGAATCCTATAGAAAGCGGGGTAAGGAAATGTGGAAACCATTAGCAATCCTGTTGCTGTTCTGGATTGCGATTCTGACGATGAATGAATAGGAAAGTGAGGTGAGCAACATGAAAACATTCGGTGAAAAGCTGAAACAAGCCATGCAGAAATTACATTTAAACCAAATCCAAGTTTCCGGTCTGACAGGAAAGAGCAAAGGTTCAATTAGCCAGTATCTTTCTGATAAACAGGTACCACCAGAAGAAACGCAGGTGGATATAGCATTGGCACTTGGACTGGCTGAGGATTATTTCTCGGATAAAAACGATAAATTTTCTGTACTTCCGACTAAGGAAATAAGAAACAAAATCATTCCGAGGTTAGATATTAATGAAGCAGCAAAAATGCTCGGAATGAACCATAATACAGTTCGAAAAGGACTGCAACAGGGAGTTTTCCCGTGGGGGTATGGTATCCGGACGTCGGAAAACCGATGGGTGTACTTTATCAATGCAAAGAGATTTGCGGAGATTGAAGGAATTGCATTTTAAGAAAGGACAAGCAATGAAAAAAAGAGAAACAGAAGTAACAGAAGAAGCGGAAGAAACAACCGGAGCGGCTGTACTCGCTCCGATCGTAGCCACAGCAGCCGCAGCGTTCACGTTCTGGTGGCTGGGAAAATACAGTGTAATCTGCGAACGAGATATTATCGGCACTGCCATCACAGTATGGTGTGCGGTACTGATCCGTGTGCTGATGTTGGTGAGCAAGGAGGAAGCAGAATGAGCAAGATTATCAAGGTTAGTACGGATCTGGAAGTGACCGTGCATGATTTCCCACAGGGAACGATAAGAGAGCAGAACAGACAGCTCTGTGAGCTGATCGGGAACGGATGCGAGATGATCGAGCACATCATGCCAAGACGACTGTATAACGAATTGGGGCATACGACAGAAATTAAACGTAAAGCCAGCAAGTGTGTGGCTATGCTGGTTGACGAAGAATTTTTGTTCAAGAATGAACTTCAGTTTAACCCAATCGGATGCTATCTGTACGAAACCGACAAACACGGATCCCCAATCATGGGAAACATTTTGTTTGTAGGTGATACATATACAGGCGATGGCATTACGTTTTCAGGGATTGAGGAAGAGATATTCAACAAATTGTATGAGCAGTTGAAGCAGCTGGCATGGAAAGCGGGGGCAAAATGACAGCAGAAGAGAGAAGAAAATGGACTTTTACACTGATGGATAAGGTCATGACAATCCATGAGCAGGGAAAACACTATGTCCATATGGAAATTGCAAATTATGAAGAAGGGGAACTCATTTCAGTGTATGTGATGGAAAATGGATTCGAAGAAAATAAAAAATATAATCTTTCGAAAACTTGTCTTACGGACTTTGAACCAGAAGAACTCTACCAGGTAGCCGACTATCTGGACAGTCTGATCGAGGACGAGGAGGAAGCAGAATGATCGGAGTAAGCGAAGGACGCGACCAGGAAGCCAGAGCCATCCTGGAACTGGCTGGGATTGATTCGGACAAGTACCGGATCTGGCACCATAATAGCATCTATGTGCATGCAATAAATGAAGAGACGAAAGAATCGGTGATCGTTGAGAAAGCGACACTTGAGGTAGTAAAAAGTCCCGGTGCTTTGGCGGGCGATCCGGGACACAAAAATAACATTTCAAGCTCATTATAGAGCAAACATAGGAGGTAAATCAAGTGAAATTACATAAATTAATTTCGACAGTAGATATGAGCCATGAAGAATGGCTGCGATACAGAAAACTTGGCATTGGTGGAAGTGATGCCGGAAGCATCTGCGGATTGAACCCGTACAGCTCTGCAATTGCTGTTTTTCAGGATAAGACGCAGAAAGAAGCAGGGGAAAAAGAAGACAATGAGGCAATGAGACAGGGAAGAGACCTGGAGGAGTACGTTGCCCGCCGGTTCATGGAAGAGACAGGGAAAAAGGTACGCCGTGCCAATGCGATCTATGGGCATCCGGATCATGATTTCATGATGGCAAACGTTGACCGCCTGGTAGTTGGTGAGAATGCCGGTCTGGAATGCAAGACAGCGTCTGCCTATTCAGCTGACAAGTGGAAAGACGGGCATATCCCGGAATCCTATGAGATTCAGTGCCACCATTACATGGCAGTGACCGGGGCGGATGCCTGGTATATTGCCTGCGTGGTGCTGGGAAAAGAATTCATCTGGCGAAAGATCGAACGCGATGAGGAAACGATCCAGATGCTGATCGACATTGAAAGCGATTTCTGGCAGAACAATGTCAAGGCAGACAAGATGCCGGCACCGGACGGAAGCAAGGCGGCGGAAGAACTGCTGCAGAAGTATTACGGAAGTTCTGAACCGGAAAAGATGATCCCGCTGGTTGATTTCGATGAAAAGCTGGAACGTCATGCAGAGATCAGCGACCTTCAGGACAAGCTGGAGAAAGAGAAGAAGCAGATTGAGCAGGAGATCAAGGTTTATATGGAAGATGCAGAGATGGCAGTATCGGATCTGTACCGCGTCACCTGGAAGAGCGTGACCGCGAACCGTGTGGATTCGAAGCAGCTGAAAGCAGATTTCCCGGAAATCTACAAACAGGTATTGAAACAGTCTGAAAGCAGACGGTTCACCGTAAAAAGAGCTGAGAGAGCATAAGGAGGAAGCAAGATGGCAGTAAAAGACGCACTGGCAGAAAAGACCAGCAGAAAGAATGAAGCAGTGAAGCTGACAAAAAACATGAGCATTGCAGACATGATCAAGGCAATGGAGCCGGAAATCAAAAAGGCTCTGCCGCAGGTGATCACACCGGAGCGTTTCACACGCATGGCATTATCCGCACTGAACACCACACCAAAGCTTGCAGAGTGTTCGCAGATGTCCTTCCTCGGGGCACTGATGAATGCAGCACAGCTTGGGCTGGAACCAAACACGTCGCTGGGACAGGCGTACCTGATCCCGTATAGAAACAAAGGGAAGCTGGAGTGCCAGTTCCAGATAGGCTACAAAGGGCTGATTGATATGGTGTACCGCAACGAAAACATCCAGACCGTGCAGGCACAGTGTGTATATGAAAATGATGATTTTCAGTATGAACTGGGACTGGATCCAAATCTGGTGCACAAACCGGCATTGAAAGACCGAGGAAACCTGATCCTTGTATATGCACTCTGGAAATCAAAAAATGGTGGTTTCGGTTTTGAAGTTATGAGCAAGGAAGACATTGACAACCATGCAAGACGGTTCAGTCAGAGTTTCGGAAGTTCCTACAGCCCATGGAAAACAAACTATGAGGAGATGGCGAAGAAAACGGTCATTAAGAAGTGCCTGAAATATGCACCGCTGAAAACAGATTTTGTCATGCAGATGAACAATGATGAGAGTATCAAGAGTGAGATCAACGTTGATATGTCCGAGGTGGTCAATGAGCAGGAAGACCCGAACATCATCGACCAGGAGTATAAGGAAGTAGAAAATGTACAGCCAGAATAATAACGAAGAACCAAAGCTGTTCACGTTCACCGTACCGGGCAAGCCTCAGGGCAAAGCCCGGGCGAGAACATTCCACAACAGCAAGAGCGATAAAATGAGCAGCGTAACACCGGAAAAGACGGTGCTGTACGAAAACCTGATCAAGACCTGTTTCCAACAGAAATACGGACAGAAACGGTTTGCGGATGATGCGTATGTGGTTGCTAATATCTTGGCGTATTTTGAGCCGCCTAAGAGCATCTCGAAGAAGAAAAGGGCAGAGATGCTGGAAGGGAAGATCTGGCCGGCAAAGAAGCCGGACAGTGACAATATCGCAAAGGTTGTGCTGGATGCCCTGAACGGCATCGCATACCATGATGATACACAGATCATAAAACTGAGCGTCACAAAGGCGTACAAAGAGGAAGCGTATTTGAGCGTTACTCTGATGCGGCTCGATACATAAAAAAGAGAAACAGGAGGCTGGTATGGCAAGGAAGAAGCAGGAAGGGAACCGCTTTTTCCGGATGGATGCAGACTTCTTCTCAGACAGAAAGATAAAGATCCTGAAAGCCCGCTATGGGGCGGATGGGATTGTCTTGTACCTCTATCTTTTATGTGAGATCTACAAGACAGGGTATTACTTACAGGTTGATGATGATTTTGAATACATCATCTCGGATGACCTGAACATGGATGGCAACAAGGTGAAGCAGGTCTTGAACTTCTTGCTGGAACGGTCACTGTTTGACGATACACTTTTCCAGTCGGACAAGGTCTTGACCTCTGCCGGGATACAGAGGCGTTATCAGGCGATGGTGAAAGCCAGGGCCACGAAAACGCCGATCACAGCCGAAAGGTTCTGGCTTCTTTCAGAAGAAGAGACCGAAACCTTTATTAAAGTGAACCCTTCTTTAAATTCTTCTGAGAAAAAAAGCGATTTTTCCGAGAAAAATAAGGATAATTCCAAGAAAAATGACACAAAAGGAAAGGAAAGGAAAAAAGAATATATAGATATAGATACGGCTCCGCCGGATCCCTATTTTTCTGATGATTCCCTGAACAAAGCCTTCCTGCTGTTCCTGAAGACCAGGAGAGAGGAAGGTGCAAGGATCACAGAAGAACAGGCGGAGCTGTTGAAAAAGGATCTTGAGGCATTGTCAACGGATCCGAGGGAGATGGAGGCGATCGCCATAAAAGCGGCTGTAAGCGGCTGGAAGAGCTTCTACCCGATCAAGAAGCAGCCAGAAGCCAAGAAAAAGGAAAAGAAAACCGTAAAGAATACATTCAATGCATTTCCGCAAAGAGACTATGATTTTGACGCATTGGAAAGAACGTTGAACGAGTAAGGAGGCAATATGGAACAGTTGAAGATTTTTGAGAGCGAAGAGTTTGGGCAGGTCAGAACGATCAATATTGATGGAGAGCCATGGTTTGTCGGAAAGGATGTGGCTAAGATTCTTGGATACAAGGATACATCAGATGCTATGAGAAGACACGTTGATGATGAGGATAAGCTGACAAGGTGTTTCACCGACTCAGGTCAGAAACGCGAATTATACATTATTAATGAATCAGGACTCTACAGCGTGATCTTATCTAGCAAGCTTCCGTCAGCGAAGCGTTTCAAACGCTGGGTAACATCAGAAGTGTTGCCAGCGATCCGCAAAACCGGAATCTATGACATGGACGAGTATTCACCAGAGATGAAAGCAATCCTGATGCATGATAAGAAGCTGGTGAAGATTGATAACCGCGTGACAGATCTGGAGAACCATATGACGATCGACTACGGTGAGCAGGTCGTTCTTGGTGATGAGGTCAACAAGGCAGTCCTGGACGCACTGGGCGGCAAGCACAGCAATGCCTACAACGAGATCGGCAAGAAAGTGTTTGCAGAGTGCAACCGTGATCTGAAACACTATTTTCACGTCAACGCCCGCAACAACGTGCCGAAGAAACGCTACTATGAAGCCTTGGAATACATCCAGGAATGGAAGCCATGCACAAATACACAGATCCAGATCCGCGACTGCAATGCACAGGTGTGTATGCCATGAAAATAGTAGAAAAACCAGTTCAGATATTGGAATTGTTTGGCGGAATCGGAAGTCCGCGATGTGCACTCCGCAACCTCGGTATTCCGACGAAAGCAATTGACTATGTGGAAATCAACGAAAAGGCGGTACGTTCATACAATTCAATGTTCCGTGAGGAATTGGCATATAAAACACAGAGTGTTGTTGGATGGAATTTGAAGCCAGATATCCTAATCCACGGAAGTCCATGCCAGGACATGAGCATTGCTGGACACCAAGGAAAAGCAAGAGCGTCAGACGGAAGAATAAACCGTGGAAAAGGAGCAAAGCAGGGCAGCGGAACAAGATCAAGCCTGATGTGGGAAACAATACATATCATTGAACAGATGGGAAAATGGAAACCCAGATATGTAATATGGGAAAATGTCAAAAATGTCACATCGAAACATATGATTGAAAATTTCGTTAAATATCAGAAGGAGATGGAGCGATTAGGATACACGAACAGCTATGATGTTCTGGATGCGAGAGAATTTGGACTGCCACAGGCACGTGAGAGAGTATTCACAATCAGCGGCCTGAATGGTGAAAAGTTCGATTTTGACAGCCTGATCCGGACACCAATGCGAAGTATTAATGATTTTTTGGAAGATAACGAAAAGGTTTCAAATGTATATGATGTAACACAGCCGTCTATTCTTTCCTGTATCGGAGAGAAAAGTATTCGGAGAGCAACAGTCATTAAAGATTATGCATATACCATAACAACCAGGCAGGACCGCACACCAGCACAGGTAATTGACTGTGGAAACGGAAGATACAGGTATCTAACGGAGCGTGAATGCTGGCGGTTAATGGGGTATACAGATGCAGATTTTGAGGCAGCCAAAGCAGTACACAGACGCAGGGGGAGATATTATACGGCACTATATGCACAAGCAGGAAACAGTATTGCGGTTCCGATATTTGAAAGCATATTCAGAAAAATTATTCTGAATGAAAGTGGTACAAAAGAGGCACGGAAACCGATGCCGGGACAGCGGACGATATTTGATTATCTGGAGGATGAAGAATGAATAAAGTAATTTTAATGGGACGGTTGACCAGAGACCCGGAGATGCGTAATTCTAACGGAGAGAGCAACACGGCAATTGCACGCTATACGCTGGCAGTTGACAGACGCTACAAGCGTGAAGGCGAAGCAGGTGCTGACTTTATCAGCTGTGTGGCGTTTGGCCGCAGTGCAGAGTTTGCAGAAAAGTATTTCCGCCAGGGCTTGAAGATAGTGATAACCGGCCGCATCCAGACCGGGAGCTATACCAACCGAGATGGCAACAAGGTCTATACAACAGACGTGGTGGTAGAAGACCAGGAGTTCGCAGAAAGCAAAGCGGCCGCACAGAGAAACCGGGAAGGAAGCAGCCAGGAACGGCCAGAGCCGGTGGATGCAGACGGGTTTATGAATATCCCGGACGGTATTGACGAAGAGCTGCCGTTCGATTAGGAGACAACGATGGAAGACAGATGCGTGATGTGTGGCGAAATCATACCGGAGGGAAGAATGGTGTGTCCGGTATGCGAAGAAAGAGTATTGACCAGAAAAGGAGAACAGACAATGAAAGCAAGAACAATCAGAGAAACAGAGTACACATGG
>OHAY01000913.1_pt1 | contig 29369 bp, 19 predicted proteins | sample 1577191 | NCBI WGS metagenome assembly OHAY01 (sample SAMEA3541504, study PRJEB24748) | human gut metagenome | biome: human gut; feature: human-associated habitat; material: faeces | place: China | collected 2012 | reverse complement strand
ATAAAGCAGATACCATCTTTATATGATACATATTTCTCTCAAATCGTACCAAGTTTTTTTTTTAGCGTCACTTATACCGAAAGTTTTTATCTAAGACCTTTCTTGTGTCTTTCAATAAACTCGGCTGTCTGTATGTTTGAGAACACATAGTTTTTGAGGTCTGCAAAGTTGGCAGTGTTGGGGTTTTCTTTCAGCACCCCGTCGGGCAACACATCGTAGCAGAAGCTTTTTTGCAGAGACGGACTGTAGATGAAGCAACGCTTACGGTCGCGGGCAACGAGCTGGTTGTCGGCCGAATAGAACACCATGTGGCGAGGGCTCTTGAGCAGGTCTTGGCCAAAACCATAAGAGGTGTAACTCATTCCCATAAGTCCGAAGAGCGTTGGCATGACATCAACCTGCATGCCCAACCCATCGTAGCGCATCTGCGGAACGCCAGGACCAAACATGATGAGCGGTATGTGGTTGAGCGACTGTGGCAGTTCGCCTCCCGACCCAGCCACGATCTTGCCGTGGTCGGCCTGTATTATGAAGATTGTGTTCTTGTACCACGGCTCACGCTTTGCTTTCTTGAGAAAATCGCCCACGCACCAGTCGGCATACTCCACAATCTGCTGTTCCTTGTCCTTACTCTTTGCCTTGAACCATGACGGCACGATGTAGGGCGGGTGGTTGCTGATGGTCAGTATTGTTGCGAAGAAAGGCTTTCCTGTTGCCGCTTTGCGGTTGATGGTGTTGAGAGCGTAGCTGAAGAGGAAATGGTCGCTCACACCGAACGAGTTGACAACCTCGCTCTTGGGGTAGCTCTCCTGCGAGTAGATGTCGTCGTAGCCGTTGGTTGCGAAGAACGCCTTCATGTTGTCATATTGTGCCTCATGGGTCATGAAGAACATGTTGTTGTAATTGTGTTCCTTTAACACGGTGGCTATGCCGTGGCGATGAGGCGTCACGGTGCCTTTCATGAGGTTGCGGAACATGATGGCAGGAAACGAGTAGAGTGTGGCTGTCATGCCGTGGTTGGTGTGTATGCCTGCGCTGTAGAAGTGGTCGAAGGCGAGCGAGTGGTTGTAGAGCGAGTCGAGGGTGGGGGTGAGGTGGCTGTTGTTGCCGAAGGTTCCCATGAGGTTTGCCGACATGCTCTCCATGAGAATCACCACCACGTTAGGCCGGTGCCTTGCTGCCGTCGTTGCTTCGGTGTGTGCGGGCAGTGGGTTTATAACCGCACGTTTGAGCACGTTGCAGCTATCAACCGTTCCTGTTATTCCTAACCATCGGCGTGTGTTGGTTATGGCCTCGGAATAGGGCATGAGATGCAGCTCGCGGTTCTCCTTACGCATGTCGTCAAGTACACTGGTGAGGAGGTTGAACGCCGGGTTTATGCCAAGCTGGTTGAGGAAAGCGTCATCGCAATAGTAGGCCTGGCTCACCTTTATGGGGTTGTAGCCCATGCGGCCGCGTATGCCGAAAAGGCAGAGACCTGTCATGGCCACGGCTATGAGCAGACGTGACGCTGTAGTTAGGGGCTTGAGCTTCTCGACTTGCTTGTTGCAGAGCTGAGGCGTGAAGCGTCGGCGCAGCATGATGAGCAGATAGACGAACGCGGCTGTCACAACAAAATAGAGCGCGATGTGTAGCCACCACGACTTCTCTTGCAGCAGCATGCCCGACGTGGTGCCTGCATAGCCGAACCACTCGAAGATGCTCGAGTTGATGTTCTTGAAGAAATACTGGAAATAGGGGGTGTTGGCAGCTGAGGGCATGAAGGCCACGCCAAACAGCACGCCATACCACACGTTTGCGCCACGCAGCAGCCAACGGCGGCAAAAGCCGAAGGCGGCAGTAACGAGCAACACGGTGACAGGCAACACGCCGACATAGCAGGCTATCACGTTGTCAAACCACAGACCTTTGACGAAGGCTGTCAGCACGCTCGCTTCTTTGTCGGCAATCATGCCGCCAAGGGTGATGAACTCTATTAACCGGAAAATTGTAAAAGCCGCGAGGGCCAGCACATGTACCGTCAGCACATAGGCCACGGTCTTGAAAAATCTACTCATTCTTATTAGGATAATGTTCTTCTGACATCAAAAAAATTGATGTAGATAATGTTTTCACGACAAAATTATAAAATTATGAACAATTGTGCAACAATAGCTTAGGTTAACCGTTTTTTTATTAGTAATTTTGACGCTGTAAAACTGAAAAAGCTTCAAAAAGGATAAATCAACCATTATGAACAACAACTACAACAAGGCGTTTACGATAGTGTGCGTTATCGCTGTGATGCTCACGGTGCCGTTTCTTGGACTCACCGATTTCTATAGCAAAGGCGAGCCGCGTGAAGCGGTAGTGGCGTATACCATGGTGGAGCACGGCAACTGGATTCTGCCAATCAACAATGGCGGTGACATCCCTTACAAGCCACCGTTCTTCCATTGGTGTATAGCTCTCTTCTCCCTTCTTCAAGGCCATGTGAGCGAGTTTACGTCGCGTCTGCCGTCGGCGTTGGCGCTTGTGGCCATGAGCGTTGGCGGTTTCGTGTTCTTCGCCAAGCGCAAGAACGCAAACATGGCGTTGCTTGCCACCTTGCTGTCGCTCACCGCCTTTGAGGTGCACCGTGCCGGCATCAACTGTCGTGTGGACATGGTGAACACAGCGTTTATGGTGGGTGCTCTCTTTTTGATGTTCAGATGGTGGGAGAGGGGCAAGCACACCATGCCGTGGCTTGCCATTCTCTGCATGAGCGGTGCCACGCTGACCAAAGGGCCTGTGGGCATGCTTCTGCCCTGTGCTGTGATGGGCGTGTTCATGCTCACACAGCGTGAGAGCCTGTGGAGCACTGTGTGGCGGTTAGGCTTGACGGCTCTGCTGTCGCTTGTCTTGCCTCTGTGCTGGTATTATGCCGCCTATCTGCAAGGCGGCGACGAGTTTCTGCGTCTTGTCAAGGAAGAAAACATTGACCGCTTGTTGGGCAAGATGGCGTATGAGTCGCATGAGAATCCGTTCTGGTATAATTTCGTGACGCTCATAACAGGATGGCTTCCTTACACGCTGCTCTTTGTTTTCTCGCTCTTCGTGTTGCCGTGGAAGCGGTTCAGCAAGAGCGGTTTCTTGCAGAGCGTGCGTCGCGCAGAGCCCATGCAGGTATTTGTGTGGCTGGCGTTCGGCCTCATTCTCTTCTTCTATTGCATTCCGAAGAGCAAGCGCAGCGTCTACCTGTTGCCCTGCTACCCGTTCATGGCTTGGCTCATGGCCCAATATGTCGTGTGGCTTGTGGCTAACCGCCTGTCTGCTGTCAAGGTTTATGCGTGGCTGATGGGCGTGCTCGGTGTGGTGCTGTCTGTGGCCTTTGTGGTGCTCAAGACAGGCGTGGTGCCCGACACCTTGTTCCATGGCAAGCATGCTGCCGACAACATAGCCATGCTTCACGCCCTTGAGAGCATCAGTGTCTCGCCGTCGCATCTGCTCTTTGCCTTGTTGCCTGCAGCTGTGGGCGTGGCCACGATAATGACACTTCTGAAGAAGGACGATAACCTTCGGAACCGTGTCGTGTGGTTGTCGCTGTCGGTTGTGGTAGCTCTGTTTCTCGCCCTTGACAGCACGTTCCAGCCTGCTGTGCTTAACACCAAGGCAGACAAGCCGTTGGCGCCACAGATAGAGCAACGCTTTGACATGACAAAGATGTATAGCTACATGAGCAGTCCGATGCTCCATTTCTTTAGTCTCAACTTCTATCTCGGCGACCGCATACAGCAGTTTGAGAAGGTCAAACCTAAGGATGGCGTGCTCATGATTCCCGAGGACGATGTGGAAGAATTTAAGAAGACCGTTGGACGCGGCTACTGTCTACAGCGCGTGTGGCAGATACGCCGTGCTGTGGAAGAGAAGCATGAGGTGGGCTTCTATAAGTTCTGTAAGAGTGAGAAACTTCAGCTAAACAAGTAATGAAGTTCTCTCAAATGAGCTTGTTGTCGGCGCGTTTCGGTCGGTGCGCGTGTGTACTTCGGTCGGCGTGCGTGTGTACTTCGGTCGGCGTGCGTGTGTACTTCGGTCGGTGTGCGATGACAATAGAGCCTTTTTTATGAAACTGTAGCTTTATAATGGGTCTGTTATTGGCCATTTGCGACAGTTTGAACTTTTTGAAAAAACAATTGCATTTACAATATTTGTATTTATAACAGCAGAAAACGTTTTTGCTAATAACCAAAAAAATAATTTTAAAGGTAATAAACTAAAAGGTAATTAAAAAATGAAGAAGTTATTTGTTACACTGTTCCTCGGCATGGCCGTGTGTGCAGGAGCCAACGCACAGTTGCTTTACAAAATTTCTGGTAAGAATCTTGAGAAACCGTCTTACATCATCGGTACGCACCATCTTGCCAACGTGGGATTTGTGCAGAAAATAAGTGAGGTGAAGACCGCTCTCACAGAGACCGACCAGGTGTATGGTGAACTGGTGATGAGCGACATGCAGAATGCCGACTCGGTAAAAGTTATGCAGCAATATATGCAGCTTCCTGCCGGCAAAACTATTAAGGATGTGCTCACACCTGCACAGTTTAAAGAGGTCGATGCTTGCTTGAAGGATCTCATGAGCGTGGGCTTCAGCAGCAAGGAGGTCATGCAGCAGATGGGCCACATAACACCACAGGCTCTGCTCGTGCAGCTTACGCTTGTGACATTCATGACGAACCACATGGGCGAGTTTGACCCTTCGTCTACCTTCGACCAGTATTTTCAGGCTCAGGCAAAGAAGAACAACGAGCCGGTGGGAGGACTGGAGACTATCTCTCAGCAAGCCAAGTTGCTTTACGATGTGCCTATGAAGCGTCAGGTGGAACAGCTGATGTGCTTCGTTCGTAATCGCGATTACAACGCTAAGGTGATGGATGAGCTTACTGATGCTTTCTATGCACAGGATCTTGTGGCTATGAAGAAAGCAAGTGATGAGAAACTTGGCAACAGTTGTGATGCCACACCAGAGGAAACAGCTGCTATAATTGAAAACCGTAATAAAGCGTGGATGGTAAAGATGCCTGCCATCATGGCCGATAAGCCTACTTTCTTTGCTGTGGGCGCTTTGCACCTTGTTGGAGAGAATGGACTCTTGCAACTCCTTAAAAACGCAGGATATACGGTGGAAGGACTGAAATGATGTTTTAAAGGTAAAAAAGTAAAAATGTAAAAAAAGGCTGACGCCCATTAAGTGAAAAGGGAAAAACGAAAAGTGAGAAATCTTATAGCTCTGTTTTACCGAAATCGGGTCATGGAAAACGCAGTGTGTGGTTTCCATGACCCGATTGTTTTGTTGTGGTTTTTATTTCTTGAATTTACACTTGCAATAAGAGCAGTTGTTGTCTTGTTGTAACAGGTGGTAGGGCCGCATGCCAAGGAAATGATGACAGTCGGGGTTGGGACATACATACTTGTGCTGGAACTCTTCTGTTAGTTGGTCCGTCTCCTCAATGCTCTTGTCGTTATAGCCTTTGTAGAAAGCCCATATCGTGACAACAAGACCAACGAAGAACAGCAGGCCTGTCAAACTTGTAAATTCGGGACCTAAGGGCAGGCGTGAGAGAGCACCGCTACCGATGGTGAAGATGGGAGCAATGCCGCGCATGAGGTTGAGGTTGCGCTGGCGTATGCGTATGTCAAGCTGTTTCTGGTGATAATCGGCATAGACCTCCTTCAATGGGCGAATGTCAAACTCTTTTACAACGTTGTCAGGAATGACCTTGGCAGCAATAAGGGTGGCTGCGTTTATTATCTCCGCAACGGTAACCTTATGTTTATATTTGCCCATCTCCACAACATTGCTTTCAGCGACACGTTTCTTCATGATCTGTGTGCCGTCAACAAACGTTATGTTTTCTGCTTTTACATTCTCTATGGTCATCGTGCCTGTGGGGTCTATGTTAAGACGGCAGTGGGCCTTGTTCTCGTTTGGTATGCAACGGCTCACACAGTCGGGCACACAGCCCAGCTGTCCTATTGGCGCAAAATAGTTCTTGCCATTGTGGTTCAGCGACACGAGCAGTCGGTTGTTTATCGGCTCACGTCCAATGAGAATGGTCTTTCCAAATAATCTCTCGTCCATTGTCTTTATCTGTTCTTTATCTTTTTTGTTTGTCGTTTATATCGTTTTTTTTCTCTTCCTTCCTCTTTCCATTATCGACTTTTCATCCTTCATTTTCAAAGGCTATCGAATTCTTCACTCTTCACTCTTCACTCTTCACTCTTCACTCTTCACTCTTTCCTTTTCCCTTTAATCGTTGTTTGCCGATGAGCAGAGAGTGTTTACATACATTTCCTTCAGCTTCTTAAGGGCATCTTTAGAAATGCTCACGGGATAAACGAACACCTCGCCGTCGCTGAGCACCAGCTTCTGCTTCAACACGCTGATCTGGTACACATAGTCGAGGTTGATGATGTGGCGTTTGCCTACGCGAGCGAACACGGCTCCCGCTTCCTGCAGGTTGTCTTTTATAAGCTTCTGCATCTGTGCGAGATTCATGCACACAGCCCCTTTGAGCTTGTTGCTGAGGTAGAAGTTGGTGTAGTTGCCTTCAGCCTCAAAATAAACTATCTTGGCGATGTCAATCTTATAAAGCTCATCGCGACTATTGAGATACAAGTATTTTTTCATAATCGGTATATTTCTGTCGGGTGATTGTTTTTATGTTTACATGTGACCGATGCCATCAGTTGTTGTCAATGACCTGCGTGTCATCAATCAATGAAGGGTCGGGGCCATAGACGTCAGGCATGTCGTCTATTTCCAAAGTGTTGGAGTCGCCCATAACAATTTCTCCCGTGATGGGGTCTGGCATGATTGGCTCTCCCGTGATGGGGTCTATGTTAACGATGACATTGTTTCCTTCAAACCAAGAAGGCGGACCGTAGACGGTGACCGGCATCTCGTCAATGTCAACGACCTCTATCGAGCCGTCATCGTTTATATGAACGTTGTTGTCGAGAACGGCGTGTATAACATCGTTCTTGTCCACTTCAACCTCAAGCTCGTCGTTTGCCGACTTGCTGTCAGGTGTGCTTGTGTTGTCGCTCGTTATGATGCCTTCAACATCGTTGATGTTGTTTTTGCTTGTTTCTTCTTTGTTCATAATGGGCTTATTTTTCTATTTGTTATTCGTTTCTTCTTGTGCAGCCGTTTCAGCCTTTCTTAACTTGTCAAGATGGCAGAGCATAAGGCTACCGTCGTCGTTGCGCAGGTGCATGCCGTTGCCCTGACAGTAGTGCCAAGCGTCGCATGAGGCACATTGGCCTGTCTGCATCCAACTGTGGTCGCGGTATTTCTCAAACCTGTTCTGCCAGATGTCCCAGAAACTTCCGTCGCTGAAGATGTTGCCTTGTTTGTAATGGCTCCTGATGCTTAGACAGCCCGACACATCGCCATTGCTGAGAATGGAAGCCACGGTGAGACCTGCATGACAGGCAAAATGGTTGGTGCGGGCGCGCCCCTCATAGTCACCGAGATAACCTTCACACGAGTAGTTGAGCACGATCTTGCCTTCGCGTCGTGTGCGGACGATAAATTCCATCAGCTCTTTAAACTCTTCGTCGGTGAGCAGCATGTCGGGTTGTGTCTTGGCGCGTCCCATGGGTATGATGGTGAAGCAACGCCATTTCTTTACGCCCGCTTCAATGAGCAGACGTTTTGTCTCCTCCAGGTGACGGAAATTGCGTTTGTTGACACAGGTTATAACGTCCCACGTCAGCCGTGGGTGGCGTTGCAGGCATGTAATGGCCTGTAGTGCGCGGTCGAAGCTGTGTGGGTTGGCGCGTAGCCAGTTGTGGTCTTCACGCGGGCCGTCCACATCGATGGCGATGGTGCGCAGGCCTGCGCCGACAAGGGCACGGGTCATGGCATCGTCGAGCAGATAACCGTTTGACACGGTTCCCCAATAGAAGCCGCGTTCGGTGATGGCACGCCCACACTCTATGATGTCTTTTCTCACGAGAGGCTCGCCGCCCACTGTGTTTACAAGCGTCGGCACATGTGGCTGGTGGAGCTTTATCTCGTCAAGCACGGGCAGAAACTGCTCCAACGGCATGTCGGGGGTTATGGTGTCGGTCTTGCAGTCGCTGCCGCAGTGAAGGCAGTGCATGTTGCAACGCAGCGTACACTCCCAAAACAGCTGGCGCAAGGGATGAAGAAGCTTCAGGCGCTCACGCTTCCAATAAGCTATCTCACGGTCTATTTGTTGCAGTTGTGATGTCATGCTTTCATTGTCTTTATAATCTCTCAAATCCCTTATAACTAACGCACAAGCCGATGGCCAAACCCTTGTACCAAGAAGGTATTGAGCCGTTGTTAGCCAGCCAGATGCCTACACCTACCACAATGACAACCAGAATCCAGAAGATCACGACACCGTAGCCGCTACCTTCACTGTTTGTGTCGGTTGAGCTTGTGTCGTTTTTGTTTCCCGTTTTTTGTTTCCCAGGGTTCAGGTTTATGGTGTTGCCGAGCTTGTCTTCGGCTTCCACAATCTCCACATCGTCATCGTCTGCCGTTGCTTCTATCGTTTCTTCTTGAGGCAGCATGTTAAGAAACTCGTCGATGCTTTGTTGGCGGTAAGCGCGTTTTGAACGCATGGCCTTCTTTATGGCATCGGCACATTGGGTCGACATCATGTCTTCGATGTCAGGAAGACCTTTTTCAAGAACATCGTTGGCATCGGGAGGGGTCTGGCCTGTGATGAGCTTGTAGAGCGTGGCACCGAGCGAGTAGATGTCGGTGGAGGGTGAAAACTCTGCCACGCCTCCACTCTTGTATTGCTCCAAAGGGGCATAGCCATGACTGAGACCTACGGGTGTGGTGCTGGTCTGATGGCCGTCGTTGTCGTAACGTTTAGCCACGCCAAAGTCGATGAGCACCGCCCGTCCGTTGTCGTCAAGGATGTTGTCGGGCTTGATGTCAAGGTGGTTTATGCCGAGCATGTGAATGTAGTTGAGCGCTCCTGCCACCTGACGAAGATAGTGAAGAGCTTCTACCTCGCTCAGTCTTTGTTCTGGTTCTTTCTTGAGCATGTCGGCCAGTGAGCCGCCAGAGATATATTCCATGGCATAATAGGCCGTGGCGTTTTCTTCAAAAATGTCGTAGATCTTTATGATGTTGGGGTGACTGAGGTTTGCTATGGTGTTGGCCTCTTTCAGAAACTTTGCCCTGAACTTGTCAACCAATTTTCTGCTGCCTGTAGAGGGCACCGACATGTGGCGTGTCTTGCCATTGCGGTTGCAGAGCTCTTTCATGAAAAACTCCTTTATGGCCACCTGCCTGCGGTTGACATTGTCGTAAGCCAGATAGGTTATGCCGAAGCCACCCTGACCGAGCGTCTTTTGTATGGCGTAGCGGCGGTTTTGCAACGACGTGTTCGCATGTAGTTCATTCATAATTGGTCGACTGTTTTTTGTTTAAACAAGTATTTTTAGGGATGTTCTCTTATTTTCTTGTCTTCCTGTCTTTTGTTTTCCTGCCTTTTGTTTCTCGAGTTCTTATCTTCTTAGATATATAAACTCTGTGGTTTCCTCTTGTTCCGTGTCCATGTCTTTGGCGATGATGAATGTTCGCAGGTTGGCGTGCATGTCAACGGTTATCTCCACGCTTCTTGGCTGGTGTCCGAAGAGACGGCGCACATCGAGCGGGCGCATGTCTCCCTTGGCACCTATGAACACCTCGTCGCTCTCTGCCAGTTCAAGCTCGCGTGACACTTTGCATGGGATTAAATGGAATGGCGGCAGCATTTCTTCGGTTATCTGTATCTTGCTTTCCGGATGAGCCTTGCAAAGGCCGAAGGCCTCGGGGAAAGCATCGAGCAACACGTCGTCTACATGGAAATTGAACGGCGAGTCGTTCTTGCAAAACAGCAGACGCATGGCACCTGATACAAACTGGAAGAAGGCCGTGCTGTTGTCGAGCTCTTTTGTCTTGCATTGTGCCAACGAGTCGAGACCGTCGCCACACTCGTCTATCACGCCAGATGAGAGAATCTTCATCAGATGGTCCGAATAGTCAAACTGGCAGAACATGCCGTTGTAGATTAACAGTTGGCTGTCGCCATGATTGGGCGCTCCGAAGGCGGTGATGTGTTGTTGGCGTGTTATGCGGTAATGTTTGAACGCGAAAGGGTAGCGGCTTATGATCTCCGACACCTTGCACAGCTGCGATGTGCGGCAGTAGGTTATGATGTTTTGTCCGTCGCCCAGTGTGCGCCAATGGTCTATGATATAGTTGCCGAGGGGATGTGTGGAGAAATCGGTTAAAGCCAGCGCATTGGGCAGATAAGCCGGTAGCGTTCCGCTTTTTAGGTCATCGGCGAGGTTGTCAATCCAATATTGGTTCACGGGTTTGTATATTCGTCCGTCGTGGTAGATGAGAACCTCATTGTCGCTGGTGAGCGTTATGATGGAAATGCCGAAATTGTTGATGTCGGTTGTTGTGCGGCGTGCATCGGTCTTGCCGCCTGTTCCTGTCAGCCAACGATGCTTAACGTTGAAGAACGACGATTCCAGCTTCACACGGTCGCTGTTGAGCGTGTCAGTGAACTCGCCCAGCTCTGTCGTCTCGCTGTGGATGTTGCGTTCGTTGTAACCATACGGGCTGCTTGGTGGCTCGTTGTTACCTTGCTGCGTTGATTGGTTTCTCTGCTCGCTCATAGCTGTTTGTTTGCTTATGTCTGCCAATGGTGGCTATTAATAGATTTGCTGCTACAAAGTTACAATCTTTTGCTCACACTATGATAAAAAATGTTGCGTTTTTATAGAAAAAAGTGTAGCCAATTGCAGTTTTTTTATCTATAAACGCGCAATGGCTACACCTTTTCACGAAACGGTTATGTATCTGTAAGCCGCAAAGGGCTATTCGAAGAACGTTTGTGTTGTTGCGGCACTCTTATCTCTTACCACACTTGTGGGGATGGTGAATGTGGGCAGTCCATCGGAGTAGCACGCAATCTCGTAAGATGGATAGCAGAACACCACGCCGTCTGCCGTTATCCACGGATCGGTGCTGGGGAAGGGCACCTCCCCGCTCGTGTTGTCGCGAAGCATTAGACGTTCCATCAGCTCGTCGTTTGTATTGATCTCAAAATACTTGCGCAAGCCATTCTTTATCTCGGTCTGATATTTGTATGAGCCGTCAAGCAGGTCGGCCGTAAACTTGCGGCCGTCCGACTTGCGGAAGGTCACGCCTTTTGTGCTTTCCATGCCGTGCATGGCACCATCGACATACGCGTAGGTCTCGTTTGTGAATGTCACCACCTTGCTGTCTTCATACACCTTTTTTATGGTTGCATGATTATAGCGCTCATCGCCATCTTTGTCTTTTACAAACTCGTTCCAGTAGTGGTTGAAGAGAGCTTGGCCGTCGGCAAGGTCGCCGTTATATTTTCCTCCTAACGACTCGTTAATCCACTCGCGTATGTTTTGAAGAAGGATGTCAGACCCTTCGGTTGGGTATTCGATGGTCAGGAAGACGTTTTCGCTCTCTGTTGCCTTCACCGATTTTGTGTATAGGGTGGTGCCTACGTTCGTGTCTTCCTCCACGGCAACGGTGTCCGCAACTATTGTGTCGCTGTCGGCAGATGCTATGCTTGCAGCAGAATTGGTCTTGTTGCGGTTGTTCGCCATAAAGAAAACCATGCCGCCAATGATGGCCACGATGCAAGCTATCAGGAACCAGTTTGTCGACTTGTTCTTGCCTTTTTTGTCGCTTTGTCCGTTGTTGCAGGTTTGGTTTGCCGCTCCGTTGCCTATCACCGTCGCTTCGTTGTCGTTGCCTCCGTTGTGCATGACATGCAGAAACTGCTGCACGCTTTGCGGACGGTTGCTTTTCACAGGCTGCATGGCAGCGCGTATGGCGGCAGCAAAGTTGCGTGGCACGTCTGTGGGTATGCTTGGTCCTCCTTGCTGTGACAGTTCTACGGCGTTTGGAGGCGTTGTGCCAGTTAGCATTTTCAGCAAAGTGGCGCCGAGAGCATAGATGTCGCTCTGCGGTGAGAACGTGCTCACGCCGCCGTTGTTATATTGCTCAAGGGGAGCATAACCATGGCTCACGCCAACAGGTGTGGTCGTTGTGCTCTGTCCCGTCTCGGGGTCATATTGTTTAGACACGCCAAAGTCGATAAGCATAATTCGTCTCGTGCCGTTTTCAACCATTATGTTGGCTGGCTTGATGTCGAGGTGGTTGATGTTGCGCGAGTGGAGATAGACGAGTGCTGCTCCAATGGTGTCCATTATGTGCATTGACTCGTCGGGAGCAATCTTGCCGTGGCTCTCGATGAGCTGTGAGAGCGAAATGCCGTCAATAAACTCCATGGCATAATAGGCTGTATCGTTCTCTTCAAAGGCATCCATCACGCGCACAATGTTGCTGTGGTTGATGGTTAGCAGCAGTCGGGCTTCCTTCAAAAACTTTGTGCGGAACTTTTCAACCAGTTCTTTCTTGCTGTCCGTAATCACGCTCACCCGTGAGCGGTCGTTGCTGCGTTCGCAGCAGTCGCTAAAGAAAAACTCTTTTATAGCCACCTTGCAGCCTAACATGGTCTGCGTGGCAAGATACGTTATGCCGAAACCTCCTTGCCCCAGCACACGTTCAATGCGGTACTTGCCGCCTTGAAGGACGGCACCGCTTCTAAGTTCGTTCATCTATCTTGTTATGATTTGGTCGTTGAAAAATGTGAAAGAATTATTAGTTGAGTCGGAAGGATACTGGCACATTATATCTTACTTTGACCGGTTCTCCTCCTTGCTTTCCTGGGGTCCAGCGTGGCATGTTTCTTATCACTCTTACAGCCTCTTTGTCGAGCGAAGGGTCAACAGAGCGCAACACGGTGACATCCGAAATGTGTCCGTCCTTTCCAACCACAAAACTTACAACCACACGGCCCTGCACGCAGTTTTCCTGTGCCTCAGCGGGGTAGCGTATGTTTTGGTTGAGGTAGGTCCTGAGTCCAGAGATGCCGCCAGGGAAAGAGGGCATCTGCTCCACCACGTCATACACACTGTTGCTGTTGACAGGCTGTGGCTTGTATAGAGGCTTACTCTTTACAGGCTCAGGCTTATTTTGCCCGTTCTGTGTCGTTTTGTTGGGTCTTGATGAAGCTTGCGATGGTGAGAGTTGTCTGTCGTTGTTGTTGCCATTTGTCGGTTTTCCGTCAGATTTTGTCTCGTTGTTGTCAGCCACTTTCCCTTCAGTCGTCTCACCAGCTTCTTCCTGTGAAGCAGCAATGCTGTCAGCAAGCTGTGTCGGTTGTTCCGTGGCTGCTGTTTGTGGCTCTTTGTCTGTTTTCAAGTTTGTCACATATAGTCCAACAACAAGCGCTATAAGCAATGCTGCCACGGCGCAGACAACCTTGTTTCGTGTGAACCAACTTTCTGTTTGGTCTTCATCGTTGTCTTCAAAGTCTGCCGAATGGTCTGACGCATATCTGTGGCTTGATTGTCCCGCATCTATAGGGTCGTCTTGCAACTTGTGGCTAAACTTTCTGTCGTCGAATGTTGTTGATTCTGACCTTGCGTTTTCTGAGCTCGTGTCTTCATATATGGTATTCTCCCCATGCTCGTCTAAATGTTTGACAAACTCGTCTACCGTTTGCCATCGGTCTTTTTTCAGCGGAGCCATGGCTTTGCTGATGCTGTTGACGATGTTGTCAGGAATGAAAAGCTGGCGCAGACTATCAGTGGGGAATCCTTCGTTCAGAATCTCTGATGCCTCAGGTGGCCGTTGGCCTGTGAGCATCTTGAAGAGCGTGCCGCCGAGCGCATACACGTCCATCATTGTGGGAAAACCTTTGCCTTCATGGTAGCTTGCCTGTTCTATTGGCGCATAACCTGGTGTGCCGGCTCCAACCTTAGTGCTTGATTCTGGCTCTCCATCAGAGGTGTACTGTTTGGACAGGCCAAAATCGATGAGCACAGCTGTGCCGTCCTTTCGCATCATCACATTGCCTGGCTTTACGTCAAGGTGGAGCATGTTGCGTGAGTGCATGAAAGCGATGGCTGCACTAATCTGTTTCAGCGTCTCTATAGCTTCGGTCAGAGGCATACGGCCTTGTGGCGACTGGGCGATCTTCTTGTCAAGGCTAATGCCGTCGATATATTCCATCGAGTAGTAGGTCGTGCCGTTGGCATGAAATGCTTCTAACACTTTGACAATGTTGGGATGTGAGAGCGTGCTGAGGTTGCGTGCTTCGCGTTCAAACTTGTCGCGGTAGTAGTAGAACAGGCCGCCGTTGGATGTAGAACCACTTGTAACAGAGCTGTTCTCGCGGCCGTTGACCTCTTTCATGAAAAACTCTTTTACGGCCACATACATGTTGCTGTCGAGTCGTCCAAGTGCTCCTTTCATCTCCACCTTAGCCTTATAGGTTATGCCGAACGTGCCCTGTCCGAGCACGTCTATTATCTTGTAGTCGTAGGCCTCGCCGTGGAGGATGGTGCCTATAGCGAGGGATGTGGTCGTGTTGTTGGTCATATCATCTTTTTATAAAATCCATATATGCGATCAATTATGAACACTTGCTTAATAGCCTTTTTCGGCTATCTGGTCATGAAGAAATAGGCTTTTTATGTAAGTTCATTTATTTCCTCTTCCGTCAAGCCTGTGGCCTGCATAATCTGTGATGTCGGAATGCCTAATGAAGACAGCTTTTTTGCGATAGCCATTTTCTCTTTTTTCTTGCCTTCATCAATTCCTTCGGCTCTTCCTTCTTCTCTTCCTTTAGCGATACCTTCTTCTCTTCCTTTAGCGATACCTTCTTCTCTTCCTTTAGCCATACCTTCTTCTTTTCCTTTAGCAAATCCTTCTTCTTTTCCTTCAGCAAACCCTTCATCTCGGCTTGTTTCCAGAACGCTGCGTTGGTATCGTATAGACTCCATGTGGCGCACATAATCGTTTTTGTCGGCAGAGCTTAGAGTGTCTATTCTTAGACATTGGCGTGCCAGACTGAGCCCTGGTGCTGTGGCATCGGGAGCAATAGATCCTGTTTTCAAGAACTCGATCCATTGGTCAAGCGGGGTTGTAGCCACTCGGTCAAAATCGTTCACTCTCAGAATGTAATATTCAGGGAACAGGTCGCCTGCTTCCTTGCGTTCAAGCACGTTTTCGCCATCAGCCAATCCAAACCCGAAGAATTTTTGGTTTTGGCGTACCGATAGCTTCAGAATGTCAGACGTGTTGTGCAGACCACGGAAGAAGGTCTTTCCGTGATACACATAGTCGTTGCCCTGTCCAAGCTCGAAATAAACGATGTTGATGCTGTAAACCTTTCTCACCTTGTCGTAGTCGTTGCCGAGGTCAATATAATCGGTTATTGCTTTCGACACGCCATAGAGCATTCGGTGGAAATAAGTGAGCTCGCGGTTGTTCTGAATCTCAATGATGGTCAGTTCTCCCTTGTCGCTTTCGGCAAGAATATCCACACGGTTAAACTTGTCTTCTTCTGTTTCTTGGTTCGATTCGCTTTCGAGAAATCTCTCAATGGTGTATTTCCTTCCGAGCAGCGATTCGAGCAGTCCCTCAATCACGGCATGGTTGGCCTTGTTGCGCAATAGGCGTTTCATGGCCCAGTCAAATCGTATGTAGTTGTCCATAATGAAATGTCCTTTCTTGATTTAATTGTTTGTATGTTACAAATTTACGCAAAAATGTTTGAACGCCAATCTTTTTATATTGTTTTTGTGTAGCAACAAGCAGATTTTCTTCATATTCTTTCCTCGTATCAGATTAATCTGTTTGTTGCTCAATTCTTCTTTTCTTTTTTTGTTCTTATTCTTCTTAATCGGTAAACTATGAAAAGGCTGTTCCTTCATAATTGGTTTTCATTTTTTTTACTATAGACAAGGCAATGTCCTATTGTCTTTTTGTCACCCGTTCAACCTCAGCCAATCCCATGTTAATGAGAATCATCACCACAATCCACACGATGACGGTGAGGGCTATCGGAACGAGATATATGCTGCTGCCGATGTTAGACATTGGTGAGTCCCATGCGGCATGAAGAATGACAGGTATGATGAACAGACGCAGGAACCTCTTGTCGGTTAAGAGCGACGTGTCGAAACGTCGCAAGGCCTTGCCTGCTATGACCAAGGCTGCTCCCGATATTGCTGCCCAGGTGACATGTCCGCCGGGCGCGAGGAAACCGCGAATGATGATGCTTTGGTTTATCGCATCCATCATCATTGAGGCATCGAGCTGTCTGCCATAGGCGGCATAATAGCCCGAGTTTTGGAAAAAGGCGAGCACAGGTTGCAAGGCATAGCCTGCCGACTCGAAAGCGGCGAAGCCCGCTCCCACGCTTGCGCCTATGAGCAGTCCGCCGAGAATGCTCAGACGTTTCATCTTGCTGAGGAACCAGAACACGATGACGGCCTTGCCTGCTTCCTCCACAATGCCCGTCACGATGGCACCTATGAGGTTTAGCTCGTGGCTGCCCACTATGGAGAAGAGCATCAGCGTTGCCACCAGCGAGGCACATCCTCCCACAAGGAAGGTCTGTATGACCTTATACAGGCTGATGTTGCGCCATGCGTTGACCTCCATGAACATGATCATCGTTGAGAGAGGCACGGTGAACGAGCCAACCACAATCATGCCGGGTAGGGCGTTAGGGTTGCCGAAGAGGTTGCAGCAGAGCCACAAGAGGGCAAAGGCTGCTGTGAACATGAGGAACACGCGGCTGTAGAGCCATGGTCTCGGCCACTCTTTCGACACCAGTTGCGGTGGCGGCGTGGTGGCGTGTGTGCCGCATATAAAGATGTCTTCGGCCTCCTCCACGGTGTGGCTCTTAAACACATCGGTGAAGAGCATGCGCCAGTTGAGGTCGGCAGGCCTGTCGTTGCCCACATACTCGTTAAGATGGTCCACAAACGAGCTGGCGGCGCTCTGACCTCTGCCGTGGGCATGGTTGCCGTTGTTGTTGCTTCGTTGTGTGCGTTGGCCGCCTTGTAACGGCTGCAGGTCGCTTCCGCAACGTCCGCAGAAGCGTGCGTCGTCGGGTATGGGGTTTCCGCAGTTTGGACAATATCTCATAATCTTCTTGTTTTAGGAAATGTTCTTGTTATGCCGATGCTTGTTTTTATCTTTTCGGCAATACAAAATTACCCTTTTTCTTCAAACAATCATACTCCTTTTTGATTAATTGTATGAAATGCGGCGATTACTTTACATAATCTCGTTTTCTAGATCACAACTCTTCCATGTTGATGAACATCCAAGTGTTTATGGCGCACATTGTCTCTTGTATAAAGAAGAAGGAAAGTGCCCAATCTCTGTTCAATTCAGATGGAAAAATAAAAGACATGATGAAATTTGCAGCAATACACAATCCCAACATCTTTAGGCTGTCGCCTCTTTTCTCGCTTACGATTTTCCATTCCCATCGTTTGCGCAGACGCCAGCAACTGAAAATTATGGCTCCTATAGATGCTGCGCACCATGCTATCAGAGTCTCCGACGACTCTTGCGGAAACGCCCTGTTTACAGCAATTTCCACGCCTGAGTATCCGCACCCGCGATGTAGCAAATCGATAATATTGCTTATTGCTGAGACAACAACGAACACCCATGTCCATTTGAATATGGTTGAGCAGCCTTTGTTGTCTTCTATTGAGCGTGCAATGTTTGTTGCGCTTCCATTGTTTGATGTGCTTGCTTTTTTTGAAGAATCATGGCTCTTGCTCTTTCCTTTATTGCTGCCAGAGTCTACGGTTGTAGCTTCGCTTTCAGCCCTTCTCTTTTGCTTCTCTTCGTTCTCCTTTACTTTATCCATTGCTTCATCCAGGACTGTCATCATCTGTTCCATCGTCTGGAAGCGGTGGTTGCGTTGTGGTTTCATCGCCTTTTCCACAACGCCAATAATTGGTTGTGGCACGCCTTTTTGTTTCAATTCCTTCTTCGGAAACCCGAAGTTCAGAATGTCGGAAGCCTCTGGTGGTCTTTGGCCTGTAAGCATTTTCAGCATCGTGGCACCGAGGGCGTAGACGTCCATCTGCACCGGAAAATCTTTGCCTTCGCGGTGGTTGGCCTGTTCTATAGGCGCATAGCCAGGCGTTCCAGACCCAACGGTTGTGCTGCTCTCAGGCTGTCCGTTTTGGTCATACTGCTTCGACAGGCCGAAGTCGATAAGTATGGCGGTCTTCTCGTCTGCCATCATCACGTTTGCAGGCTTCACATCGAGGTGAAGCATGCCCATCGAGTGCATGCAGCTTAGGGCAGAGCCAACCTGTCTTGTTATGCCCACCGTCTCGTCAGTAGACAGCCGTCCTTTTGCAGCGATGAGGCTGTCAAGGCTCTGTCCGTCGATATATTGCATGACATAATAGGATGTGCTGTTTGCACGGAAGGCATCAACGACCATCACAATGTTCTTGTGGCGCAGCCTGCTGAGGTGATCGCTCTCCTGTTCAAACTTACGCTTGTAATAGTCGAACATGCCCTCGCGGTTACTGCTTGTCACGGATGTGCTTTCGCGTCCATTGATGTCGCGCATAAAAAACTCTTTTATGCAGAACAGCTGCTCCACCTCGTCCTCGCCCACAATGTTTTTGGCAAGGTAGGTTATGCCGAACGACCCTTGTCCCAGAGTCTTCAGCAGCATGTAGCTGGCGTTGCCTCCTTTCAGGACGGTGCCTGCTGGTAGAGCGCTTTGTGTGGTGTCTATGTTTGCCATTTGTTTTTTTGCTTTGTCTTAACAGGTGGTTATGTTTAGTTGTGTCACGTTTTATGATTAACGCAGCTTTAATGCTTCAAAATTACAAAAAATATTTTTGTTGTGCAAACCTGTGCAAACGCCGTTTACCCGCTTTTTGCGTTTATTTGTGCTTAAACGTCGCTATTTCGTGCTTAAACGGTTGAAAATAGTGCTTAAAAAACTTATATTTTTTTTCGTGTGTGGCTCTTTTTCGGCTATCTATCAAAGAAACGAAGCCTATCTACGTCACTTACGCCCCGTAACATAGGCATTTACGCCCCATAACATAGGCACTTACGCAATCTTTCCCTGTCACCTATTATCTCAAGCGAGCGCGGCGACGTTCTGGCAAGCGACAAAGTCGAGCGAAGCGACGCTTGCTTGATATTAATATCCGTTATATATATGCGAAAGTTTAGTGAAAAAAAGAAGTTTCGTATACCTTATAAATATACGAAACTTCTTTTACAGAGGCTTGTTATTCGTTTTTGTTGAAGATAAGGTCATTTTTTCCCCCCCCCCGATTCTTCTTGGGGCAAAGATTCTTGTCCTTTTTATCCTCGTCAGGGTCTTCTATGTTTTTGCTTTCATTGTTTTGTGTGCCTACATTATTATTATTAATATTGGCGGTTTCCGAGCCTTCCTTCCGTTTAGGTCCATTGTCGTTATTGTCGCTGTCGCTTTTTTCCTCTTTGCTTGCTTTTCCGTCTTTCAGAGCTTTAATCAGCTGTTTTATCGCAGCTCGCGACACCACGATGTTGGTAAAGTTGCCGTTCTGGTCCATTAAGGTGAAGCTTTCTTTCGTGATACACGCATACACAACCTTCTTCAGGTTGACGATGTGGCTACGTCCCACCTTCACAAAGCAGGTTCCGTTGTCAAGTTTCCATATTTCGTTGTCTAGCTGTGACAGTCCGTAAGGCAGAAGCATCTTACTGTCTCGTGTGAAAAACACGTTGGTGTAATGGCCTTCTGCCTTAAAATAAAGTACGTCCTCAAGCATAGCTCCGAACGATTCGTCACGTTTAAATAGTTTTAACATCATGAGTTTTGCGTTTTTTTTGGTTCATAACCTCTCCGTTTCAAGAGCCCCGTCGCTGTGACGCGCCGTTGATTGCGAAGAGAAAAAGTCTCGTTAATAATTTATAGAGTAGTTCTTTTTTGCTTTTCTATTCTTCTTTTCTACTATTTTTTTTGTTTTGAATTCGGTTTTTTAATTGGTTTTTCTTACCCGTTGTAACCCTTGGCCTACCATAGAAAAGCCTTGAACCACCCCATGTAAGTCTTAACAAGGTGTAAATTTAATAACTTTTTTAGAAATTGCAAACATTATGACGATAAATTTTCACGAACATATAGGATTTTTGCACGAACGACCGAGAAAACTGCTTAACAATATATAAAACCCCACCATTTGTGTCTTTGTTAACTGATGTTTAGGGCGTTAAGCCGCTCAACGCAAACGCCGCGACAATTCGTGCAAAAACCCCGAGCGTTCGGGAAATAGGCATTTAACAAGTGTTTGCGGTTGTGAAAAAATATCGAAATTTGCAAGGTGAATGATAGAAAGAGCGAATTGATGAGGATATATGACTGTAACAAAAACTACCGCCAGCTGTAATGAAAACAACGAGCTGTAGCGAAGAAAACTACGGGCTGTTAGTTGGCTCTTGAAATCTGAAAAAAACATAACAATAACAAAAAACAAAAGATTATGAAGAAAATCTTGACTTTGATGGCCGCTATGTCGGCTGTAGCAGGTCCTGCAATGGCTGCTGACTATGTGTGGAATGTGGATGCCACAGGCAACATTACCGCAGAGGAGAAGGGTGACATTGCCTTCGCCAACAACAAGTTTACGTTTACGGTTAACAGTGGCGAGAAAGTTTGGGTAAAAGGCTCAAATGTTACTGTTTCGTTCGGTGGAGCAAATCTCACTGGTGTAGAGACTACGTTCGATATGGAAGGTACAGGTATGCTCTACACTCCTGGAGCTACAGGTCAGGTTACTGTGACTCTCGGCGCGAACTCTACCATTGAGAAAATTAAAGTGGTAGGTGAATATTCAATGCGCATAGAAGGTCTGTTCGAAGCTGTAAAGGCTGAGGTGCAGAAGGCCAATCAGGAGACAGCTGTTTGGGCTACAGAGCCTGAGCTGGAGCCGTTCTTTACAGCTGTGCGCGCTCAAATCAATAAACAGGGCGCAATCAATCAGGAAGTGCGCGCTTTGCTTGAGCAGTATCAGGCTGAAAATTCTGTTGATGAGCATGCTGTAGCGTTAATGGGCCGTCTTAATGCAGCCATTCTCAACATAAAGAAATATGTAGTTTGTGCAAAAGAAGACAAGAAAACATATGACAGAATAATCGGAGCTGATGCACAAGCTTTGAAGGGCCAGTTGGAAAAAGGTACAAGCACACCTAAAAATAAGGAAGTTGACAACAACAGCGAGGTGTATATTAAGGACTGGAAGAAGTCAAGCGAAAGTGTTGTCAATGGTAACAAACCTGCAACATTCGATAAGTGGAAAACCGCTTGGGCAGAGGAGGCTTGGAACAGTTTCTATAAAGATATTGAGGCAATAAAGAGCGAGGCTCTTGCTGAGCTTGGCAAGTTCGATAAAGTTGAGCTGCCTACTGTTGGTTCAGGTAGTTTCCAGACTGGTTTTACTGAGGCTGATTTTAAGGCTAAGTACCAAACACTTCAGACAGAGGCCACCAACGTTGTTAACCGTGCCATCTTTGAGCGCGATTATGCTGATAAGATTAAGGCTGCCAAGGAGGATATCCAGGCAATTAACGAGGTTGTAAAGGCTGGCACTCCTTTCTCTGTTGAGACTCCTTCTTTCTCTCGACTCACAGATGAGGTAACACAGCTTAACCGCTTCCTCGCACAGCCTACTGACGCTCATCGCAGCTTGACAAAAGCAGACCTTAACGGCGCTGATTTTAAGGGATTGTATGACGACTGTGCCAAGGAGATTGCCGACATCAAGGCATCTCTCGTAAAGCAGGCTAAGGATGCTCTTGAGGCACGCATTGAACCGACACAGAAGTCGCTCAACGAGACAAGCTACAAGATTTCTGCAAAATATGTGAACGAGCCTGAGACACAGAAGAAGTATGAGCTTGAGTTCGCAAAGATACAGAAGCAGCTTGATGACCTCAAGAAGAATGTTGCTGCTGTAGCCGATTTCAAGGATATCGTTAATACATACAACAAGTATAACGGCGAGTTCGACAATATTAACAAGGACATCGACAGCAAGTGGCAGAACACTCTGTCAGCCCAGAAGAAAGAAGTTCTTGATAACAACCATAAAGAAGCAGTTGCGTTGCTCGATAATGTGGAAAAGGTTCGCACGGCTTATAACGACAATGTGCTGCGCATAAAGAAATGGGTAGACGCAACTTGGACTGACGAAGATACCGACGTTAAGCTGAACGCCAACTTGAAGGAGTTGTTCAGCGTGGCAGGTGGTGTTGACAAGATGAAGGATGACATCGTTGCCGATACCTTGCGTTACACCAAGCTTATAAACGAGACTCCTGACGTGGAGTTCAATGCCAACGACAACCAGTATCGTCTGCTTAGCGGCGAGGTCGAGACATTTACAAATAACCTCAAAGCAGTTGAGAAGGCTATCATGGCACAGATTAACGAGGCCGTGTTTACCGCCAACCTGCGTGCTGCCAACTACTTGACCGGTACTCCCATGTCAAACGCTTATTGGTATGTTGCAGATGCAAAGGAGGCTGGCCATGAATATGCAAACCTTTGGCCTGGTACCAAGCATGAGTTTATGAGTGCAGATGCTGTTGCTCTTTTCCAGAAGGAGTTTGAGAAGATAGCCTACAAGGATGCCAACAAACAGGGCGCTGGATATCTTGACGAGGCTGAAAGAATCATTGCTGCCGGTCATGTTACAGATTTCGCTAAGGTTGACATTGACAAGCAGAAACTTGCCGATCAGGTGGCTGACGTTGAGGCAATCTTCGCAAAGGTTAAGCCTGCCGTTGATGCGCTCAACGAAGAGAAGGATGCTTACAAGAAGCTCTACGAGGCCATTTATGTGCAGAAGATTGACTGGAACGTGGTTAAGGCTGAGGCAGCTACATATCAGAACGCTATTAATGATGCTGCCAAGAAATACAACACTACAGGATTCGATGTTACAGCGCGCTTGAAGGAGCTTAACAAGCTGTTTGACGGTGTTAAGAACGTGGATGGCTGCACCGAGGATGGCGCATACACAACGCTTGAGAAGGGAACCAACCCCGTAAACGCTAAAGACGCTGAGCTGAACGCTTCTATCAACAAGAAGATTGAAGATTTCAAGGCTGGTCTTAATGAGATACGCCACTATCCTGAAATTCTGAAGAACAAGGCAGCTATGACTACAGCTGATGCCGATATCAAGGCTGTTGAGGCAGAACTTGTCAATGCTCGCGAGGCAATAAAGGCTTACAACGAGACTGTTCAGGCTGGTGCCACACAGCTGCTTAACGGTGCTGAGAGCGCTCTTAAGACAGCAAAGGCTGCTATTGAGGATGCTAGCAATAAACTTACACTTGCCGACAATTACACCGAGGGTCAGAACCTTAAGCAGGGTCTTACCAACGCTTCACAGGAGATTAAGGACGCTCTTGCATGGGCTGCTCAGGCTGCCAAGGATGCCGATCTCGACTACAACGGTGATGGCAAGGTTGACGTTAAGGACCTCGTTGACGCTGATGCCGACTTCCAGAATACTGGTGACGGCTTCACCTTCTACAAGTTCCTCGATGCTTATCTTGAGTATCTCTCAAAATAAAACAATCATACATCACATATTCTTTTGAAGGAATGGTTTCCCCGTTGAGGGAAGCCTTCCTTTGAAAAGAAAAATGATGAATGGTTAAAAAAAGTAACATGATAAACATTTACTATTCAACAATTATGAAACAAACAAAACTTTATAATTGCCTTTTTGTGTTGGCCATGCTTCTCATGGCAAGCGCAAGCGCCATGGCACAGGAGTTTACTCTCAAGACAGTAACCTTCCTCAAGCCCGGCGAAAAGGCCACCGTTGCCGTTGGTCTGAAAAACGACGCTGTGGTGAACGGTCTTCAGGCTCGCATCTCTCTGCCTGAGGGTCTTACCTTTGTAGAGAAGGCAAACAACGCTAAGCGTTTCAACATCAACAAGACAGAGCGCACAGAGGGCATGAGCCTTATCTTGAGCAAGATTGACGAGAAGACCGCTGCCATGGTGGGCTTCGGCGCCGAGGTTGCTGCTGGCGAAGGCGATGTGTTCACATTCGACGTTAACGTTGCTGCCGACTATTCTGGTTCTAAGGAGATTGTTATGAGCAAAACACAGCTCGCTGTTCCCGGCCAGGATGTTGTCTATGGCGAGAAGGACGTTGTGTCTAAGGTTGTCGACTCAGAGAACAAGGTAGTCTTTGCAGGCACAGCCCAGCCCGTCAAGGTTGGTGAGGAGCAGACCGTTACCCTCACCCTGAGCTTCCCCAAGGCCATCATGCGTGGTGTGGCTTTCAACGTAGAGCTTCCCGCTGGCGTCACAATCGTCGACAAGTCGGCTAAGGTAGGTGCTCTTGGCACAAACCACAAGATCAACCTTAAGAACAACCTCTTCACCATCAACCTCCTCGACTATACTGAGGACGACGCTTTCAGCGCCAACGAGGGTGAGCTTTGCACCTTTAACATCAAGGCCGACGAGACCTTCGTTGAAGGTTCAGAAATAAAGGTTAAGAACATCAAGACATGGGCACATGGTGGTCATGACGAGTATTATGCAGAAGATTTTGCCATCAAGCTGACCAAGGGCGGCGCTACAGGCATCAACGGTGTAACAGCCGACGAGCTTGGTGCTGACGCTGTATATCAGCTCAACGGTGTGCGCACAGACCAGATGAAGCAGGGCGTTAACATCGTCGTTAAGAATGGCAAGGCAATCAAGGTTCTTAAGAAGTAAACAACTTTTAAAGAGATATATCCTTTCAATTCGTAGTTTTGTGGCTATTAACAAAATAGAGTAAAGTTTTACACAAGACGTTTATAACAGACCACCCACGGCTATGTTTTCTCAGTTTTTACATAGTCTGGGTGGTTTTTTACAATAAAAAATTTTTTTAATTTATATATCCTACATATTTTAGGCAGTGTGTATACCATGAAGACACAAGCAAATTCGTTTCTTTATGCTTTAGTGCGTGATGCATTGAAGCATATTTTTTTTATATCTGAAATATACTAAAACAAGGGCGTTGAGCGTTATTTTAAAGGTATATTGCGGTTTCTTCAAAAACAGATGTCAAGAAACCGCATGTCTTCAGGCAAGAGGAAGGCCTGAAGAAGGAATTGCCGCTTAACATGTTGAACATTGATTACAGAACAAAAGCATGATTGATTATATCAAAGGCGAACTTGCCGAACTGACACCGGCACAGGCCGTTATCGAGGCGGCAGGCGTGGGTTACGCCCTCAACATATCGCTTAACACCTACACCGCCATACAAGGCAAGAAAGATGTGAAACTCTTTGTCCATGAGTCGCTTGTTACAGGTGGACGCGACGACAGCTACACCTTCTTTGGCTTTGCCTCCAAGCAGGAACGCGACCTCTACCGTCTGCTTATCAGCGTGTCGGGCGTGGGTGCCAACACAGCCCGCATGATCCTTTCGGCAGCATCGCCCGCTGACCTCAGCAACGCCATTGCCTCTGGCAACGAACGGCTGCTTAAGGGCGTTAAAGGCATCGGTCTGAAGACCGCCCAGCGCATTATTGTAGACCTTAAGGACAAAGTTGTGGCTCTCGGCATCGCTCAAGAGGTTACCATGGGCGAGGGTGGCAGCACCGTGGCTGTTAACAACGAGGTCATGGATGAGGCTGTGTCTGCTCTCACCATGCTTGGGTTCTCGCCGGCACCCTCAGCCAAGGTTGTCAAGGCGTTGCTTGAAGAGAACGCCGCCATGCCCGTGGAACAGGTTGTCAAGGAAGCGTTGAAGCGCATAAAGTAGCGCATAAAGTAATATAAAAAAACTGAATGAAGCAAAGGAATCTTTTTCTTTCAATAATAACATGTCTGCTCGTTGCCGTTGTGGCGAGCTATGCCTTTGCTGTGCCTTTTCGTCAGGACGACCGCTCACGCCGCGCTCAACGCCAGCAGGGTGTGCAGCGCAATGGCGCAAACCAGCGACAGGGTGAAGCGCAGCGACAGGGTGGGGCACAGAAGAACCTTCCTTCCAAGGACAGCATCTTGGCGCAGCCCATCATAGAGAACGAAGACACCATTCCCGACTCGTTGCTCCATCCGCGTTGGAAAATACAACGCACCATGCCCATCACGCTCAACGACCTCAACCAGGGCGCTGCCGACCTGCGCCGTCCCGACAACCTTAAGCAGGAGGTGGTCTATAACGACACCATCAACCGCTACATCATTGGTTCCAAGATAGGCGACTCTTACATCAACGCCCCTGTCATGATGACGCCCGAGGAGTATAGAAAATGGAGCGAGCGCAAGGCCATGCAGAGCTATTTCCGTTCAAAGAACGACGAGATTTACAAGGCCAAGGGCAAGGAGAAATTCGACTTTACCGACATGCACTTCGACCTCGGTCCCGCCGAAAAGATCTTCGGCCCCGGCGGCGTGCGCATAAAGACCCAGGGAACGGCAGAACTGAAGTTTGGCGCCACGATGAAGAACATCGACAACCCGTCGCTGCCCATCAGAAACCGCAAGACAACCAATATCGACTTTGACGAGAAGATAAACCTCAACGTCAACGGAAAGGTGGGCGACAAGGTCAACATGAACCTTAACTACAACACCGACGCCACCTTCGACTTCGACTCGCAGAACCTCAAACTCAAGTATGACGGCAAGGAAGACGAGATCATAAAGCTCGTTGAGGCCGGCAACGTGTCGTTCCCCAGCAACTCGTCGTTGGTCAAGGGCGCGTCCTCTCTCTTTGGCTTGCGCACCGACCTGCAGTTTGGCAAGCTGAAGCTACAGCTCGTTGCCTCGCAGAAGAAGTCGACAACCAAGAGCGTGTCGACAAAGGGCGGCACACAGTTCACGCCCTTCGAGATCGACGCTGCCAACTATGAAGAAAACCGCCACTTCTTCCTCTCACAATATTTCCGTGAGAAATATGATGCCGGCATGCGGTCGCTCCCCAACCTCACCACAGGCATAAAGATTAACCGCGTGGAGGTGTGGGTCACGAACAAGACAGCCACAACCAGCAACACACGTTCCATCATAGCCCTTACCGACCTGGGCGAGAACACGCTTGTCCATAACCACATGTGGCAGACCACAGGCTTGCAGGTGCCTGCCAACGCCGCCAACACAGAATATCAGACCATGGTGGAGCAGTATGGTGCTGCCCGCGACATCGACCAGACATCGACCGTGCTTGACGGTATCGGCTCCTTTGCTGGCGGCAGCGACTATGAGAAGCTGTCGAGCGCCCGTCTGCTCAACTCTTCCGAGTATAGCGTCAACACCGCCCTCGGCTACATCTCGTTGAAGACCTCGTTGCAGACCGACCAGGTGCTTGCCGTGGCTTACGAGTACACTTATGGTGGACAGACCTTCCAGGTGGGCGAGTTTGCGAGCGACGTGACGGACGTGTCACAGGCTCTCTTCGTCAAGGCGTTGAAGAACACCAGCAACAACCCTTCTCAGGGCAACTGGCGACTGATGATGAAGAATGTCTACTATCTCTCTTCACAGGTGGAGAAAGAGAAGTTCCGCCTCGACGTCAAGTTTCAGAGCGACACGGCAGGCGTGTACCTCTCTTACCTGCCTGAGCCACAGACCAAGGACCTGCCGATCATCAGAGCCCTCGGTGCCGACCGTCTCGACAACAACAACAAACCTCACCCTAACGGATATTTCGATTTTGTCGAGGGCTACACCGTGTCTAACGGTCGCGTGTTCTTCCCGCAGGCAGAGCCGTTCGGAAAAGGAATATACAATTTTCTCGTGAGCCGTGGCGTGCCTGCCGACAAGGCAGAGAAATATGCGTTCACCGAGCTTTACGACTCGACCAAGACCGTTGCCAAGCAGATAGCAGAGAAAGACAAGTACATGCTGTCGGGACAGTTTAAAGGCACGGCAGCCAACATCATCTCGCTCGGCGCATACAATGTGCCGCAAGGCTCGGTGGTCGTTACGGCAGGTGGCGTGAAGCTCACCGAAAACTCCGACTATTCTGTCGACTATAGCGCTGGCGAGGTGACCATCCTCAACCAGAGCATCATCGATGCGGGCACGTCTGTCAACGTGTCGTTGGAGAGCAACAGCGACTACGGTCAGCAGCGCAAGACCATGTTCGGAATGAACTGGGAGTACGACTTCTCGAAAAACTTCCAGATGTCGGGAACCATACAGCACCTCTCGGAGCAAGCCCTCACCACAAAGGTTAACATGGGCAGCGAGCCGCTCAACAACACGTTGTGGGGCGTTAACATGAACTGGAAGAAGGAGAGCCAGTGGGTCACCAACATGCTCGACAAGATACCATTCCTCCATCTCACGCAACCCTCAAACATCTCGTTCTCGGGCGAGTTTGCACAGCTCTTGGCAGGACAGAGCCACGGCACGCAAGACAACGCCTCTTACATTGACGACTTTGAAGACACAAAGAACACCATCGACGTGAGCACCCCCACATCATGGATCATATCGAGCGTGCCGACCATGTTCCCCGAGAGCAAGGACAAGACCACTCTCGCCAGCGGCTACAACCGTGCCCGCCTGGCTTGGTACACCATCGACCCGCTCTTCACGCGTCGTTCCTCGTCGCTCACCCCATCCCACATAAAGAGTGACCTTAACCAGCTGTCAAACCATTATGTGCGTGAGGTGCCTGTGCGCGAACTGTTCCCGAAACGCAACCAGAACAGCTACAGCGGAGCAACATCAATGCTCAGCGTGCTCAACCTCGCTTTCTATCCGTCAGAGCGCGGTCCTTACAACTTCAGCACGGATCTTGCCTATGACGGAACGCTCAACAACCCCGAGAACCATTGGGGCGGCATGATGCGCAAGCTCGACACCAACGACTTTGAGGCAGCCAATATAGAATATGTGGAGTTTTGGATGCTTGACCCCTTCATCTACAGTCGGCGCGACGGCAACGCCAGCGACTTTGGCGGCGATTTCTATCTTAACCTCGGCGAGGTGAGCGAAGACATTCTGCGCGACGGAAAGAAATTCTATGAGAGCGGAATGCCTGTCGACGGTTCCAACAGTTTCGTAAAGACACAATGGGGCAAGATCCCCACACAGGCCACCGTGACCTATTCGTTCGCGTCGGCCAAGGGAGCGCGTGCCTTGCAAGATGTGGGCTTCAACGGACTGAACGACCAGGAGGAGCAGACCTTCGAGACCTATCAGACCTTCCTGAAGAGCATCGAGGGCAAGATCAGTAAGGCCGCCTACGACTCTATATGGGCTGACCCCGCTGGCGACAACTACCACTATTTCCGTGGCTCTGACCTCGACCGCATGGAGGCACCCATCTTGCTGCGTTACAAGTATATCAATAACCCGCAAGGCAACTCGCCCGACAACGACAGTCGCACCGAGGGCTACGACACCTCTTACAAGACAACCCCCGATGTGGAGGACATAAAC
>OHAY01000907.1_pt1 | contig 29532 bp, 24 predicted proteins | sample 1577191 | NCBI WGS metagenome assembly OHAY01 (sample SAMEA3541504, study PRJEB24748) | human gut metagenome | biome: human gut; feature: human-associated habitat; material: faeces | place: China | collected 2012 | reverse complement strand
CGATGTTGCCACCCGGAGTCTTGGCAGGCTTGATGCCCACGGAAGTATCTATCACCTTCATATCCGGCGCATTGTCCTGCAGCTTCTTCATCCAGGTCTGCTCAAAACCGATGCTACCCACTTTCAGATAGAGGGCACTCTTCGAAAGCTCCATCATCTGCTGGGCGTATGGCTCGTAAGTCTCCGGGTTGTTGCCATTCGATACCATCACGTTGACATCCACCTTGCCTTTTGCAATTTGATCTACGAAATATTTGTAAGGGGAAATCGTAACTGTAACCGTAGCCGCATGCTGCTCTGTTCCGGAAGCCTTTCCCGAATCTGTCTGTTTCTGAGGTGTACCCTTGCATCCGGCAAGAATGACACATAATATAATAAGGTATAGAAATCTCTTCATATATTATAAATCTGCTTATATGTTTATACGATAAAACTCAGGCCATAAACCAATAGGATATATCTCAGCACTTTTCCGATGGTGATGCTGATGGTAGAGATGATGATATTGGCTCTTGTCAGTCCCAGTACGATGGTGATGGCGCTTCCCAATATCGGGATGAAGGCGAAGAAGCCCATCCAGGCACCTCTATCAGCCATGAATCTTTCTGCCTGATCCAGTTTCTCCTTTTTCACGTGCAGATATTTCTCTATCCATTCCATCTTGCCCATTCTGCCCACACCATAGTTGAACAGTGAGCCCAATACATTTCCTATGCTGCCATATACCACTAGAGGGATGGAATCCAGTCCTGCTGCCTGCAAGCCCGACATCACTACCTCACTGCTGAAAGGAAAGAAACTGCCAGCAAGAAAGGCGGAAACAAGCATGCCCCAATAGCCCCAGTTGATTAAAAAGTCTATTATGTAACCCATTGAATATTATTTGTTTAACCTACTTGATGCACTGTTTCGGTGCATCAAGTCTATTATTTCTGAAAATTTTATCTCAGAGTAATCTTATCCCTGAATAATCTTATCCCTGAATAGCCTGCAATAATACCGTTTCCGGAATCAAGATATGATACAGCAGTATCAGTATCATGATGACCAGAGCCGAGATAAAGACAATGTTCGCCAGCTTTCCCTTGGTATAGGTGATGAAGTGAGCGGTGAGGGGTGCCGTATTTACAATCATGATGCTGCCCAACTCCTTGATATGCTGAGGTTGCAGTATGATGAAGGCGATACACACGTAGTTGATCAGAATGAATGAATTGTAGATCATTCGGGTACGAATCTTATCTGCATAAGAGGTATGCAGGAAGTGGATGCTGCCCAATGTACTCAGGATGATGAGGAACAGGAAATTCACCACCTCGTGGTCGGTAACCTGCGAATAATCGAACAGATCCTGAAAGTTGATGAATTCCGCAAAATGACTGATCAGTCCATCGATATTATTGGTGTAGGCGAAGTAACCCGCTGAGAACCAATACGGCATGATGAGACCGATGATAGATGCAAAGAAGTTGCGGATGCTGAAGGAATTGGTGAATACCATCATCATCAGCCATAGGAAGGGCAGGAAATATCCCACCTGGATGAATACCAGCGAGGCGAGTCCTACGCAGAAGAAGGCATAGAAGGTCCATCCTGCCGCCCTCTTGTCCTGGTAACTGTTCCAGATGATGAGGTAGAAGGCGATGGAGCACATCGTCACGATGCTTGCCTTGAAGGAAGGTGCAGGCAGAGAGGTCATGGTGATGAACACCAGGAAACTGCAGGACACCATTCGGCTGTAGGTTCGCATCAGGGAATTATGGTTGTTGAGCTCCACCATCAGCAGGGTAGAGAGAATGGTGAAGGCGAACTGCACCCAAATGTTAGCTACTAAAAAACCTACAGCAACCCATACCAAGGCGGCAAGGGTTGCTGTTACAGGTAGAGCGTAGCGGCTAGCCGCTACTTTATTTTGAAAAGTTTTCTTTCTTAACATCTAATTTTTTGAAAAATGATGAAGCTTTTGCCCTTTCAGGGCGACATTCTCCCTTGAATTATAACCCAGGGCGATGCCCTGGGCTAAGAGCTTTTGCCCTTTCAGGGCATCTGGCTGCCAATACAATGTCTGGGAGCTTCTGACCTTTACCTTTCCCTTCGGCCGGTGACCGTTGGTTCAGGGCGTGTGGAGCCTATGGATTAAAGATCCTGTCCGATATCAGAGCGGAAGTACTTGTCGGTGAACTGGATCTTCTGAGCCTCGGCAAAGCTCTTCTTCAGAGCCTCTTCCTTATCCTTGCCGTAGCTGCTTACGCAGATTACACGGCCGCCATTGGTTACTACCTCTCCATCCTTCATGGCTGTACCAGAGTGGAAAACTACAGAACCTTCCACATCATCGATACCCTGGATAGGATAACCCTTCTTATAAGCCTCTGGATAACCGCCGCTTACGAGCATCACGCAGACAGCTGCACGTTCATCAAACTCGATGCTGCGCTTGTCAAGATCGCCGGCAGCTACACCCTCGAAGAGATCCACGATGTCGCTCTTCAGACGGAGCATCACGCTCTCTGTCTCTGGGTCACCCATACGGCAGTTGTACTCGATAACCATTGGCTCGCCCTCAACATTGATCAGACCGAAGAAGATGAAGCCCTTGTAGTCGATGTTCTCCTCTGCCAGACCCTCTACGGTAGGACGGATGATGCGCTCATCCACCTTCTGCATCCACTCCTTGGTTGCGAAAGGCACAGGGGTAACGCTACCCATACCGCCGGTATTCAGACCGGTATCGTGCTCGCCGATGCGCTTGTAGTCCTTAGCCTCAGGCAGAATCTTGTAGTTCTTGCCATCGGTCAATACGAATACGGAGCACTCGATGCCGCTGAGGAATTCCTCGATAACTACGCGTGCAGAAGCGTTGCCGAACATACCGCTGAGCATCTCCTTGAACTCCTTCTTAGCCTCTTCCAGGGTAGGGAGGATGAGAACGCCCTTACCGGCGCACAAACCGTCAGCCTTCAGTACGTATGGAGCCTTCAGCGTCTCCAGGAATTTCAAGCCTTCCTCTACGTGCTCGCCGTCGAAAGTCTCATACTGAGCTGTCGGAATGTTGTGGCGCTTCATAAACTGCTTGGCGAAGTCCTTGCTGCCTTCCAATACAGCACCAGCCTTTGAAGGACCGATCACAGGGATGTTCTGGGTGCGAGGGTCTGCCTTGAAGTCATCATAGACACCCTTTACCAGTGGGTCTTCCGGACCTACTACCACCATATCAACACCGTTCTCGACAGCGAAGTTCTTGAGCGCCTCGAAGTCGTCAGCCTTGATATTCACATTCTCGCCGACATTCTGAGTACCGGCATTACCAGGAGCGATAAAGAGTTTCTCACACTTCTCGCTTTGAGCGATTTTCCAAGCTAAGGCGTGCTCGCGGCCACCGCCTCCTAACAATAATATTTTCATCGTAGTTACGTTTAATAATTCTTCTATAAATGTTACAATCTGGATAGATATTTTCTCCTTTTTGCATCCAGATTTCTAATTTGCTGCAAAATTACTAAATTTCAGCGAACTATACAAGCAAAAAGCCTAAAATCTTTATCGCATATAGTTCTTATAGATTTCATAATAGATATCCGGCCATCCGTAGATGGCTATCTTCTCCAGTTCCTTGTAGAGTTCCGGTATGTCATCTATCAGCTTCACCAGGTCGGGATTGTATCGGGTTCCTGCGCCTTCTCTCAGCTCTCCCATCACTTTTTCGAAGCTCTTTTCCTGCTTGTAGTTTCTGCCTACTCGCTCGGTGGCAGCCTGCATGCAGTCGCACAGGGTTATGATGTCTATCATGAAGCGGTAAGGCGACTTGGTGTTGTCGAAGTCGCTTGGATAGCCTCCCTTGCCGTTGTACCATTTATGATGTCCCAGCGTGGTATCGTGGTAGTATTTCAGCTCCTGCGATATCTTCAGGTATTTCAGTCCCATTCGGGGATGCATCCTGATGATTCTGCGCTCCTCGTCGGTCAGCTGCCGATAGTCGTTGTTCACCACGCTTACGATACTGTTCTTGCCGATGTCGTGAAGGAGTGCAGCACGGGTGATGAAGTGGATGAGCTGTCGCTGATGAAGCCTTACCTGCCATTTGCTGCTGATGCCCAGCTTTCCTACCAGCAGTTCCCGCCGGTGCTTGATGATGGCTTTCATCATGGCTTCTGCAAGTCGTGCCACGTGGGTAGAGTGGGCGTAGGTGGTTATCTGGGTTGCCACGTTCAGTTCCATCACGAATCCTATTCTTTCCTCATCGTTCAGGTATTTGATGAGTCGGGGATCGGTACTCACACATTCCAGTGCCTGATTATACTGTGTGGAGGTCTGCTGGTCTTTGCGATGTCTGAACATCTTGATAATGTCTTCACAGAACATCTTTACGTGCTTCTTTTTGTAATTGGCTGAAACTCTGGCGGTATCTACGATGAAAGCCAGGTCGGTATAATGGTTCATCAGCGAATTGAAGGCACCTTCTCCCAGAACTTTTTGTTGTGTAAGTGGTTTGATCAGCGTTTCGTATATTTCCCTGGCTTCTTTCAAGGCTGTGTTTGTCCTGATTTCTCCTATTTTTAGCTTCATGACGATGAGGTCGAGCTTCGATGAGATACTGAGTCCTACGGTATCCGGATATTGTCTTATCACCCGTCTTACCAATGCGTCTCCTTCTTTCTTTTCTATCAGTTCCGGATTGGTGAGATAGATTTCACTTACTATCTCCAAGTCTCTGTTTTTGATTCGGTTAATCCATAGCTGCCTTCTCTTTTCGGGTACTTCCAGTTGGTCTGCCGTATGATTTCTTGCCAGTTCTTCCAGCTTTTCGTATCTTTCCTGCAGTTTTTTAAGGGGTTGGATATGGTGGAGTGTCCATGCAGATAGGCACAGATCCTGTAGGGCATAGCCGTACAGACCCAGTTCTTCGGGTGTATGGCAGTGTGCACTGTCGGCTACGTATGCGATGCAATCGTATGCTTTTTTCAAAGTCTCGTTGTCTCTGTTCAGCTTCCATATCTGGTAATAGGATGAACCCTTCCAGCTCATGGCTCTCAGAAAATAGTAGTTCTGGTCTTGCCGGTTCTTGAAGTTTCTGATCAGAATGTCGGTAATCCTGTTCGTGATGAAGGGATCCGTCAGGGCATAGGCATAGTTACGGAAGAAATGTACATTCAGACTGTCGTAGGCTGCATCCGGCAAAATGGTCTCCTTCGTAGTATCTGCCATATCGGTTTCGAAATAATCTGTAATGCTGTTCAGCAGCTTCTCGTTCTCTTGATAGATTTTATGGTTCTTATGGCTTCTTGCCATAAAGAATCTTACCCATTCGTCGTGGTTGTGGATGCTGAAGATACTGTCGTTGTAGCGATTATAGATGATGCGGTTCTGAGATAGCTTATCAAAGATAAATTTAAAGTCGGGGATGTTCTGTTTAGAAACAAAAAGCTCTTTACCTGCCACTTGCAGGTGGCAGGCAAAGAGTATGGTGGTAATTAATAAAATTACTTTTCTTATCTTGTTAATCATCTTTTTGGTCCGAAGGTTTGTTTTACTTCAGATTGGCTCTCTTATACATTAAATAATATTCTTTTTACTTCAGGTAGTCGAAGAAGTAGTTGCTGATTCTTTCGTGCAGGTGAGTGCTCTGATGACCTCTCATGTTGTGAGGCTCACCTGGATATACGAAGAAATCTGGTTGGGTGCCTGCTGCGATACAAGCCTTCAGGAAGGTGAGGCAGTGCTGTGGCACTACGGTCACATCGTTCAAGCCCTGGATAATCTGCAGCTTACCCTTCAGGTTCTTAGCCTGATAGAGCAGGGATGTCTTCTTGTAACCTTCTGGGTTGGTCTGTGGGGTATCCATATAGCGCTCGCCATACATCACCTCGTACCAGTGCCAGTCGATAACCGGACCGCCTGCTACGCCTACCTTGAACACGTCAGGATAGTTGGTCATCAGCGAGATGGTCATGAATCCGCCGAAGCTCCAGCCGTGTACGCCGATCTTGTCGGCATCCACGTAAGGAAGACTCTTCAGATATTCTACGCCCTTCATCTGGTCCTTCATCTCTACCTGACCCAGCTGGCGGAAGGTAGCCTGCTCGAACGCCTTGCCACGGTTCTCGCTACCACGGTTGTCGAGGATGAAGAGCAGATAGCCCTTTTCTGCCATGTAGGTTTCCCAGCCACGGCTAGAGTAGTTCCAGCGGGCATCCACGTTGTGGGCGTGAGGTCCGCCATATACATATATAATGGTAGGATACTTCTTGTTAGGGTCGAAGTTCACAGGCTTCACCATTCTCCAGTAGAGGTCGGTTTCGCCGTCGTCTGCCTTGATCGAACCGCAGCTGTACTCCGGCACGTTGTAGCCCTTCCATGGGTTCTCGGCTGTGAAGTAAGCCGTACGCTTGCCGTTTTCGGTGTTCACGATGGCAATCTTGCGAGGCACGGTTGGAGTAGAGTAGTTATCATAGATAAACTGTCCGTTCTCGCTCAGGGTAGCGTTGTGCCATCCCTTGCCGCAATCGTCCATCATGGCACGTTTGCCGCTCTTGGTATCCACCACGAAGATGTTACGCTGGATAGGAGAGCACTCGTTGGATGCGATGATGATGCTCTTGCGCTTGCTGTTGAAGCCGAGTACTTCCATCACCTCCCATTTGCCGGAAGTCAACTGCTTGATTTCGAGCGATTCCGTGTTGCTCGCCATACGGCTGCCGTGCTTGCCCAGGGTGCAGAGATAGAGGTGGTTGTAGCCATCCTTGCGGCTCTGCATGATGAAGCTGTTGCTGTCCCAAGGCAGGAACTGGATAGGGTGGCAAGGCTCCACATACTTCTCGTCGGTCTCACGATACAGTTCACCAGTCTTCTCGCCAGTCTCTGCGCTGTAGGCAGTAAGGCGACAGTCGTTCTGGTCGCGGTTCAGCTCAAACATATAGATGGTCTTGCTGTCTGGGCTCCATGCGATGTTGGTGAAGTAGCGGTCTGTAGGGTCGCCCGCCTTCAGATAGATGGTCTTGCCTGTCATGCAGTCGAACACGCCCACGGTTACCTTGTGCGATGTTTCGCCCGTCATCGGATACTTGTCTGGTGCAGGTTTGGCGCAGCAGGTCTGGGTTTCAGGATGATTGAAGTAATCAATCTCCGGGATATCCACCTGCGGATAATCCGTCACCATGCTCTGGTCCATGCGATAGAAGGCGAGCAGTTCGCCGTTAGGGCTCCAGAAGGTTCCCTTGCTGATGCCGAACTCATCGCGGTGAACACTCTGTCCATATACGATAGAGCGGCTGCCGTCTGTAGAAATCTGGAAATCGTGAGACTTCTTCTCTCGGGTTATGGCATTGTTGGTTACATCGAAGGTGCGCACATAGAAGTTGCTGCCCTTCAGATAGGCGAATGCATTCTGCTGTGCGTTAGCTTCGAGGAGGTTTTCGCCATCTTCAAACTCCATCTCGCTCAGCAGCTTATGCTTCTTGAAGTCGATGGTGTAGGTCTTGCTGCCATTGCTTACCATCACGATGCTCTTTCCTGCAAAAGGGAACTGAGCGTTGTAGAGGGCTCTTACCTTGATGTCCTTGGTAGGAGCAATCCACTGGTTGATATCGTTGATGCCGAAGAGCTTGGTTTCCTTTCCGGTAGTCTTGTTTACGAGATAGCATGCCTCGGTGTCCTGATGGATGAGTTCGTTTCCCCACCAGGTACACCAGCGGTTCTTTGCCACCATATTGCGGTAGTTGTTGCCACCGAAGTTCAGATCTTCCAGTGTGAAGGCTTTCTCGCCCTTCTGCGCAGGAACCACGCCCTGAGCCTGTATCTCGGTTGCATTCATAGCCATCATGGAAATCATAGCAGCGAAAGATAATTTATAAATTGAATTCTTTAGATTCATGATTGTTATTTTATTCAAGTTTCGCAAGTGAGGGAATTGATTGAAGTTAAAGAAGTTATCACTCTTCCCTAACTTCACTTAACTTCCCCACATGCGAAAGTTCAGTTATTTCAAAGAATTTTAATCCTCGTCATCGAAGTCAGTGTCGAAGCTAGGCTTGCTGCCGCGTTTTCCACCGAAGTCCTTACCACCACGGCGGTCGCCCTTGAAGCCACCACGCTTGTCGCCCTTCTCGAAACGCTTGCCGTCGCGCTTTCCTCCAAAGTCCTTGCCACCACGGCGGTCGCCCTTGAATCCGCCACGCTTGTTGTCACGGTCTTCACGGTCGCCGCTGCGCTTGCCTCCGAAGCTGCGTCCGCCCTTGCGGTCATCACCTTCATCGTTGCGTCTTCCGGCACCTACACCACGGCGAATCTCATTACGGCGCTTCTCGAAGTCCTCCAGGCGATGGCTATGGAACTGGAAGCTGCGGATATCAGCATCCTCGTTCTCAGTCTCCTCGCTCACACGCTTCTTGAACTCGCGCTCCTTCTTGAAACGGTGCTTCTGCGCCATCTCGCTCTTCTCGCGCTCAGTCTTCACGATACCGCCCTCAGAGCGGAACTCCTTCATCTTGCCGTCGAACATCACGTACTTGCGGAACTCGCACTCCAGACTTCCGTTAAACACCGGAATCTTGATAGATGGCTTCAGTCCAATCTGCTCGAAGCACTCCTCACGGTAGCTCAATACCCAAGCCTCGTTGCCTGCGAAGGCACGCTTGAAGCGCTCGCCTATCATCTTGTAGGTGTTCAGCAGATTAGGGGTAGAGATGCGCTCGCCGTATGGAGGGTTCATCACGATGATGCTCTTCTCGGCAGGCTGTGTGAAGTCCTTGAAGTCCTGCTGTGCGATGGTGATATCCTTGGTCAGACCAGCAGCACGCACGTTGAGGTTGGCAGTGTTCACCGCCTTCATATCTACGTCGTAGCCATAGATGTGGTGCTCGAACTCGCGCTCCTGAGAGTCGTCGTTATAAATCATGTCGAAGAGATCTTGGTCGAAATCGTTCCACTTCTCGAAGGCAAACTCCTTGCGGAATACACCTGGAGAGATGTTGCGTGCGATGAGGGCAGCCTCGATGGCGATGGTTCCCGAACCGCACATAGGGTCGATGAAGTCGCATTCGCCCTTCCAGCCGGTCATCAGGATCATACCTGCAGCGAGAACCTCGTTCAGAGGTGCCTCTACCTGCTCCTGACGGTAGCCGCGGCGGTGCAGACTCTCGCCGCTTGAGTCGAGACTCAGGGTAGCGTTATCCTCTGCGATATGGATGTTGAGGCGGATGTCTGGGTTAGACACGCTGATGTTAGGACGTGTGCCCTGCTTCTCGCGGAACCAGTCCACGATGGCATCCTTTACCTTGTAAGTCACGAAGCGTGAGTTGCGGAACTCCTCAGAATAGACCACGGAATCTACCGAGAAAGTCTTCTTCACGTCTAAGATGTCATCCCACTTGATCTTCTGAATCTCGTCGTACACCTCCTCGGCAGAACGAGCCTTGAAGTGCTTGATAGGTTTCAAGATGCGGATGGCTGTGTGTAACTGGAAGTTAGCACGATACATCATTTCCTTGTCGCCAGTGAAAGATACCATTCGGCGACCTATTTGTACATTGTTAGCACCCAGCTGGGTGAGCTCCTCAGCCAAGACTGGCTCCAGACCCATAAAGGTCTTGGCAATGAGTTCAAATTCCTGTTCCATTATTGAATTCTATATCTAATAAACTTTGTTTTTCTTTTCTATATTTCTTTGTTTTCGGCTTCATGTCCTTGGTCACCCACACGTTGGCGCCCACGATGCAGCCTTCTCCGATGGTGATTCTGCCCAGGATGGTGGCGTTGGCATATACGATGACATCGTCTTCCAGGATAGGGTGGCGAGGGATTCCCTTGATAGGATTGCCGTCCTTATCCAGTGGGAAACTCTTAGCTCCGAGGGTAACACCCTGATAGAGCTTCACATTGTTGCCGATGATGCAGGTGGCTCCGATAACCACACCCGTGCCATGGTCGATGGTGAAGTGGTGCCCGATGGTAGCCTCCGGATTGATATCGATACCTGTCTCCGAGTGTGCCAGCTCCGTCATCATTCTGGGGATGAGGGGCACGCCGAGCTTGTGCAGAACATGAGCGATACGGTAGTTGGTTATCGCCTTGATCACGGGATAGCAGGAGATGATTTCTCCGTGGCTCATCGCAGCCGGGTCGCCGTTGTAGGCTGCCTCTACGTCGGTGGCGAGAATCTTGCGTAGCTTGGGAAATTCCATGATGGCTTTGGCAGCGATGACGCCTGCCTTGACACGCTGGTGCTGCAATTCTGCCTGGGTTTCCGATTCGCAGTCGTTGGCGAAGCAGAGTCCGGCGAGAATCTGTTCTGCGAGCATCTCGTAGAGTTTCTCAACTCTTACTCCGATATGGTATTTGATGGTAGAGATATTCACAGATGAGTTTCCGAAATATCCCGGAAAGAGGATGGAGCGAGACAGATTGATGATGTCTTCGAGCGCTTTGCCCGAAGGAAGTGGATTTCCGTCTCTGTGCTGATGGAAGAGACCCTTCAGTGATTCGGCGCTAGAAAGCTCGTCGATAGTCTCTGTCAGCTGATGAGTTAGTGTATCTTTACTCATGTTCTTTCTGTATCAATAAAATTCTTTCTTTTGCAGAGTCTCGTGAGCAAATCAGTCGAACTCCAAATGTTCCTGCGAAGGAATGCGGAATGAGAACCATGTCTCTCCGTCTTTGTTGGTGATAGCAAAGTCGCCTTTGTTGATGAGGTCCATTCCTATGATGAGGTGACAATCTTCTAAGTCACTGGCAAGTACCTCTATATTCTCAAATCTAACTTTTTTCCAAAGTACAAATTTACTCTATAAACATTGGAATTTACAAGCCCTCCTATGCCGGAAATGGCTGATTTTTTGATAGGAGTCAGGTGTAGTTCCTCCGCAATCTCAGTTGATATAATTGTATTGGTGGCTCCTGTGTCCCATAAAGCCTGATCTGTCTCACAGTATCTCAGTTCTTTCAGTTCTGAAGGATTCTTATGTCCAGCCATTATGATACAATGGGAAGTAATACCATCTTGAAGATTCTTGTACTTCTGTGTTATCTTTTCCATCAGTTTACCGTTAAAATGTCTTTTTGACGAGCGCTGATGGCTCTTGCGATGTGAGCGTCAGCAATGGGTGATGTAGTATATACCACAGAGTGATGAGAGGAAAACTTCTGATATTCCTCACTAGTCAATGTGCCAACCTTTACAGGACTCTTGCATTTTGTTTTCGGTAATACATTCTGTATCTTCGAATGAATAGACATGCCTCTTTTTATGCCATTGTCCAACGGCATATTAGTCATGTCTGAAAAGCTTGCCCCTGAAACAAGTCTTTCGTATTCTTCCTTTGTTATGGTCTTTGCTTCCAACATAGTTGTCTTTTCTTTTAAAAGTTGGTGCAAAGATACGAATAATTTCTTGAACTACAAAGAAATAAATCGGATTTTGGAGGGGATTACACGTTTTTTTATGTAAATAACTCAAATGTTGGATGAAGACGGGCTTCTATAAATGGAAATAGCAACCATCTATAAAGGAAATGACAGTCCTGTTCTTACCTGTTCATATCCCTGAATGCACTCCAGGCTATCGGTACCGCCACGAGAAAGGAGCAGATATCTGCCCACGCCTGACACATCTCCACACCCAGTAATCCGAAGAAATGAGGGAGGATGAAAATGAGCGGGATGAAGAACAGGCCGCTACGTGCTGCTGCCACAATATTCGCACGTACAGGCTTGCGGATGGTCTGCATCAGCATATTCGTCAGCACGATGGTGGCAACCAGAGGAAAGCTGATTACCTGCCACTTCAGGGCAACGGAACCTACTGCTACCACGCTGGCATCATCGCGGAAGAGATGGATGATAGGTTCGGAGAATAGAAAGCCGAGTACGGCACAAACCGCCAGGAATACCGTGCCGCATTTGATGCAGAAAAAGAAAGCCTCCTTCACGCGGTCGTACAACTTGGCTCCATAGCAGAAACCGCAGAGCGGCTGGAAGCCCTGCCCCAGTCCAATCACCACGGCATAGGTGAAGAACGAGATTCTCGTCACGATACTCATACCCGCAATGGCTGCATCTCCATAGGCTCCGGCAGCCACATTCAGCACCAGCGTGGCGATGCTTCCCAAGCCCTGTCTTGATAAGGAAGGCGTGCCGCCAAAGATAATCTCCTTGAAGCAAGCCCAGGATGGCGTGAAGTTGCGAAGATGGATTCGGATGTTTTCTCCCTTGTGCGTCATCCAGAAGAGCATAGCGCAGCCGAAGCACTGGCTGGTGAGGGTGGCGATGGCGGCACCCGTGATGCCCATGGCAAAATAAAGGATGAGCAGCGGGGCAAGGATGAGGTTGAGAAGCACGCCAGACATGATTCCCTTCATTGCATATATCGCATTGCCCTGAAAACGCATCAGGTTGTTGAGTGTCAGAGAGGTAGTCATGAAGGGAGCACCCAGCAGGATGATGCTGAGATAGCGCTCGGTGTAGGGCTGGATGGTGGGGGTGGAACCTAGGAGAATGCACAGCGGTGTAAGGAAAACTTGTCCGAGAATGGCGATGAGAAGTCCCGTCAGAAAACTCAGCACGAAGCCCGTGGATGCCATCTTCTTTGCCTTCTCCATCTCCTTGGCTCCCAGCATTCGGGAGATATAGTTACCAGAGCCATGACCATAGAAGAAACCAACAGCCTGGATTACTGACATCATGGCGAAGGAAACGCCTACCGCCGCCACGCTCTGGGTGTTGATGCTGCCTACGAAGTAGGTGTCGGCGAGGTTGTACATACTCGTCGATAACATGCTGATAATGGTAGGAATCGCCATCGTAAAAATCACCCGATGCACCGGTTCATGGGTCAGGAATGTATAATTATCTCTTGATTTCTTCATATTTTTTGAATCCTTTCAGCCTGCAAAGTTACTGCTTTATTTCCGAAAGGGGGAAATATTCGGGGTTTTTAACGCTCGGCAGGAAAAAAAACACGGATTTCGTTTGCCATCTCGGAAAAAACTCGTACTTTTGCATCGTTTTTCTGATGATACATTATTATAAAAAGAAAAATCAGAGCAAAAAGTTTTAGAAAAAAATCAGATCAATGAGTGATATTAGAATCATACCCGTTACTACCAAGAAAGGATTGAGAGCTTTCATTCAGTTCTATTACGACCTTTATGAAGGTAGCAAATATGCCGTTCCTTACCTGCGTTTCGACGAGTGGAATACATTGAGCAAAGACAAGAATCCAGCCTTCGATTTCTGCGAAGCGCAATATTTTCTGGCTATCGATTACAGCATACCGAAGGTGGTAGGCCGCATTGCTGCCATCATCAACCATTGTGCCAACGACCAGTGGAACAAGAAGCAGGTGCGCTTCGGATGGTTCGACTTCATCGATGACCTGAAGGTTTCCGATATGCTGCTGGATGCCGCAGCCCGGTGGGGCAGAGAGCATGGCATGGAAGAATTGGTAGGACCACTTGGCTTTACCGATATGGACCGTGAAGGAATGCTCATCGAAGGATTCCACGAGAAATCCACCATGTATGTTAACTACAATTATCCTTATTATCCCAAGCACATGGATGCACTGGGTTACTTCCAGAAGGACAATGACTGGCTGGAGTACCGCATCAAGGTGCCTGAGGTAACCCCTCCGAAATTTGCCAAGACAGCCCAGCTCATCGAGAGCCGCTACAATCTGCACGTGCATAAGTTTACCAAGCACGAACTGGTTCAGGGCGGTATGGGCAAGGAAGTCTTCCGCATCGTCAACGAGACCTACAAGAATCTCTACGATTTCCAGCAGCTCACCGACCGGCAGATCGACGGGTATGTGAATTCGTATGTCAAGATGGCGGATATGAACCTCATTACCGGAGTGGTAGATGGCAACGACAACAACCGCCTGATCGGTTTCGGCGTATCCTTCCCATCCATGACCGAGGCGCTGCAGAAGAACCGCAACGGCAAGCTCTTGCCTTGGGGATGGCTTCGGCTCCTGCGGGTGATGAAGTGGTATGCCACCGATACCGTGGATCTGGTGCTCATCGGCGTGCTGCCGGAATACCGCAGCAAGGGTGCCAATGCCCTTATCTTTGCCGACCTCATCGAGCAGTACCGCCGCTATGGATTCAAATGGGCGGAGGCAATGCCGCAGATGGAGAGCAACAAGGGGGTGCAGAGCCAGTGGCAGTATCTGGAAAGCGTGCAGCACCGCCGTCGCCGCTGCTACAGAAGGAAAATGTAGAAATAGCGGCTACTTGCGAAACTGAAATAAGATTATAGGAATTAGAAGAAAAATTAAAATATTAGTAATAGAATGAGATTTGCAGTTATAGCCGCAGGCGAGGGAAGCCGATTGGCACAGGAAGGCGTAGAACAGCCTAAACCCCTGGTGCCGGTATGTGGCGAACCGATGATAGAGCGCCTTCTGCGCATCTTCGTAGATTGCGGTGCTACCGAAATCGTAGTGATTGTCAACGAATGGAGTACGGCGGTGCGTGAACATCTGGAGCAAATGAAGCTGCCGGTGCCTTTGCGCCTGGTGGTGAAGACCACTCCTAGTTCCATGCACAGTCTGCATGCCCTCTCGCCTTATCTCCGGGGCGAGCGTTTCTGCCTCACCACCGTGGACACCATCTTCCGTGAGGAGGAATTCAAAAAGTATATCCGCCACTTCCAGAAGGCTAAGGATATTGACGGCTGCATGGCTGTCACCCCATATGTGGATGATGAAAAACCGCTGTGGGTAGGCGTGGAGAAGGCTCACATCACGGGCTTCCACGACAGGCAGGAGGGCGATGACCATCTGATTTCGGGTGGCATCTACTGTCTGGGCGACAAGGCGCTTGATGTGCTCGACCACTGCATGGAGCAGGGCATGAGCCGCATGCGCAATTTCCAGCGCCAGCTGGTGGTAGAGGGATTGAAGCTGGAGGCTTATCCTATCAATAAGATTCTCGATGTAGATCACAAGGAGGATATTGCCAAGGCTGAGGCTTTCATCCATCCGCTGGAGGGAAAGACCCTGGTGGGCGTATGCCGTGGCAACGAGTTCTCGCCTAATTGCGTGGATAACGATGCTGCCATCATGAATGCCGTAAAACAGCAGCTGGAGGCACTCGGTGCAAAGGTGATGCTGATGTGTGAGAAGGAATTCTGCCGCAAGGCAACCATGTTGGAGAGAGCCTACGGATGGCCTCGCTGCCGTGTGGCTGTGGGTGTGGATGGCTTCTTCTCGATGGCACGCAGCAAGCAGGCGCTTGATATTCTGGGCAGAATAGAGGAAGAGGGCGTGCTGGTGGTGAACTCCAGTCTGGGTGTAAACCGCTGCATCCGCCGCATCATGACCGAGCGTTTCATCGCCGGAGGCATCGCTACCCCGGAGAGCCGCATCATCGGCAGAAACGGGGAGATGGTGAAGGCTATCCACTATCCTTGCTGGCTGAAGCGTGGCGACGGCTGTGCGCAGCAGAAGGAGGATACCTGCTATGTGCAGAACGAGCAGGAAGCTGAGGCACTACTGAAGGAATTCTGGTTGCGTGGCATCACATCGGTGGTGGTGAATGAGCATCTGAAGGGCGACCTCATCAAGTTCTATGGCATTTCGGGTACTGATTTCTTCTATTGGTTCTATCCATCGAAATGCGGTCATCGTTCCAAGTTCGGACTGGAGGTAATCAATGGTGAGGCTCAGGGCATCGCCTTCGATGCCGAGGCTCTGAAGGCTGAGGCTGACAAGGCTGCCGACATGCTGAATGTGCCGGTATATGGCGGCGACTGTGTGGTCAGCGAGGATGGAAGCATCCGCATCATCGACTTCAACGACTGGCCTAGCTTTGCTCCATGCCGTGATGAGGCTGCGTTCTATATCGCTACAAAAATGATACAGGAATAACAAAAAAATAAAAAAAAATGAATCAGGAATTTAAGGCTTCTCTGAAATCAGCGGATACCGAGGAGCACATTGATATTTACTTCTATCGCCCTATTGGTTACCAGTGGGCGCGATTCTTCCGCATGCTTCACGTCACCCCAAACGTGGTGACCATTCTTTCTATCTTCCTCGGTGTAGGAGCGGGCATCTGCTTCTATTTCGATGATCTGGCAATCAATATCTTGGGCATCTTCTTGCTCATCTGGGCAAACGTTTATGATAGCTGCGACGGTCAGCTGGCACGACTCACCAACCAGAAGAGTGCCCTGGGCAGAATCCTCGATGGTGCTGCGGGCGACTTCTGGTTTGTCAGCATCTACTTTGCCATCTCTTTCCGCCTGATGCCGGAGTGGGGCTGGAAGATCTGGGCACTCTGCATCGTTGCCGGTTTCGGATGCCATGCCGTTCAGAGCCGTCTTGCCGACTACTACCGTCAGATTCATCTCTTCTTCCTGAAAGGCAAGGAGGGAAGCGAACTGGATGATGCCAGCAAGCAGGTAGAGCTGTGGAAGCAGATGAAGTGGAAGAAGGAGCCTGTGCAGAAGCTCTTCCAGTTCTTCTACAAGAACTATACCTTGGGACAGGAGCGGGATACTCCTATCTTCCAGATATTCAAGAGAAATCTGCGCGAAAGATATCCGCAGCAGTTGCCTGAGCAGTTGCGTGCCGACTTCCGTGCGGGCAGTCTTCCACTGATGAAATATGCCAATATCCTCACCTTCAACTGGCGCAGCATCACGCTGTTCACCTCTATCCTGGTAGGTCTTCCATGGCTTTATCCGGCTATCGAGATTACTGTGTTCAGCCTGATCTTCTTCTATATGAGAGGAACCCATGAGCGCCTTTGCCTGAAGCTCAACCAGAAGGTGCTGAAGGGAGAATACGGGGCATAAACGTCTTATTTTGTGATAACAAATACTTTCGTGAATAACAAGTTCTTTTATGAATAACAAGTTCAGAAATATATTCATGGCGTTCGGTATCATCGCCATCATCATCATGCTCTGCACGATGGATATGGACTATACCGATATCTGGCGCTATCTGAAGCAGGCGGGCATCTATTTCCCGCTGATTCTCGGTCTGTGGCTCGTGGTTTACTGGGTGAACACCATTTCCTGGTGGCTCATCATCAACGACGAGGGCAGGGTGAAGGGACTCTCGTTCTGGCGCGTTTATAAGCTCACCGTGAGCGGATTTGCCCTGAACTACACTACTCCCTGCGGATTGATGGGCGGCGAACCTTACCGCATCATGGAGCTGAAGCCTTTCACGGGTGTGAGCAAGGCTACATCATCGGTCATTCTCTATGTGATGATGCACATCTTCTCCCATTTCTGGTTCTGGTTCCTCTCGATATTTCTCTATATCGCCCTGTATCCGATAGGGGGTCCTATGGGCATCATGCTGGGCATCATCGCAGCCTTCTGCCTGCTCGGCATCTACTTCTTCGCCCGCGGCTACAAGACGGGAATGGCGCAGAAGGGCATCCGTCTGCTCACCCATATTCCTTTCGTGAAGAACTGGGCTAAGCGGTTTGCGAAGGAGAAGCAGGAGACCCTGGAGCAGATAGATTCGCAGATAGCCCTGCTGCATGGTCAGCACAAGAGCACCTTCTACAGTTCCCTCTTCTTCGAGGTGATGGCGAGAGTACTCCAGAGCCTGGAGATTTATCTGATCCTGAAGGCTTTTGCGGCGGATATCAGCATCGCCGATAGCATTCTGATTCTTGCCTTCTCATCGCTTTTCAGCAATCTCATCTTCTTCTCTCCTATGCAGTTGGGAGCCCGAGAGGGTGGGTTGGCGCTGGCGGTAGATGGCCTGCATCTTACGGGTGCCCTGGGCGTATATACCGGTCTTATCACTCGAATCCGTGAACTGGTATGGATAGCCATCGGCATCCTGCTCATCAAGGTGGGAAACAAGGACCTGAAGAAGATTCAGGAAGAATATGAGGCTGGTCTGAAGAGCCAGCAGAAGACTGATTAAATTTTATGAACAGAGAAATGAAGAAACGAGATATAAAAGGAATCATTTTTGATTATGGCGGCACGCTCGATACCAGAGGCGACCACTGGTCGGAAGTGCTGTGGCAGGGCTACGAGCATTTCGGCATCGGTGTGGCTGATGACGAGGAGGTAGAGCCAGGAGTAAGTATCCATAAGCAGGCGTTTCGCGATGCCTACGTGTATGGTGAGCGGGCACTGGCTGTGAATCCCATTGTGACTCCCGATTTCCATTTTGAGGATATTCTCAGAGAAAAACTGATTCTGGAATTGAATTTCCTGGCAGGAAAGGAGTTGCTGGAAACCGGAAAGGATGATGCTGAGAAACAGAAGAAGCTTCTCTCCTTTTCTGATTCAGAAATTCATCAGATAGCAGTGGATATGGCTCGCTATATCAATGCCAAGACCCTTGCTCTGCTGAATGAGAACAGGCAGGTGCTGGAGCATCTGAAGCAGTCGGGGTATCCGATGGTGCTGGTATCCAATTTCTACGGCAACATCAATCAGGTATTGAAGGATGCAGGAATCGATGGCTATTTCGAGGACGTGATAGAATCGGCAGTAGTGGGTGTGCGCAAGCCGAACCCAGCCATCTTCGCCCTCGGAGTCTGTGCCCTCGATCTTCCAGCCTCTCAGGTGCTGGTAGTGGGCGATACCTATGGCAAGGATATCATCCCTGCCCATAAGCTGGGTTGCCACACCCTCTGGATCAAGGGATTGCAGTGGGAAGAGAAGAAGGTGGATGAATCCATCCCCGATGGCATCATCAGAAAACTCTCTGAGATGGAGAATTTTCTGAAAATCTCATAAAAAACTGAAATATATAATAGGTTTTTGCAGCTGTTTACGAATAATGTTATAACTTTGCAGCCTGAAAGAATTAATAATGGGCGCAAGGCCCCTATATATATAATAAGGTAATGAAAGGTATAAGAAAATTGTATTTGGTGCTCATCCTCCTGGTGGTTTCTACACTCCAGATGATGGCGCAGCAGAAGATAACAGGTCGTGTCATTGACGATGACGGCTTTGCCGTATCGTATGCAAGCGTGCAGTACAAGGGACACAAGATTGCCGTTTCCAGTGATGGAGAAGGTAAGTTTACCATCGAAAAGAAGCCGGGACTGATGCTTACCGTCAGCGCTCTGAGCTACAAGACCGCTACGGTCAAGGTAGATGAGAAAACCAGCTTCCTCGAAATCAAGCTCAAGGACGATTCCCACAAGCTGGGAGAAGTCGTGGTGAAATCGAAGAAGGGAAGATACAAGCGCAAGGATAACCCTGCCGTGGAACTCATGCGACGTGTCATCGCTGCCAAGAAGAAGAGCGACCTCAGCAACTATGATTATTATCAGTATGATAAATATCAGAAGATCACCCTCGCACTCAATGATATCACCAAGGAACAGATGGAGGGCAAGTTCTTCAGCAAGCGACAGTATCTCCTCGACCAGGTAGAGCTTTCGCCTTACAACGGCAAGCTCACCCTGCCGGTAAGTATTGATGAGACCGTTTCGCAGCACGTTTACCGCAAGGACCCGAAGAGCGAAAAGGATATCATCAAGGGTCAGCAGAGCAATGGTATCGGACAGGTGATCCAGACCGGAGAAATCCTGAATACAGCCATCAAGGATGTCTTTACCGATGTGGATATCTACGATGACTACGTGCGACTGCTCCAGTATCCGTTCCCGTCTCCGCTGGGCAGAACAGCCATCAGCTTCTATCATTATTATATAGAAGATACGGTGTATGTGAACCGTGACCTCTGCTATCATCTGCAGTTTATCCCAGCCAACAGTCAGGACTTCGGATTCCGAGGCGAGCTCTATGTGCTTGCCGACAGTACCCTGCACGTCAAGAAATGTAATCTCTACATGCCTCACAACTCAGCCGTCAACTGGGTGAAGGATATGAAGATTGAGCAGGAATATACCAAGCTCGACAATGGCGAGTGGGTGCTCACCAAGGATGATATGATAGCAGAGATGCACATGAACAAGCTGCTGCAGGACCTGCTTGTGGTGCGAAATACCCGAATCACCGATTACGCCTTCGATCCTCTGCCGAAGATGCTCTTCAAGGGCAAGGCGAAGGTAAGGCATGATATGGATGCGATGAACCGTGATGAGGCTTACTGGAACAAGTACCGACAGGTGGATCTCACCAAGAGTGAGTCTTCGATGGACAGTTTCATCCACCGTATGGAGAATTCCAAGGGATTCAAGTACATCATCTTCGGCGTCAAGGCGCTCATGGAGAACTATGTAGAAATAGGAAGCGGAGGAAAGGATGGCAGAAAGAGCCTCTTCGACCTCGGACCTATCAACACCTTCCTCTCCAACAACTACGTGGATGGCGTGCGTCTGCGTCTGGCAGCCCGCACCATGGCGGCACTCAATCCTCACTTCTTCTGGGATGGATATGGTGCCTACGGTACGAAGAGCCACAACTGGTACTACGGTCATCTCTTCACCTATTCGCTCAACAAGAAAAAGAACAGTCCGTTCGAGTTCCCGATGCGTAAGTTCGTCTTCGAGATTGGTCACGATATCACCTCTCCATCCGATGACAACCTGCTGCACAACAAGGATAACTTCTTCATGACCATCCGTGCCGCTACGCAGGACCAGATGTATCTCTACCAGCGACAGAAGTTCAGCTTCGTCTATGAGACCGACTGGGGACTCCGCTTCGATGCGGGAATGAGATGGCAGAGCAACCGCACCGTGGGCAACCTGCATTATTTCAAGGTGAACACGGGCGAGGAAGTAAAGAAGATACGCACCACCGAGGCGTCTGTGGGCATCGACTACAACCCGGGTGTTACCTATGTCAACACCAAGCAGCAGCGATTGCCTATCAATCTCGACAGTCCTGAACTCACCCTCCGCCATTCCATGGGTCTGGACGGATTCATGGGCGGTCAGTATCAGAGCAACCTCACCACGCTGGGCATCTACAAGCGCCAGTGGCTGGGCAGCTTCGGATATGTGGACTTCAACATCGTGGGCAAGATGCAGTGGAACAAGGTTCCATTCACCATGCTCGTCCAGCCACCAGTCAACCTCTCCATCTTCGAGCAGGAGGCAACCATCAGTATGATGAAAGACTGGGAGTTCCTGAGCGACCGCCAGCTCTTCTGGTCGGTAGCCTGGGATATGAACGGCAAGCTTCTCAACCGCATTCCGCTCATCAAGAAGCTGAAGTGGCGCGAGTATGTAGCCGTGAAGGGAGTCTGGGGACAGCTCACCGACAAGAACAATCCGGTGAAGAATACATCGGATGACGTGATCTTCAAGTTCCCTAACAACTCCTATACCTTTGGCAATACGCCATATTGGGAGGTGGTAGCCGGTGTGCACAACATCTTCAAGTTCTTCGGAATTGATTATGTGCGCCGTATCAACTACCTGGATCATGCCAATGTAGATAAGTGGGGCATCCGAATGGGATTCCTCATGTCATTCTAGGAAAGATAAAACAGGGAGAACATAGCAAAAGGCTATGTTCTCCCTTCATAAAAGTTTGGTCATAAAAGAGTATATATCAACATAAAAGAAGGAGATTTGCTTATGAAGATTCTATTGGCAGATAAGCAGGATATCACGCGTGCCGGACTGATATACGTGATAGAGAAAATGGAAGGATTGGAAACCAAGTATGTGGAAGACAAGACAGAGCTGATGCTTGCCTTGCGGGAAAACGAAGATACGGTGGTGATAGTCGATTACACGCTTTTCGATATCAATGATTCCGCCGAACTGCTCATTCTCAACCAGCGCTTTCCTTATACCCGATGGCTGCTGTTCAGCGAAGACCTGAGTGCCGATTTCGTGCGTGTGCTCATCGCCAGCAGCAGTATGTTCAGTGTGCTCCTGAAGGAGAGTCCGCTGATGGAAATCAAGGAGGCGATACGCTTCTGCGTAGATAGCAAGCGTTTTGTCTGCCAGCGAATGATGGAGGTGCTCCTTACTCCGCCGCAGGAAGTAGAAGAAAAAGTGAATCTCACCAAGACCGAAACCGAGATTCTCAAGGATATCGCCCTGGGTATGACTACCAAGGAAATCGCCGAGAAGCGTTTCTCCAGTTTCCATACCGTGAATACCCACCGGAAGAATATCTTCAGAAAGCTCGGTGTGAACAACGTGCACGAAGCAACAAAGTATGCACTTCGCGCCGGACTGGTAGATTCTGCGGAATATTATATTTAAAAAAAATGCTTCAGATTGTCTCCCGACATTCTGAAGCTTTTTCATTTCTAACTAACTTATTATCAACTATTCATTACTTTTCGTGCTGCAAAATTACAAGTATTTTCAGAAATATGTGCTATATTTGCTAAAAAAACACACGTAAACGTTTGCAATTCGGAATAAAAATAGTATCTTTGCAGTAAATTTGATGCAATATCGCACCATAAATAACTAACTTATTATACATGAAGCAGCGTAGAACGTCATTAAAGGACCTTGCAGATAAGCTTGGTGTCAGTATAGCTACCGTTTCCAGAGCATTGCGAAACAGCCATGAAGTAGGAGAGGAGATGACCCAGAAGGTGAAGCAGCTCGCCAAGGAGCTGAACTATCGCCCGAATCCCTTCGCCCAGAGTCTCCGTAAGGAAGCTCCGAGGGTGATTGGTGTCATTGTCCCAAATCTCGTGACTCACTATTATGCCGCAGTTCTCGATGGCATCGAAGACTATGCCTCCAAGTTGGGCTATTCCGTTATCAGTGCCAACAGTCATGAAGACCATGAGTGCGAGGCGCAGGCTCTGGATAACTTTCTCAATATGCATGTAGAGGGTATCATCGCCTGTCTGGCGCAGGACACCACCGACTATTCTCACTTCGAGCAGCTCCATAAGATGGGGGTGCCCCTGGTATTTTTTGCCCGCTGCTGTCTGGAGGATAAGTTCTCCCAGGTGGTGGGAAATGGTGATGTGGCGGCTCAGGAGGCCACCCAGCACATGATAGAAACCGGTTCGCGCCGTGTGGCTTTCATCGGCGGTCCCAACCATCTCGATATGGTGCGCCGCCGCAAGCACGGTTATCTCGAAGCGCTCCGCGAGAACGGCATCCCCATCGACCGCGACCTGGTGGTATGCGACAAGATAGATTTCGACGTAGCGCGCAATGCCACACTCCGACTCCTGGAAGGTGAGAATCCGCCTGATGCCATCCTCGCCTTCAATGATATCATTACCTATGCAGCCTTCGATGCCATCAAGTCGAAAGGTCTGCGCATTCCGGAAGATGTGGCTATCATCGGATTCACCGATGGAGATACTGCCGCCTTCGTAACCCCTCGCCTCTCCGCCATCATGGACCAGGCACACGTGCAGGGCACCAAAGCCTGCCAGCTTCTGATGAAGAGCATCAATGGCGATGAGAAAATCTACAAGGAGGTGGTGCCGATGATTCTCAAGATACGTGAAAGTTCGGAAAAGAATCTCGTGAAGAAATAGACTATTATAACAATTTTATAAACTCTAAAAAAACAAACTAAATGAAACCAACAAAGGCATTATTAGTTTCGGCTGCATGGATTCTGGGCACTATGGGTGTCCAGGCAGCTGATTTTGTCCAGAATGGTAATTATCTTACCGTACAGTTGAAACAGCATCAGAACTATGGTCCGTCGCAAATCCGCCTCCAGGTGGTCAACGACCGCATCATCCGTGTGCAGGCTACTGCCGAGCAGAGCTTCCGCAACAAGCAGAGTCTCATCATCGTGCCTCAGAAGGGCAAGGCAAATTACAAGGTGGAGGAGCAGGGCGATGACCTCATCATCACCACCGCTGCCATGCGTGCCGTGCTGAACGAGGCTACCGGACAGATCATCTTCTATGATCTCAAGGATCAGGTACTGTTGAAAGAGGTGGCGCAGGGCGGAAAGACTTTCAAGCCTTTCACCGTGCCCGACCGTGAAATCGGTGTGGATATCGCCAAGGTACCCGATGCTCAGAAGCACGGATGGTCGTGGCGTGCCCTCTTCGATTCGCCGGAAAGGAAGGACAGCTCACCGGTACCTACGTGGATAAGAACGGGCAGAAGATTGTACGTGGCGAGGACAGCATCTACTTTGAATATGCCATGCCTGAAACTTCAGAAACCTGCAACCAGACTGATAAGGGTGGTATCCAGAACCTGCCTAAGGGCTTTGCGCTGAATGGCTCCAAGGTGGTTTACGAGGGATATGTAGAGGCGCCAACCAGCAGCTTCTATCAGTTTATCCTCTACTATGCCGGCTATATGAAGGTCTATATCGACGGCAAGCTGGTGGTGCCTGAGCGCTGGCGTACCGTCTGGAATCCGAATTCCTATAAGTTTGAGGCTGCCGTACAGAAGGGTAAGAAAACCCCAATCCGCATCGAATGGCAGCCGGATGGCGATGTTTCCTATTGCGGTCTCCGTGTGGCAGCCCCACGTTCTGAGGCAGAGAAGAACCAGCTGAGCATCTGGAGCGAGATGTCGCCGGATATGGATTACTACTTCATCGCCGGAAAGGATATGGACGAGGTAATCTCGGGCTATCGCACCCTTACCGGCAAGGCACCGGTATATCCTAAGTGGGTGCTCGGATTCTGGCAGAGCCGCGAGCGCTATCAGAGCAGCAAGGATATCGAGGAGAACATGAAGAAGTTCCGTGACCTGAAAATTCCGGTGGATAACATCGTACAGGACTGGAACTACTGGAAGCTGGATTCATGGGGAAGCCACGAGCTTGAGGCGGCACGTTATCCGAACCCTCAGGCGATGCTCGACAGCGTGCACGCCCTGCATGGAAGATTCATGATTTCGGTCTGGCCGAAGTTTTATGATACCGTGAAGAATTACAAGGAACTGGATGCCAAGGGCTGGATGTATCACCAGGCTATCAAGGATGATATCCACGACTGGCTCGGTTTCCGCGGCTCCTTCTATGATGCCTACGATGCCGGAGCCAGAAAGATGTTCTGGCGACAGATGGATGAGAATCTCTATACCAAGTATAAGTTCGGTATCGATGCCTGGTGGATGGATGCTTCTGAGCCGAATGTGCGAGACTGTACACCGATGTGGTACCGCAAGGCGCTCTCAGGTCCTACCGCCCTGGGTACGGCTACCGAGTATTTCAATGCCTACAGCATCGTGAATGCCGACGCCATCTACAATGGTCAGCGCAGCGTGAACCCTAACCAGCGTGTCTTCCTCCTCACCCGTTCGGGCTTTGCAGGCGAACAGCGCTACAGCACGGCTACCTGGTCGGGCGACATCGCTACCCGCTGGGAAGATATGCGTGCGCAGATGACTGCCGGATTGAACTATTCCATGGCTGGTCTTCCTTTCTGGGGAATGGATCAGGGTGGCTTCTGTGTAGAAAACCGCTATGTGGCAGCCCAGCAGGAGTTTGACAGAAATGGTACCGAGAATGCCGATCTCAAGGAATGGAGAGAGTTGCAGGCTCGCTGGAACCAGTTCGGCTGTTTCGTTCCGCTCTATCGTGCCCACGGCCAGTGGCCATTGCGTGAGGTGTGGAACATCGCTCCTGCCGATCATCCTGCCTACAAGACCATCGTAGCCTACGACAAGCTCCGCTATCGCCTGATGCCTTACCTCTACAGTATGGCGGGAATGGTGCATCTCAAGGATTACACCATGATGCGTGGACTGGTGATGGATTTCAATGGCGATGAGAAGGTGCTGGATATCAAGGACCAGTGGATGTTCGGTCCTGCCCTGATGGCTTGTCCGGTAGGCGAGTATCAGAAGTATTCTCGCGAAGTCTATCTGCCTAAGCAGAAGGGCTGGTATGATTTCTATACCGGAGCATATCATGCGGGCGGTCAGACCATCGTGGCTGATGCGCCATACGATAAGATTCCTGTCTTCATCCCAGAGGGTGCCATCCTTCCGATAGGTCCTGAGATGCAGTGGAGTGATGAGAAGAAGCCAGAGCTTATCGACCTCTATGTCTATGCCGGCAAGGATGGCTCTTATACCTTATACGAGGATGAGGGTACGAACTATAACTACGAGAAGGGCAAGTATGCTGTGATAGATTTCAAGTATGATGATGCCCTGAAGCAGGTTAGCATCGGTGCCCGCAAGGGTAGTTTCGACGGCATGCTCCAGAAGCGCCGCTTCAACATTATCCTGGTAGATCAGAAGAAGCAGCAGGGTGTGAATCTCGCCAAGTCGCCTAAGGGCAAGGTTGTGAAGTATTCCGGCCAGGCAATTACTGTAAAATTGAAATAGTCTAATCTCCCACAGATAGCACAGATTTACACAGATTTCACAGATTTTTTATATTCTCAGAAAAGATGAATCTGTGTAAATCTGTGCTATCTGTGGGATTTTTTATATTGATAGGAATGAACAGGAAAACATTATTGGGCATAGCTTTGATGAGTGGGCTTTTCGCTCATCCGTTGAACGCCCGCGAACATCAGTCTTTTGATAAAGGCTGGCTTTTCGTTTTGGCTGATAGTGCCGGTATGCAGAATTCGGAGTATTCCGACGGGCATTGGCGCCGCCTGAATCTCCCTCACGACTGGGCGATAGAGGGCGATTTCTCTCCATCGAATCCTTCTGGAGCCAGCGGTGGTGCTCTTCCAGGCGGCATCGGATGGTATCGCAAGCACTTCTCTCTTTCGCCAGACGAGAAGTACGACCGCTTCACCATCACCTTCGATGGCGTGTATATGAACTCCACCGTCTATATCAACGGTCACAAGCTCGGCACCCGTCCCTATGGCTACAGTACCTTCGAGTACGATCTTACACCTTATATATATAAGAAGGGTGATAACGTCATAGCCGTGAAGGTGGATAACAGCGACCAGCCCAACAGCCGCTGGTATTCGGGCTGCGGCATCTACCGCCACGTCTGGCTTACCAAGACCCTGAAGGAGGCATACATCCCGCAGTGGGGGCAGTATGTGGCTACTACGCCGAAGGGTGATGTCAGGGTGAAGGTGGATTTCCTAGCCAAAGGCAGCAGGATGAAACTATCCATCCGCAATACTATCTACGATGCGGCTGGCAAGGTGGTGGCAAGGAGCCAGGGCAGCCAGAGCCAGCAGCTCAAGGTAAGGAAACCTCATCTCTGGTCTGTAGGCAAGGGCTATCTCTATACCGTGAAGAGCGAACTGGTGGTGAATGGCAAGGTGGTGGATACCGCCACTACGCAGACCGCATTCCGCGATGTGAGGTTTGATGCCCGGAAGGGTTTCTTTCTCAATGGCGAGAATATGAAGATCAATGGCGTGTGCGAGCATCACGATTTCGGATGTCTCGGTGCCGCCCTCAACGAGGATGCGCTTCATCGCAAGCTCACCATCCTCAGGGATATGGGTGTGAATGCCATCCGAAGCAGTCATAATCCTCCGGCTCCCGAACTCCTGAATATGTGTGATTCCATGGGAATCATGGTGATGGACGAGAGTTTTGATATGTGACGCCGCAAGAAATCGAATGGCGATTATGCCCGCTTCTTCGATGAATGGCACCAGCGTAATCTCTCTGATCTGGTGAAGCGCGACAGGAATCATCCTTGCATCATCATGTGGAGCATCGGCAACGAGGTGCTCGAACAGTGGTCGGATGCCGCTGCCGATACCCTGAGTCTGGAGCAGGCGAATCTCATCCTGAATGCGGGGCATGATGCCTCTACCTTGTCGCATGGCGATGAACTCAGCGTAAACTCTCTTCTCACCCGTCATCTGGCTGATATCGTGAAGAAGTATGATCTGTGGGGCGCCCGTCTGGTAACTGCCGGATGCAACGAGCCTGATCCTAAGAATCATCTCTTCAAGAGCGGTGCCATCGATGTCATCGGATTCAATTATCATCATCAGTGGGCGAAGGATGTTCCCGGGAACTTCCCGGACAAGCCGTTCATCTTCTCCGAGAGTGTTTCGGCTCTCCAGACGCGTGGCTATTACCGGATGCCGAGCGACAGCATCTATACGGCTCCGGTTGAGTGGTGGCTGCCATATACCGATCCTTCCTTCAAGTGTTCGGCATACGACAATATGCATGCTTCTTGGAGCAGTACGCACGAGGAGACCTGGGATGTGGTGAAGCACAATGACTTTGTGGGTGGTCAGTTTATCTGGACAGGTTTCGACTATATCGGCGAACCGACTCCGTATGCTTATCCGGCACGCAGCAGTTATTTTGGCATCATCGACCTGGCTGGTCTTCCTAAGGACAGTTATTATATGTATCAGAGTGAGTGGACGAAGAAGCCTGTTCTCCATCTTTTCCCTCACTGGAACTGGCTTCCGGGTCAGCAGATAGATATGTGGTGCTATTACAATCAGGCAGATGAGGTAGAGCTGTTCATCAATGGCAAGAGCCAGGGCATCAGGAAGAAGAAGATGCATGGGGAGGGAAAAGAAGGCGCCTTTGATCGCAGCACCGAGTACCACGTAATGTGGCGAGTAACTTTTGAGCCGGGTGAAGTAAAGGTTGTAGCGAGAAAGCAGGGCAGGAAGATTTCATCCCAGACCATCAAGACAGCCGGTCCTCCTCATCACCTCGTCTTGAAGAAGACCTATCAGAACACCCTTGCGTCCGCTGCCCAAACCCCGCTAGCCGTTCCTGCGGATTTGCAATCCCCATCAATCCCTACAACCTTCGTAGAAGTAAATGTAGTAGATAAGGATGGCAATCTCTGTCCGAATGCCGAGAACGAGATCTATTTCTCTTCTACCGCCGAGATTCTTGGCACGGATAATGGCAATCAAACCTCCCTGGAGCGTTTCACCGATCCAAAGAGAAAGGCATTCTTTGGCAAGTGCATCATCGTCTTGCGAGGTCACGGCACGCTCCGTGCCGAATCCATAGACTTACAACAAGCTACAATCAAATTATAAAAACAAAAAAGCATGGGGTGTGTCATAAGTCTATGGCGCACCCTTTTCGTTTTTCTCCTTTTCCCAGATACGGAATTGAAAAAAACGTTTTTATTTACAACAAAGCCCAAACTTTCACAAGCTCGGGCTTTGTCTTTCCGCAAAAAATGTGTATCTTTGCAGAAAACTTCTTTAAGTATGGCAAAGATACAAATAAAATCTGAAACTCGGCACGAATTGAGCTTTTTTCCTAACTCTTTCGATGATTTTAGAACTTTTTACGTTAAAATCCATATTTGATAAGCAGATTTTGAAGAAAATATTTGGTAAAATCAAATAAAAAACGTATCTTTGCAACACTAGAATCCGCCACGCTTCCCATAGAACAGCGTACCAGGGCGGAACTTTTTGTTCATATGCGTATGGAGTATATTAATCCACCACTTGGTACAGCAACCCTTTTAGCCAATCTTCAAAATGATGGATTGGCGATTATGGATGAGAGAAAAGCATTTGCTTTCCTTGAGAATGTCAGCTACTTTAGATTTGCAGCATATTTGCGTCCTTTCAAGGCATTGGATAAGCATGGCTATAAGGAAAATGCTACCTTTGAGAAGGCTGTGAGGCTTTATGAGTTTGACGCCAAACTTAGAACCCTACTGTTTTCCGCTATCCAAAAGATAGAGATTTCTTTGCGGGCAAAGGTTATCAACCAGTTTTCTTTGATTCCTAAGACATAGCCAAATTTTTGAGCAACTTTTTGTGTTAATAAATACAAA
>OHAY01000901.1_pt1 | contig 29678 bp, 18 predicted proteins | sample 1577191 | NCBI WGS metagenome assembly OHAY01 (sample SAMEA3541504, study PRJEB24748) | human gut metagenome | biome: human gut; feature: human-associated habitat; material: faeces | place: China | collected 2012 | reverse complement strand
GGGCCCCCGTCAATTCCTTTGAGTTTCAACCTTGCGGTCGTACTCCCCAGGTGGATTACTTATTGTGTTAACTGCGGCACTGAAGGGGTCAATCCTCCAACACCTAGTAATCATCGTTTACGGTGTGGACTACCAGGGTATCTAATCCTGTTTGCTACCCACACTTTCGAGCCTCAGCGTCAGTTGGTGCCCAGTAGGCCGCCTTCGCCACTGGTGTTCCTCCCGATATCTACGCATTCCACCGCTACACCGGGAATTCCGCCTACCTCTGCACTACTCAAGAAAAACAGTTTTGAAAGCAGTTTATGGGTTGAGCCCATAGATTTCACTTCCAACTTGTCTTCCCGCCTGCGCTCCCTTTACACCCAGTAATTCCGGACAACGCTTGTGACCTACGTTTTACCGCGGCTGCTGGCACGTAGTTAGCCGTCACTTCCTTGTTGAGTACCGTCATTATCTTCCTCAACAACAGGAGTTTACAATCCGAAGACCTTCTTCCTCCACGCGGCGTCGCTGCATCAGGGTTTCCCCCATTGTGCAATATTCCCCACTGCTGCCTCCCGTAGGAGTCTGGGCCGTGTCTCAGTCCCAATGTGGCCGTTCAACCTCTCAGTCCGGCTACCAATCGTCGCCTTGGTGGGCCGTTACCTCACCAACTAGCTAATTGGACGCGAGTCCATCCTAAAGCGAATAAATCCTTTTCCCTCAGTACCATGCGGTACCGTGGGCTTATGCGGTATTAGCAGTCGTTTCCAACTGTTGTCCCCCACTCTAGGGCAGGTTACTCACGCGTTACTCACCCGTTCGCCACTAAGCTTAAAAAGCAAGCTCTCTAAGCTCCGTTCGACTTGCATGTGTTAGGCGCGCCGCCAGCGTTCGTCCTGAGCCAGGATCAAACTCTTTATAAATGGTATTTATCACTCATAAAGTGTTAAATCTCGTTCACTCAGACACAATCGCTTGCGTCCTGTATGAATTACTTGTTTGCCGATCTCTCGGCTTTGGAATTGTTTTTCGTGATTTTCCATCACGTTTAAGGTTCCACAAGTTTCAGTATTGTTCAATTTTCAAGGTCCTGCTTGCTCTCCTCTCGGACAGCTCAATCATTATATCAAAGGTCGTACTTTTTGTCAAGCACTTTTTCGATATTTTTTTGAGCCTTCCAAACGCCTTTTTAAAAGCTTTCCACCCGCACGCTGTCCGGTTTCCCGCTGCGTTTTTGCTGGTACATCGCTTTTATTTGGCTTTTGAAGAGCTGCTGTCTTGCGCGACAGCTTATTTATAATACCACACTTTCAACCATTGTCAACACCTTTTTTCGATTTTTTCTATAATTTTTTCGATTTATTTTTGGATAAGGTGTACAGTGTCGTTTTAGCGCACTTTCTTGTTTCTATCCCCTCCCCAATCAAAAACATTTGCTTTTTGCTCTTCTATATAATAGTATAGTAACAGCTTTCTATTTTGGTATATTCCTTATCTCTACATAAAGGAGCATTGCTTCATCATGCTTTTAGCTTTGAACATCGGCAACACCAACGTAACTTTCGGTGGATATGATTCCGCCGGACAGCGCGTGTTTGCTTCCCGCTTTTATTCCGATAGTGCCCTGAGCTCGGACGAACTGGTCTACAAGCTTGTTAACATGCTGGCTCTCTATCATATTCAGCCCCGTGATGTGGACGCGGCAATCCTAGCCAGTGTGGTTCCCGTCCTGACCAGCCGTATGCGCGAAGCCCTGGAGAAGATGACCAACGCCCCCCTGATGGAAGTCGGCCCCGGCTTAAAGAGCGGTGTACGCATCCGCATGGATAATCCCGCCCAGCTGGGCGGTGAGCTGCTGTGTGCCGCTGTGGGCGCCTTGCAGACCCACAAGCCGCCCCTTCTGGTCATGAACATGGATACCGCCGCCACGCTGGTTGCCGTGGATGCCGAGGGCAGCATTGTGGGCGGTGTGATTCTGCCCAGCCCGGCGCTAAGCCTTTCGGCCCTGGTACGCAACACAGCCCAACTGCCGCAGATTGATATGGAGCTGCCTGCCAAGCGCTTTTTGGGCACCAACACAACGGACTGCCTGCACAGCGGTATTGTGAACGGCAGCGCCCTGATGCTGGATGGCCTGTTTGCCCGCTGCCGCGCCACCCTGCACGCACCGGATGCCCCGGTCATTGCCACCGGCATCCTGCCCGCCAGCATCCGGGATGCCTGCGCCACCCCCATTGAATATAACGGAACGTTGATTCTGGACGGCCTGTATTCCATCTGGAAGCGCAACGTCAAAAAGTAAGTTCAAAAGCAATTTCTTTTTCGCCTTATCCAGCACAACAAAAGCACCCCGCATTCCATAGCTGCCGGGCTAAATGGAATGCGGGGTGCTTTGCTTTATGCTATCTTCTCAAGTTTCTTATTTCAGGATGCCGGTTGCTTCATCGAAGTGGCAGGTCTTACCGTTGATCTCCACCGTGCCGTGTGCCATTGCGCCAGTGATGGGGTCAAAGTAGTAGGTGCCGTTCTCGTTGGTGTTCCATCCCTTGACCATCTTGCCGTTTTCGTCATAGCGGACCCATTTGCCGCCATCGGATTCCTGGTAAGGGTGCCGTAAAGTGTGTAAAATAATGCAAAAGCCCCTGTACCACAGCAGCAGAAACAGTTCTGCCGCCGGGTACAGGGCTTGTATCAAATCATCTATGGCAACACCGCACAATTCCCGCCTTGCGGCTTAAGCACCGCTCCGGCAGCTGCGGCACGGCATCTGCGTTGCCAAAATGCTCGATAAGACATCCAGTATTATCTGCGCTTTTGGCTTGGCATCTGCCGCACCTCGCTCGCCGTATCGGCACTTAGAATTATGCGGTATTGCCCTATAAAATTTCTTCCAGCTATATTCCCGCTTTCATCCAGAACGGGAACCAGATGAAACTCATCGTGCCGGTATTTCAGACGGTCGATGGCACTCCCATAATTGGCATGCGTCGCAGACGACTTTCAAATTCGATACGGTGTAAATTATGTGCCGAAGGCTGTCCCGTCTTTTATGCGGGGCAGCCTATTTTATTACAGATTCCGCATGGCAAACCACGAGAAGGAAGCTTTGCTATCGCTTATCGCTCCATTTGCGCTGGCGTACATGCCTACCGTGCATCCGGTAAAGCCTCCCGCAGACTCTGTGCTGTAGGGACGTAGGTCGATAGCATCGGCCAGGCAGGCAGTGCTGCCGCCCACCACATAATACACAGCCATATGCAACCTGTGGGCAATCAGCCGCAGAATCAGCGGCCCGTCGGGGATGGACTGCTCGGCCAAAATTTTATCTTTGTCGTTTTCACGGGTCGTCAAGCGCAATGCAAAGCCATCGTCTGTAAGCACTTTTTCTGCGCGCAGATGGGAAAAACTACTCTGCACATAGGCAAGGCCCGCAGTCTCAAATTGTGTGCGTGGCGTGAAGTCCAACTGCGTCTCTGCCTGCCAGTCCCCTCCACAGACGCGCAACGCCGCGTAGGCGGGCGTGTGCAGGTCATGTAGGGCGGCAGGCAAAAGCGGCAGCAGAAGGCGTCCGTCGGCCTGCCACGGCACAGGCCCGCGCAGCGTTAGAAACTCCGGCGGCAACTCCGGCGTAGGGAAGGTGTATACCAAAGGCGTCTCTGCAGTGCGTTCTTCCGGCAGGGGCACCGGGAACGTTTCCTCCAACTTTCCGACGCCCGGATTCACAACAGGCCAGCCGTTTTGCCACTCCACGCGGGCTAAGAATGTTTCGCGGCCCATAAGGGTATGACCGCCGCAGGGGCGCATTCCCAGCATAACCATATACCAGTTTCCCTCCGCATCGGCGGCAAGGTCACCATGTCCAACACAAGTCACGGGGTACTGTGAGCCCAAGTGGCGGTGGGTCAGAATAGGATTGTTCGGATTGCCGGCATACGGGCCAAAAACGTGTTTGCTGCGTGCTACCGACACACTGTGGTTCGGCCCGGTGCCGCCCTCAGCGATCATCAAGTAATACATCCTCTCCTTTTTATAGAGGTGTGGACCTTCGGGCCAGATGACGTCCCGCAGCGCACCTTTCCACAAAGCATGGCTCTCCCCCGTCAGCCGCATCGTGGTCAAGTCCAATTCCTGCGCCCAAATTTCCCAATCGCCTCCGTATTGCTCGCCTGCGGGATTAGGGCGGTTTCCCACATAATAGCAGCGGCCATCGTCGTCAAACAGCAGGCTTGGGTCGATACCCTGGGCGACGTCGCCCAGCCAATACGGCTCCGACCACGGGCCTGCGGGGTCTTGGGCGGTCACGATGAAGTTTCCACCACCAGAAATATTCGTTGTTATGAGATAAAATGTGCCGTCATGGTAGCGGAGTGTCGGCGCATAGATGCCACGGGAGTGGCGGCAGCCGTCCAACGGCAGCTGCAAGGGGCGCGTCAGCACATTACCGATCTGGCGCCAGTGTGCCAGGTCGCGGCTGTGGAAAATCGGCACGCCGGGGAAATAGGCGAACGTCGAGTTCACCAGATAAAAATCGCGCCCCACCGCGCAGATTGATGGATCCGGATAGAATCCGGGTAGGATAGGATTGTGTACAATCGTCATACTAAATTTTCCTCTTTCTCTTTATAGTCCCACCACGTGCCGCACACGCCTTCCAGCACGCTGCCGCAAGCCCATGGCATCAGCGCAAACCATGTGCTGGCAAGACTGCCGTCGGGGTAAGTCTGCACCAGCAGGCCCTCGCAGTGGCAGAACCGCTCGGACATCCAGCCTGCGCGGCCGTAGTCGTACTCGCGGTCAAAGGTGTTGAAGGTCTGCAGCGACCAGCCCACCGTATCATTTAAACGGGATTCAATATAGGCATCGGGGCGGCGGCGCAGATAGTAGAACATCTCGTCGGCAACTGTGCAGGACATGGGGTGAATGTGCGGGTTGGCCACCGAAGTGATGCTGCCGCCGCAGCTCGACCAGCCGAGGCGGGACAGCGGCGGAACCTGTACGGGCACATTGTAGCAGAATTTAAAGCTGTACTCATAGCACAGTGCGTCCCGCAGGTGGTCGAGGTAGACGGCCTTGCCCGTCAACTCGTGCAGCAGCCGCGCGACGCGGATGTAGGCCAGCACACCCTCGCTGTCCACGGCTTTGCTGGTATCCGGCGGGCCGCCGTAACACTCAGCACGACGGATAAAGGCGTCGTAGTAGTGTACCTCGCTGCGCTCCATGGCGGGCAGGTCGGAGGTGTCGCCCGTCAGCTGCATCAGCGCAGCCTCAGCGGCCAAGCACCAGGCGCTGCCCAGGGAATCGTATTCCAACCCTGCGCCCGTTTGCTCCGACAGAGTAAACGGGTACTCGCCGTCGCCGTTGCGTGCCGCCGCCAGCCGTGGCACCACGCCCTGCACAAAGGCGAGCCAGTCGGGGTGGTCGAAGCCGCGGGCGGCTTCGAGCCGATAGGCTTTTAGGATATAATAAAGCGTCTGTCCGACCAGATAGCCGGAATGCCCGCCCGTGTACATGCCGTCGAACCACCAGCCCCGACAGCTCCAGCCGTTTTCGGCGTCCCAGGTCTCGTTGGGCAGGCCGCAGCGCGGGTCCAAAGAGTTCTGCACAATATTGTCGATGCAGGCAAGGGCCGCAGCGCGGATCGTCTTATCCCCCAGGCGGTGCGCCGCCTGCAGGCAGGGCACGGCGGCGGACAGGCCGTTGGTCCAGCTGATGGAGAAGATCTTGTTCTGCTCATAGCTGCCGTCCGAGCGCTCTTTGGTGATGCCGACATAGTTTTTATCGTCGGGCAGCCAAGCGTCGCGGGTAACGGCCCCGGCCAGCAGCTCTGCCGCGTGGGAGGGGGTCGTGCCGGGGCGCGGCGGCGTGTGCCACAGCCCATAGACGGCCTCCAGCGCCGCGTACAGCGTGCGCTCGCCATCCACTGCGACAAAATCATAGAGGTACAGCGGGAAGGCAACGCTCTCCCCCGCCGCCAGCGTCAAGCAGTTTTCACCCATCGGGGCGCGGGGTTTGATGTTGTGGGACTGCACAAACAGCCAGGGCGCGTTTTCGTACCCCAGCGTGTAGCCGACACTGCCCGTGTTCAGTGAGCAGGTAAAGCCTGCAAACTGTGCGAACGTCCCCGCCCTGCCGGGCTGCCAGGGTTGCAGCACGCCGTTTTGGCGCACGAAATATGGCGCAGCCGAGAGCCCATACCACCGTCCGCCGTCCAGCAGGAAGGCTGCGGGGTGGCTGAGGCGATCAGCGCGGACCATCCACCAAGGCGATGCGGGAAACTCCGGTGTACCTGCCCGCAGCCTTGGGTAGCGGTTGTCAACGCGGATCGGGGCCTCGCCGCGATTGCGGCCGTAGAGGAATCCGGGCAAGAAAAAGCGCGGTGCATCGCAAGCAACGCAGTGTTCCAGCTTAACAACACCGCGCCATGGGGCGTCGGCGCTGTTGGTCAGCGTCACCTGCCAGACCGCCGGATCAGCCAAAGTCGAAACGCCGTGGTCATAGGCAAAGTCCAGCGTCAGCGGCGTTTCAGCCAGCGGGCGGTAGTCCTCATCGTCCGCCGACCGGGCCGTGCAGGCAAATTGCATCATCATCGGATTCTCCTTTTTTACTATATCAGAACGCCTTACAGCGGCCAAATGCGGTATCGGCCGCTGAGGGCCAGCAGGGCAAAGAAGTACAGGCAGTTGTCGTAATAGCGGCGTGGGCCATCCCGCAGGGGTGTGTTCCAGAAACGGCGCACGCAAACCTCGGCGTTGGGGCCGCCCGCCGCCAGGCTCGCCTGGGCGTTGGTGGCCGTGATGGCCACGGGGTGCAGGGCCTCCCCGGACAGCGGTGTGCCATCGATCTCCCAGATGCCGTTTGTGCGGCCGCACAGCGTCTCGCAGAAAAATTTTTGCAGCCGCTCGGCGTTTTCGGCCTGCCACGGGTCGGCCCCGAACCAGGCGTAGTCCAGCGCCATGTTGGCGATGGTGCGGTAGGCATCGCTGTAATACAGGTCGTGGCGCTGGTCACGGTCCGAGCGGTTGTGGGGCGTACCGTCGTAGAGGGAATACTCGGCGCAGAGACCTGTGACCGGGTGGCATGCTTTATGGAGAAATGCGCGGCTAGCCCGGGCAGCCTCGGCCCAGAACGGGCGATCCGCCTCGTCGGCCCACAGCGAGAACAGTGTATAGAAGTGGGGCAGATGGTAGGACGGATCGGTAAAATCACACTCGGTGATAAATTTGATAAGGTGGTTCTCGGGGTCCCACATCGGGCGGCCCGTGCCGGGCTTTTCGCCCTTATGCAGGCAGCTGTGCAGGATGCGTCGGGCCATGGCGGCGTAATCATAGATTCCGCTGCCGCAGCCCCAGCGCCCCGCCGCAAAAAAGAGCGCCATGGCAAAATATTCCTCGCCGTCGGGGGCTGGGCCATTGGCGTTTGGGGTGCCGTCGGTTTGGCACGACCAGGCAAAGTACCCCGCGTTGGGGCCGTCCTGCATGTACATATAGTGCATGACCCAACTCCACAGTGCGTCAAATTCGGCCTTGTGATCAGTCTGTACGCAGAGCATCATGCCATAGCTCATGCCCTCGGTACGGACGTCGTGGTTGCCCGTGTCCTCGATGTAGGCAAGGCCCGGCCCGGTGGGGTGGTAGAAGCGGTGGGCCTCGTCCCCATAAAAAATGGTATGAAACGTATTTTCAATGCGTGCGTCGATCTCCGCCTGCGCATAGCCCAGCTCCGCAAAAACGTTGCGATAGTGTGTGGGCAGGGTAACTGCTGCCATAAATCGGCCCCTTTCGTTGTTCGGTTTTGGCTCAATATAGCAGGTTGCGGCAGCAAAATCAAGGGGGTACCGGGCTCGATTTTCAACAGGGCAACATAAATACAGCACCCCCTGCATCCCACTTATAACGCGGTGTAACTGTGGAATTTAGCGCAAAAAATGACGCATTTTGCAAGAAAAGCCCCGTCGTTTTCGGGACTTTCGGCTTTTACAATGCTTATTTTGTGCTATTTTTCAGGACGTGCAAATAGTGGCGGTGACGAACAAGCGCAGCAGGTAGGAAAAATTCGCGGCATAACGTGCACCATTTATCCATAATGATGACACGAAAGTTACAATCCGCTTCTCGAATCGCACAAAAACTGTGCTTTTTTTCTAGCACATTGCACAAAAAACAATCGGCAAGTCTGCAAAAACAGCAAATATTGATAAGATACATAGCAAAAAATGATAAGCGTGCATTCTCGGAGTGCGGTATAATAATGGCAGATGATATGTTTGGCCTGTGATGAGCCCACCAAACATAAGACACAGACAATTCAGAAAAGAGTGAAGAAAACGGTGTTGGACAAGATCGCACCCAAGGACCCAACGGCCAAACGCCCGGGATTTTATGTGCTGCTGGACAAGCCGGTCGGCGGCCTGCCGAGCAATGACGGCGTAGGCCGCCACCCCGTTTATATCAATGGTGACCGCCTTGTAACTTTCGCCAAGATGGTCGGCGGCATTGACGATGAGAACATTCTGGAAATGCTCCGCACGGCCAAGGGCTTCCGTAAGCTCGTGCACAGCGTCGGCATCAGCATCGTCGGCGACCTGCCCGACAAGGTCGTGACCTTCACCCTCGGCTTCTCCGGGGAACTGGGCAGCGGCGGCAGCCGCAACAGCATGAAGATTACCACCGATGGCACCGAGCACATCATGGTCATGGATGAGCAGCAGTGGTCCGACAGCGACGAGACGCCGCAGGAGTTTCTGTTCGAGCTCGTCAAACCGAAGGACATCGCCACGGCCACCGTCAAGCTCTACTTGAACGACGGCTACACAGTCCCCGAGGTTGACCCCGATCCGCCCGTGGCTTTCGATACGCCCGCCTACGGCGAGATGATCGCCCGCAGCTGCCTGAGCACCGGCAACAACATCCGTATCAAGCGTGTGTTGCAGCAGCTCCGCGATGGCAAGCCCACGACGATCGCCTTCCTGGGCGGCTCCATCACACAGGGCGCGGGTGCGGTTCCCTCGCAGGAAATGTGCTACGCGCGCAAGACCTATGAGGCCATCTGCGAAAGGTACACACCCGACCACGGCGCACATGTCCGCTACATCAAAGCGGGCGTTGGCGGCACGCCCTGCCAGCTCGGCATCATCCGCTATGACCGCGACATCACCCGCGACGGTGCGGTGCAGCCCGATCTGATCATCGTCGAGTTCGCCGTCAACGACGAGGCTGACGAGACGAAGGGCCTGATGCACGAGAGCCTGATCCAAAAGATCTGGTCAGCCCCCAATGAGCCCGCCGTTGTGATGCTGTTCAGCGTTTTTGCCAACGACTGGAACCTGAAGGATCGCTTGGCTCCCATCGGTTGGCGGCATGAGCTGCCGATGGTCAATGTGCTGGACGCCGTCAGCCCGCAGTTCCGCGTTGGTGTCGGTGAGCGCAGCGTCATCACCCGCCGCCAGTACTTCTACGATGTGTTCCATCCCTCCAACAGCGGGCACCGCATCATGCGGGACTGCCTCATGTATATGCTGGACCGGCTGGACAAGCAGCAGGAAGGGCCTGCCCCGAAAGAGCTCGCCCCCTACTACGGTTTCGACTTTGCCGAGACGAAGCTGCTGGACCGCAGTGTGAACCCCTTTGACGCGGTCATCGACCCCGGCTGCTTCACCGAGACGGACACCGATTTACAGAGCGTGCCCTTCGACTTCGAGGATGTCAACACCCCCGAGTTCCCCCACAACTGGAAGAAGGGCGCGGGCGACAACCCGTTCACGATGGACATCACCTGCCGCAGCATCCAGCTCGTTTTTAAGGATTCGGGCAGCAAGGAGTTTGGCGCGGCAGTCGTCACGGTAGACGGCAAAGAGGTCGCGGCCTATGATCCGCGGCAGGCCGGTTGGACCCACTGCCATGCGGCCATTATCTTAAAGGAAGAAACCGCGCAGCGGCACCACATCGAAATCAAGATGCAGGAGCCGGGCACGGACAAAGTATTCACCATTTTAGGCTTCGGCGTTCTGTAAAGGACACGGAAGAACAGGAGAAAGCACTATGAAAAGAACCAAGAATCCCGCTAAAGAGGCTGAGTACCGCAAGCGTGCGGCCGACCTCGTTGCGCAGATGACCCTGCACGAGAAGGTCAGCCAGATGCTGAGCTGGGCTCCCGCGATCGAGCGTCTGGGCATCCCCGCGTACAACTGGTGGAGCGAGGGCATCCACGGTATCGGCCGCGCGGGCACTGCCACCGTCTTCCCCCAGGCCATCGGCATGGCCGCCGCCTTTGACGAGGACATGATGGAGCAGGTCGGCAACGCCGTCGGCGTTGAGGCTCGCGGCAAGTACAATATGTGCCGCGCCCACGGCGACCGCGACATTTTCAAGGGTCTGACCGTCTGGGCCCCCAACATCAACATCTTCCGCGATCCCCGCTGGGGCCGTGGCCACGAAACTTACGGCGAGGATCCGTTCCTGACGAGCCGCCTCGGCGTCCGCTTTGTTGAGGGTATGCAGGGCGACGATCCCGATTACCTGCAGGCCGCCGCCTGCGCCAAGCATTTCGCCGTACACTCTGGCCCCGAAAGCGACCGCCACCACTTTAACGCCATCGTCTCCAAGCAGGACCTGTGGGAGACCTACCTGCCCGCCTTCCGCGCACTGGTCAAGGAAGCCGGTGTCGAGGCCGTCATGGGTGCGTACAACCGCACGAATGGCGAGCCCTGCTGCGGCAGCAAGACCCTGCTAAAGGATATCCTGCGTGACAAGTGGCATTTTGACGGCCACGTTACCTCCGACTGCTGGGCCATCAAGGACTTCCATACCGGCCACATGGTCACGGACGGCCCTGTAGAGTCTGTCGCACTGGCCGTCAACAACGGCTGCGACCTGAACTGCGGCGACCTTTACGTTTACCTTGAGCAGGCCGTCGCCGAGGGCAAGCTTTCCGAAGAGAAGATCGACGAGAGCCTGACCCGCCTGTATGTGACCCGTATGCGTCTGGGTATGTTTGACGCCGAGGATCAGGTTCCTTATAATAAGGTTGGCTACGACGTTGTCGACAGCGCCGAGATGAAGGCTCTGAACCTGAAAGTCGCCGACAATATCATGACGCTGCTGAAGAACGACGGCACGCTGCCGCTGGACAAGTCCAAGCTGCACACCGTCGGCGTCATCGGCCCCAATGCCGACAGTCGCAAGGCGCTGCTGGGCAACTATGAGGGCACTGCCTCCCGCTACACCACCGTGCTGGAGGGCATTGAAGATTACCTCGGCGACGATGTGAAAGTCCGCTACTCGCAGGGCTGCCACCTCTACGCCGACAACATCCACGGCTTGGCCGAGTCCAACGAGCTGATGAGCGAGGTCAAGGGCGTCTGCGAGGAGAGCGATGTCGTTATCGCAGTCCTCGGTCTGGATTCCGGCCTTGAGGGTGAGGAGGGCGACAAGGGCAACCAGTTCGCCAGCGGCGACAAGCCGAACCTGAAGCTCCCCGGCCATCAGGAGGAAGTCCTGAAAGCCTGTGTTGAGAGCGGCAAGCCTGTTGTTCTGGTTCTGCTGGGCGGCAGTGCATTGGCTGTCAACTATGCAGATGAGCACGCAAACGCCATTCTCGAAGCCTGGTATCCCGGTGCCCGTGGCGGCGAGGCTGTGGCCCGCGCTCTGTTCGGTGAGACGAACCCGCAGGGCAAACTGCCTGTCACCTTCTACCACAGCGACCGCGACCTGCCGGAGTTTACCGACTACGCCATGAAGGGCCGCACCTACCGCTACATGGAGAAGGAGGCCCTTTACCCCTTCGGCTACGGCCTGTCCTACACGAAGTTCGGCTTCAAGAACGCTGCTGTCAGCGCGAATGAGGCGGGCTCCGACGGCCTTGATGTGACGGTGGACGTCACGAACGAGGGTTCTGTTGCGGGCCGTGAGAGCGTGGAGGTTTACGTCAAGGCCGAGCGCGAGAACACCCCGAACGCCCAGCTGAAAGGCCTTGCCAAGGTCGAGCTGCAGCCCGGTGAGACGAAGCAGGTCAAAATTCACCTGCCGCTGGCCGCCTTCGCCCTCTGTAATGAGGAAGGCACGCCGATCGTTGAGGCAGGCAGCTACAGCGTTTATGTCGGTGCTTCCCAGCCTGATGCCCGCAGCGTAGCGCTGATGGGTCAGGCCCCCGCAAAGCTGACCGTCACCCAGTCCGCAACGCAGGCCCTTGACCTGTGATTGATGTTAGGAAGGAGAGACTGAACCATGCCCAAGACCGCACAAAAAGACGCTTCTGTGGCCACTGTCAAGAAGCAGGGTGCCGCGATGAAGCACATTAAAAAGTACTGGCAATGGTACGCAATGATGTTCATTCCCATTGTGTACTACATCGTGTTCCGCTACATCCCGATGTTCGGCAATATCATTGCGTTCCGCCGCTACCGCGCCGGCAGCAGCATCTTCGGCGATGAATGGAGCGGCCTGAAGTACTTCAACCAGTTCATGAAGGATCAGAACTTCTGGCGTGCGTTCAAGAACACACTGCTGTTGAACTTCAAGTATCTGATCATCAGCTTCCCGCTGACGCTGATCTTCGCCCTGTTGCTGAACGAGGTCAAGAATGTTCACTTCAAGAAGATTGTGCAGACGATCTCCTACCTGCCTCACTTCATCTCGATGGTCATCGTTGCGGGCATGGTCCGCGAGATTCTGTCCACCAGCGGTCCCATCAACAACCTCATCACCAAGCTGGGCGGCGAGGCTATCACCTTCATCTCCCTGCCCGAGTGGTTCACGACGATCTTTGTTACCACGGGCGTATGGCAGGGCCTCGGCTGGGGCACCATCCTTTACTTGGCTGCCATGTCCGGCATCAACACCGAACTGTACGAGGCTGCTGAGCTGGACGGCGCAAACCGCTTCCAGCAGTGCCTGCACGTTACCATCCCCGCCATCCTGCCCACCATCTCCACCCTGTTGGTTCTGAACATCGGCAGCCTGTGCGGTTCCGCCGCTTTCGAGAAGGTCTTCCTGCTGTACACCCCCACCACCTATGAGACGGCCGACATCATCGCCACCTACGTCTACCGCATGGGCCTTGGCTCCGGCAACTACAGCTACGCAACGGCCGTCGGCCTGTTCCAAGGTGTCATCAACCTGGTCCTGCTCACGGTTGCCAACAAGGTCTCCTCTTGGCTGACCGGCAGCGGTTTGTGGTAATTAGGAGGATAAAATAATGGCAAAAGCAACTACTATGGGCCCCATGAAGATCAAGGAATCCGCCAGTTACCGCGTGTTCAAGGTCTTTAACGCCATCATCCTGACGCTGATCAGCGTTGCGATGCTCTACCCGTTCCTGTACTTGGTCGCCCAGTCCTTCTCCTCTACGCAGGCGATCGTTGCAGGCGAAGTTGGCCTGATCCCGAAGGACTTCAACATCTCCACATATAAATACGTCATCACCGACGGCAAATTCATCCCCTATTACGGCAACACCATTGTGTACTCCATCATTGGCACGGTCTGCGCTCTGCTGTTCAGCGCCCTGCTGGCCTATCCCCTTTCCAAGGCGGAGCTGTACGGCGGCAAGGCCATCAACAAGTTCATCATTTTCACGATGTACTTTGGCGGCGGCATGATCCCCAACTACATTTTGATGGTTTCCTTGGGTCTGCGCGATACCGTGGCATCCTTCATCCTGCCCGGCATGATCTCCACCTACTACGTCATCCTGATGCGTTCCTTCTTCCTCACTCTCCCCCGTGAACTGGAAGAAGCCGGCGAGATCGACGGCCTGGACTTGTGGGGCGTGTTCTGGCGCATCGCCATCCCCCTGTCCAAGCCCATCATTGCCACCATGACACTGTTCTACGTCGTCCAGTACTGGAACGACTGGTTTGATGCTTTCCTCTACTTGGATACGACCACGAAATGGCCCGTTGCCTACTATCTGCGCCAGCTCATCAGCAGCGCTTCCGGCACAAGTGCCGATGCAGGCGACGCCATGCAGATCGCTTCCAACATCAAGTCCTGCGCCATGGTGCTGACGTCCGCTCCCATCATTTGCATCTACCCCTTCATCCAGAAGTATTTCGTGCAGGGCATGATGCTGGGCGGCGTTAAGGGCTAACGTTTTCGCGTTAGTGCTCTGCGTCCCGTTTTTCCACTGTCTTAAAACCGACGCCGACTCCGGCGCCGGATGAAAGAAAACACCTGTTTTCCCAGGGCCTTCCGGGGAGCAGGAAAAAACGTAATGGAGGTTACGAAACATGAAAAAGCTCACATCCCTCGTGCTGGCTACCGGCATGGTGCTGTCTCTGGCTGCCTGCGGCGGCTCCGGCAGCTCCACGGCTGCAAGCACCACCAACACCGATGGCAGCACTGCTACCACCGACACCGCTGCTGCGGACGAGTCGAACCTCGGCTATGAGTACGGCGAGCACTTCCACTCTGACGAGCCTGTCACCTACACGATGTTCTTCAACGACAACCCCGCCTATCCCATGAACGACAAGTGGATCAGCGAGGGCGTCTTTAAGGCCATCGAGGATGCCACCAACGTCCATCTGGAACTGACCGTCGTTGACAACTCCAACTACACCGATAAGGTTTCCTTGGCCGTTTCTTCCGGCACTTCCCCCTACATCATCCCCAAGATCTACTCTGAAACTGCGTATGTCACCGGCGGCGGCGTTGTCCCCGTTTCCGACTATGTCCAGTATATGCCCAACTACTCCAACTTCGTCGAGGAGTACAACATGCAGGACGACTTGGCCACCATCACGCAGGCCGACGGCAAGTACTACCGCCTGCCCGGCCTGAAGGAGACCTCTCTGCAGGATTACACCTTCCTCATCCGCAAGGACATTTTTGACGCTGCCGGCTACGATGTCGCCGAGCTGGAAAAGGATTGGACCTGGGACGAGTTCGCCGACGTGCTGATCGGCGTCAAGCAGTACATGGTCAAGCAGGGCATGTGCGGCGAGAATGACTACATCTGGTCCGATATGTGGTGCGGCCAGACCTCCGGTTACGGTCAGGGCGGCAACCTGCTGAAGCTGCTGGGTGCCTCCTACGATATCAACACCGGCTGGGCCATCACCACCAACTACGGTCTGGTCTATGACGCCGACAGCGATTCCTTCGTTGACGGCTCTGTCTCCGACAATTACAAGCAGGCCTACACTGTCCTGCAGAAGCTCGTCCAGAACAAGGTTCTTGACCCCGAGACCTGGACCCAGGATGACGACACCGCGCTGAACAAGTTCTACCGCGGCGAGACCGCCATCATGTCCACTAACCGTGCCCAGTACGCCACCCAGGACTCCAAAATCAAGGAGCAGCTGGGCGAGGGCAACTACGAGCTGTACCGTACCCTCGTTCCCATCGGCACATCCGACTATCAGGCCGAGAACCAGCGCCTTGAGTGCGGTATCATGATCTCTTCCAACGCTCTGAAAGAGCTGGGCGAGGACGAGTTCATCAAGATGATGCGCTTTGTTGACTGGCTGTGGTACTCTGACGAGGGCCTGACCCTGACCAAGTGGGGCAAAGAGGGCGAGACCTACACCGTCACCGACGGCACCTACAGCCTGACCCCCGGTTACTACTGCAACGGCCTGTCCATCGCACAGACCTCCGATGATCAGATCGACCTGCGTGAAGAGCTGGGCTACGCCTGCGGCAACTTCATGTATTCCGGCAACACCGAGCTGCTGACCAGCAACTTCAGCGAGGATCTGCGTGACTTCTACGACCGTCAGGGCCAGTACCGCAAGCTGCGCCCGCTGGATCCCACCGTTACCTTCGACGAGGATCAGATGGAGATGCTGAACCTGTGGGGCACCCCCATGACCGATACCGTCAACGCTTGGACCTGCAAGTTTGCCATGAATCAGGCCGACATCAACAACGATTGGGATACCTACGTTGCTGAGGTCGAAGCCCAGAACATGCAGAACATCGTTGATATGTACAACGACACCTACAACGCAAGCAAGTAATTTGTTTGGAAACTGACTGTCCCTGCGACAGTGATGCAACTGCCGGGGGCAGCCTCACGTAACAACATGGGGCTGCCCCCGGTTTGCTGTTTATGGTATGCAAGTACCGCGCCCCGGTGACGGGGCGCACCGTGTGTGCCTGACACGGCCATGTCGGACCTGCACGGCACTTCCCGTCACATCCCCTTACCCTTATTAAAAGGAGCTGTTCCTTATGAAACGCACCGATTTCAGCGTCGACTGGCTGTTTGCCGCCTGCGCGCCGGATACCGAGCTGCTGCCTTGGAACGCGCAGTTCACCCCCGTCGACCTGCCCCACGATTGGCAGATTCGCCACGCGGACGATCTGTACCGCGACGGCACGCTGTTCTACCGCAAATATTTCTTTGTCACCGATGTACCCGGCACCCGCCGCATGCTTTGGTTCGGCGGGGCCTACATGGATACGACCGTTTTCGTCAACGGCACCGAAGTCGGCCAATGGAAGTACGGCTACACGTCGTTCTGGTTCGACATCACCGATGCGCTGCATGAGGGCCAGAACGAGGTTCTTGTCCGCTGCAATCTGCGCCACCCCAACTCCCGCTGGTACTCCGGTGCGGGCCTGTACCGCAATGTGGAACTGTGGGAGGCTCCCGACCTCCACTTGATGCCCGATGGACTGTATGTAGCTGCCAAAGAGGGCGACAACGGCGCTTGGACCGTGGCCGTCACTGCCGAGGCGGGTTCCGTCACCGCCGCCAGCACGGGCCGCACGCTGACGCTGCATCTGACCGATGACAACGGCAGCCTTCTTGGCACTGCCGCCATCCCTGCCGATGCATGGGCTGCTCTCCCCTCCCCCGATGGCTGGCGCACGGGCAAGGAAACCGCGATTTACAAAGCCTCGCACACCTTCACGCTGCAAGACCCCGCTTTGTGGGACTTGGACGCGCCAAGCTTCTACCACATCACGGCAGAGCTAACCGGCGCCGATGGCGTTACCGACACACTAACCACCCGCTTTGGCTGCCGCACCATCGAAGCCACACCCGACTGCGGGCTGCTGGTGAATCACAAGCGCGTTTTGATCAAGGGCGTCTGCATCCACCACGATTTCGGCTGTCTCGGTTCGGCGTTTGAGTACAGCGCCGCCAAGCGTCAGCTTGAAATCCTCAAGTCCATGGGGGTTAACAGCATCCGCACGGGTCACACACCGCCCGCGCCGCAGTTCATGGATCTGGCCGACGAGATGGGCATTTTGATGGATGTCGAGAGCTTCGACTGCTGGCGCAGCGGCAAGAACCCTTACGACTACGGCCGCTTCTTTGACGAGTGGCAGGAAAAGGATGTTGCTGCCTGGATCCGCCGTGACCGCAACCACCCAAGCCTGCTGTTCTGGTGCATCGGCAACGAGATCTACGACACCCACGCGGGTCCCGAGGGCGCGGACACAATGCGGATGCTGCTGGCCGAGGTCGCCGCGCACGACCCTGCGCGCAACGGCATCCCAACGCTCGGTTCCAACTACATGCCGTGGGAAAATACACAGCACTGTGCCGATATCATCAAGGTCGCGGGCTATAATTACGGCGAGCGCCTCTACGCCAGCCACCACGAGAAGCACCCTGACTGGGTCATCTACGGCAGTGAGACGTCGTCCATCGTGCAGAGCCGCGGCATCTACCACTTCCCGCTTTCGCAAAGCCTGCTGTCTGATGACGACCTGCAGTGCTCAAGCCTGGGCAACAGCCGCACAAGTTGGGGCGCGGAGAGCTGGGATGTCTGCCTGCAGAGCGAGCAGCGCTGGCCGTTCACGCTGGGGCAGTACCTTTGGACCGGGTGGGATTACATCGGCGAGCCGACACCTTACCACACGCGCAGCAGCTATTTCGGCACGATTGACACGGCAGGCTTCCCGAAGGACGCCTACTACGTTGTGCAGGCCGCGTGGCTCGACCCCAAAACACACCCAATGGTACACCTGTTCCCCTACTGGGACTTCAACGAAGGGCAGCTGATTGACCTCTGCGCTTGCACCAACGCCCACAGCGTAGAACTGTTTGTGAACGGCGAGAGCCTTGGCCGCAAGGTGCTGGACTCCGCCAAGGGCCGTACCGCCAGCTGGCAGGCACCCTACCACCCCGGCAGCGTCAAGGTCGTAGCCTACGATGAAAACGGCAAGGTTGTGGCAACCGACGAGCAGGATTCCTTCGATGACAGCGCTATGGTCTGCCTGCAGGCTGACCGCAAGACGATTTCCGGCGATGGCCGTGAGCTTGCGTTTATCACAATCACAACCCGCGACAAGAACGGCAACCCTGTGCGCAACGCGAACGACTGCGTGACGGTCCGCGTAAATGGCGCGGGTGTGCTGGTGGGCCTTGACAACGGCGACAGCGCCGACCCCGACGAATACCAGACCGACAGCCGCCGCCTTTTCAGCGGCATGCTGCTGGCCGTTGTGGCGGGCAATGGCCGCACCGGCACGATTACCGTGGATGTCACGGCCCCCGGCCTGCGCCCTGCAGTGCTGACGCTGAACGCCGCCCCGTTTGAAGGCCCCGTCCGCCGCCGTCTGCCGCCGCTGACCTTTGGCGGCAGCACGCAGGAAATCCCTGTGCGCAAGCTGGCCCTGACTGCCGAGCGCACAGCGCTGGACAAGGAGCACCCCGTAACGCACATTACCGCCGCACGCCGGCCTGCAGCAGCAACCTTCACCGACATCGAGTGGCAGTTGACCGACGACAAGGGTGTGCCCGCCGTGAACGCGGCCATGCAGCCAGACGGTGACATGCTGACGGTGACCGCCCTGGGCGATGGCACACTGCGGGTTCGCGCCCTGGTGCGCAACGGCCACGATGCGCCGCAGCTGATCTCCCAATTGGAGTTGTCCATCTCTGGCGTCGGTCAGCTGCACAAGAACCCTTATGAATTTATCTCGGCCAGCCGTTTTGATGCGTCCTTCGGCGACATCGGCAACGGCAACGAGCGCGGCGTTTCCACTTCCCGCACGGGCCGCAGCTGGGTGCTGTTCGATGATATCGACTTTGGCCCCGATGGTGCAGATACGGTGGAGCTGCCAATCTTTGCGCTGGACGGCGAACCGACGACCTTCCGCTTCTGGGACGGCGAGCCCTACGCCGAGGGCAGTACAATGATCGGCGAGCGCGTCTACCACAAGCCCAAGCAGTGGAACGTCTACCAGCCCGACACCTTCAAGCTGGACAAGCTCCTGCGCGGCATCGGCAGGTTTGCCGTGGAGCTGAACGTGAAGGTCCACATCAAGGGCTTTACCTTCACCCGTCATTCTCGCGCATGGGATACCCTGGCTGCGGGCGCGTGCGATGCTGTCTATGGCGATTCCTTTACCCGCGACGGGTCGCGTGTGCTGGGCATCGGCAACAATGTCTCGCTGCTGTTTGACCGCATGGACTTTGGCGAGACCGGCTGCTGCGGCATCCGCATTACGGGCCGCAGCCCGTTGCCCGCCAACACGGTGCATCTGATGTTTGCCGCTGCAGACGGCGGTGAGACCGAGCGCCGCGTGGTCGAGTTTGGCCCACAGGCCGATTGGGGCGAGCAAACCTTCACGTTTGAGCCCGTCACAGGGGCGCGGCAGGTCACGTTCCTCTTCCTGCCCGGCACGCAGTTTGACTTTGATTCCTTTACATTTATTTGAGGCAACTACCTATGAACCACGAAATTTATGCGGACCATGCCGCCACCGCGCCCATTGAGCCGCTGGCGCTGGAGGCCATGTATACCGCATACCAAGAGTACGCGAACCCCGCCGCACTCTATCGCAGCGCCCTGCACACCAAGCAGACCGTGGAAAAAGCACGGCTGACCGTGGCGGAAAATCTGGGCTGTACCCCCGACCATATATTTTTCACCTCCGGCGGCAGCGAAAGCAACACCTGGGCCATCCGTGGCACGGTGCCGCAGGGCGGCCATGTGGTCACAACGCCCATCGAGCATCACTCGGTTCTGAACGCCTGTGCGTCAATCCGGGACGACGGCGGCCGCATGACAACGCTGGAGGTCGACGGGTTCGGCCGCGTTGTACCTGAGAGCTTGACCCGCGCCCTGGCGGCCCACCCCAACCTGATCAGCTTGCAGTACGCCAACAACGAGGTAGGCGTCGTACAGAACATTCCCGCGCTGGCAGCGCTCTGCCGTGAGGCGGATGTGCTGCTGCACGTTGACGCTGTGCAGGCTGCGGGACACCTGGCCATTCCGCTGGACGGCATCGATTTTCTGTCGGCGTCAGCCCACAAGTTCGGCGGGCCGAAGGGCATCGGCTTCTTGTATGTGCGCGAGCCTCGCAAACTGCGCCCGCTGATTTACGGCGGCAGTCAACAGTACGGCCTGCGCCCCGGCACTGAGCCCGCAGCGCTGATTGCGGGCTTGGCCGCAGCGTTCAAGGTCACCTGCGCCGAGCGCCGCCAGCGCACTGCCAAAAAGCGTGCCCTGGCCGAGGAGTTTTGGCAGACGCTGCATGCTGCCCGGCCCGAAGCACGGCTGCACACCCCTGTGGACGGCCTGCCGGGCCTGCTGAGCGTTGGCCTACCCGGCCGCAGCGGCCAGCGGCTGACCTACCAGCTGGATGTAGCAGGGGTCAATGTCTCCCCCGGCGCGGCGTGCGACAACCGCGGCGTCCAGGAACCCTCCCACGTTTTGATGGCTCTGGGCGGCACTGCGGCCGAGGATGCACTGTCGACCTTACGTTTCAGCTTCGGCAGTGCGAACCGCCCCGGCGACGGCAAAGAAGCTGCGGAACGGCTGATAAAAATTCTGGAACAACAATAATTTTATTCACATATATAGGAGGTTTTACCATGGCATTTACCAAGTGCTGGCTGGCATACCCGGAGATTAGGGGCTGCCGTTGCGACGCGATTTCTCTGCACACCGAGCTGACGGGCGAAACCATCGACCGCGCCAAGGCAGAACTGGCCGAGGGCTTCAAGGGCCTGTACGGCGCAGCGCTGACCGAGGGCGACGACATCACCCTGGCGCTGGACATGGCCCTGGACCCTGAGGGTTACCGCTTGAAGGCCGCCGACGGCCATTGCACCATCGAAGGCGGCAGCGAAGTAGGCGTTTTGTACGGCGTTTTTGCACTGCTGCGCAATCTGCAGACTGCAGGCAAGGCGTGGGCGCAGTTCACCGCCGATGAGGAGAAGGCACCATCCAACCGCCTGCGCATGCTGAACCACTGGGACAACATGGACGGCAGCATTGAGCGCGGCTACTCCGGCGATTCCTTCTTTTTCAAAGATTCCGAAATTCTAATCGATGTACCGCGTTTGACGGCTTACGCCCGTATGCTCGCGTCCGTGGGCATCAACGGCATCACAATCAACAACGTCAACGTCAAGGACGCCGCCAGCTGGCTCATCACCGACCGCTACTTCGGCGCCCTGCAGGAGTATCTGAAAATCTTCACCCCCTACGGCGTCAAGCTGTATCTGAGCATCAACTTTGCCGCCCCGATGGAGCTGGGCGGCATGGACTCCGCCGACCCCTGCGACCCCGCCGTGGCCAAGTGGTGGGCGGATAAGGCCCAGGAGGTCTGGGCAAACCTGCCCGGCCTGGGTGGTTTCCTGGTAAAGGCCGACTCCGAGGGCCGCCCCGGCCCCTTCACCTACGGTCGCAACCAGGCCGACGGCGCAAACATGCTGGCCGATGCCGTGGCCCCCTGCGGCGGTCACATTGTCTGGCGTTGTTTCGTCTACAACTGCCAGCAGGATTGGCGCAATACCAAGATTGACCGCGCCCGCGCAGGCTACGACTATTTTATGCCGCTGGACGGCACCTTCCGTGACAACGTCACGCTGCAAATCAAGAACGGCCCCATGGACTTCCAGGTGCGTGAACCGGTCTCCCCGCTGATTGGCGGCCTGCAGCGCACCCACATTGCCGTGGAGTTCCAAATTGCGCAGGAGTACACGGGCCAGCAGCGCCACGTCTGCTACTTGATGCCCTGGTTCCGCCAGATTTTGGACTTCGACATGCACACCCGCCCGAACGGCGACGCCCATGTGCGTGCGCTGATCCAAGGCGCGGGCAACGGAATGGTGGCCGTGACCAACACCGGCAACGATGAAAACTGGACCGGCCACGATCTGGCCGCTGCGAACCTCTACGGATTCGGCCGCTTGAGCTATGACACCACGCTGGACCCCGCCGTGATTGCCGGCGAGTGGCTGCGGCTGACCTTCGGCAACAATGAGCCTGTGGAAAAGACGCTGCACCGCATTTTGATGCAGTCCTGGCCCACCTATGAGAAATATAACGCCCCCCTGGGCGTGGGCTGGATGGTCAACCCCAACTACCACTACGGCCCCAACGTTGACGGTTATGAGTACAGCCGCTGGGGCTGCTACCACCGCGCCTCCTTTGACGGCATTGGCATTGACCGCTCGCCCACGGGCAGCGACTACTGCCACCAGTACGCCCCCGAACTGGCCGAAATGTACGCCAATGTGGAGACCTGCCCCGATGAGCTGCTGCTCTTCTTCCACCACATGCCGTACAACTATGTGCTCAAGAGCGGCAAAACGATCCTGCAGCACATCTACGACACCCACTTCGAGGGTGCCGAGGACGCCGCGCGGTTCTACGACGAGGTTGTGACGCTGAAGCCTTACCTGGATCCTTCCGTGTATGCCCGCCTGGAGGCACGCTTTGCCCACCAGAAGGAGCACGCCTGTGAGTGGCGCGATGTCATCAACACCTACTTCTACCGCAAAACGGGCATCGGCGATGCCCACAGCCGCAAAATTTACGAATAATTAAAAAGTGCGCCGCCGCGTGGAACTTTCACGCGGCGGCGCTTTTTTATCCCTGGCAGGCCATCTGGCGGTACTCGGTAGGGGTATAGCCTATCTGCGCCTTGAACAGGCGGTTGAAGGTTGCGATCGAGTTGAAGCCCGACCGCATAGCGATCTCGGTGATGGGGATCGTATCGTCCACCAGCAGTGCTTTGGCATAGATGATGCGGCGCGCCACCAGGTAATTGTGGCAGGTCATGCCCGTGTTTTCCTTGAACAGGCGCGAAAAATGGTAGACACTAAACCCCGCGCGGGAGGCCAGATCCTCGACCGAGAGACGCTCGGTGCAGTGGTTGTTGATGTAGGCGCACAGCTCTGCAAAGCGGCGCATGTGGTCCTGCTGCTTGGGGTAATCCAGCACCTGCTCGCTGTTCTGGCGGTGCTCATACCGCCCGAAGATCGAGAAAAAGTGCAGCATCAAGGCCATGATCTCGCTCTCACGGTAGACGTTCGTGCTGAAATACTCGCCCTCTATCTGCACCAGCACCGCAAACAGCTGGTCAGCCAGTTCGGGGTCCTCCTGCCGGGTGACAAGGCGGAAGGGGTAGAACGTGTTGAACAACTCGGCCATGTCCTGTATCTGATGAAAGTACGATACGCTGTAGTTCATGATGTATCGCTCCCCCGTTTTGGGTGCGCGAATGCTGTGCAGCTCGCCCGATGCGATAATCAGCACATCATGGGGCTGCAGCGTCACGGTCTTGCCCGCAATCGTAACCGTGTAGGTACCCTCGATGGGGGAGATGATCTCGCCAGGGGCATGCCAGTGCAGTGGGAAATCGGCGTCCTCCATATTGTGGTAAAAGCGGATCGCCGTTGAAAAGCGGAAATCGACAGTTTCAGTCGTGCCGTCCAGATTCTCTATTTCGCCGGGGCGCACACTGCCGTATTTTTTGAGCAGTTCTACTTCCATAGTTTGTTTTCCTCGTGGCCTGCTGCCGTAAAAAGGTCGTTTCTTTTATTGTATCGCGGTTTTCCGCCCCAGTCAACAGGTACGGGGATGGAGTTACAAGAGCAAAGAAGTCTGTGGTCCTGAACAGCATCGAAATAAATAGAGCGCAACCAGAAGCCATTAGCACCCAAAATCACGCTGGCCGCAACGCACCATGACAGGCAGAAACAGGTTGAGGTGAAAAGGTCAAGCCGCGTACCCCCCCTGATGTCAAGATAGGGGCGAAAAATTTTAGGAAAAAAATCGCAAAAAATAAGCCCTACAAGGCTTTCAGTCGGTTCTGAACCGATCTGAGCCTTGTAGGGCTTTACTCACTACTCTATTTTCAATGGTTACTCATCGAATCCAAGTTACACATTTCCTTGCTCCACCGCAGTGTATCTGCTGTTATTTGAGCTTTGCCATTCTGCCCCAGTCCGTTCCTGCCCCATATTTCAGCGGCGTTTTCTCTGGTAAGACGCGCAGGATGCACATTCAGTGCCAAAGTGCTGGGTCTTGCTATCATAGTTTCTGCACTCAAATTTGTTCGGAGAAGTTGCTCGACGGTGGCGTATAAAGCTCACTTATTGCCATATGTCGCTACATACCCGCTTTTCCGGGCATAAAAAAGAAGCCGCCGATTATTGACTAATCGACGACCTCAAAGTACATCAGAGCGTAAAATATTCACTTTTTTCTTTATAAGTGATTAAGCTCACTTATTTCAGTTTGTAATGATTTTCAGTGATTATAATCACTTATTTTTACCAAATGATAGCAGCACCCAAAACTCTGGGTGGCGTAAAAAGCTCACTTTTTCTAAGTGAACATAATCACTTATTTCCAATAGCCATAAGTGAGCTTAATCACTTATTTTTATCGTTCATAGGTACAAAAGTGATTTTATTCACTTGTTGAGTAGACTTGTCAGGAGTGATTATAATCACTGTTTTGTTGAGTAGACTTGTCTGTATAGCCTCCTGCCCACCCGGTCACCTTCCACCTTACTGCCTTGCAAGCATCCTGGATCCTTACCCGGTTGGCTGCCTTTTGCCGACTTCGCCACACATCCCTCACAGCGCCCCACTGTCGCGTTTAATTGGCGAGGCCGAGGAACTTTCCGCAGCGGACAATCCTTCGCCACACAGGGGCTTTGTGAGGCTTGGATTTTCGTCAAGAGCTTTCCCGTTTTCGACCAAAAACGGAGTGCCTAAATCGAAACTCACAAGTTGATGTCTGGGGATGCTTTTCCCCTCCAGACGATATGTATTGTTCCGGTTCCACCGCATGTCCCGGTAGATCATCCGCACCAATGCCACGCACTTGATCTCGCAGCTGTTGCTCACAGTCAGCTTCGGTGTCTTATGAGCTCCTGCATCTTCAGCCGTACAGTTCTGCACAGCTACCTGTTTTGCCTCTCGGTTGTACAGAAAACGATAGTGGGTTGGCCAGCCTAATGCTTCCAATGTGCTGCGGAAGATTGTGATCCTTCCATCTTCGACATTAAAAGTCAGACCCAGCATCCGCTGGTTCCATATTCTTTCGTTCACTACTCTCCCCTCCTTAAAAATGGGCGCACTTCCCCCTTGGAATCCTGGTTGCCATTTTAATCAAGCCCGGTATCGGGGATGGTCTTACCCGTCAGCATCCCCACCGATACATAGCCATCCATTTGCTGAACTTCGGATTCTTTCAGATGTTCTTCTACAGGTACGCCAAAAGTACCCACAATATCATCTGGGTAAAATCCCTTTCTGGTATTTACAGGCTTTGTCTCTTGCGCATTTTTCTGGTCTGTCCCATTTTTTTGCTTCTGGCCCTCATGGAAGATCTCCGGCACAAGCAGGTCAAAAGCATACAGAGTTTCCCCTTCAAACGAAATTCTGTACCCAAGCATCTTATACCGGCATTCGATATCCCAGCCCATTTCCTTATACACCAGTTCTGAAAACGGTTTGCAGGTCATCTTCCGGCTTTTACGTTTATCCGGCTTGGCGATACACCAGCGCAGAGCGTCCTTGTCGTTTTCATCACAGCCGCGTACAACAATACGCTTCAAATCACTGTTGAACATGACGTGTACATAAACCACATCTTCCAGCCCGCTGATGCAGGCCGTGTTAAATGTGATGCTGTCCTTGCGGATCACGATCGCGGGATCACGAAGATGTGCAAACAACTCCTTCCGCACGACCTGGTATCCGTCATAGGAAAATGTACTTTCTAATTCTTCCGCTCTTGCGTCTCTATCATTTTCTGCCTGCTCTTCCGGTGGCATGGCATTCGTATTTTCATTCATCTGTGTCAGTCCATCCTTCCATTATTTTTTCCGCTTCGTGGAGCAGAGCATTCAGGCCATCTGCGGTAAAAGTATTCATTTCTTCTATCTCTGCTGCCGGCCGGAGTACATCCCAGTTTCCAGAGTAATGCTCCTGCTGTAAAATCCCGACCTGTGCAATACTTGTGATCGGCTTTCCAAAAGTACCTGCCCATTCTGGTGGGAAGATATAGATCGTCTGCTTGACGGTTTTTCCTTCTTCTTCCTGTTCCTTGGATGGCAGGACAATTTCTTCTACTTTAACCATTTCCGGCTCAGCCAGTTCAAACAGCATCAGCTTGTCATCGTTCTGTTCCACGAGCTGCCCACGGAAACGGTATTTCAAACCTTCTTCCCATTCCATCATGTCAAAAAGGGCTTTTGCCAGACCGCGGCATCCGAGTGTACTGGCGCACCAGCGTCCCTCTTTCAGTCTGCCCCAGCGGATCGCGTTCGGATTATCCTTTTCGCATGGGCGAATGGCAATGCAGCGGTCAACCGAATTCAGGAGCAGTTCCACATACTCCACATCTTCAAACTTTTTCAGGCAGGCGGTATTAAAACGCAGTTTGCCATTGGAGATCGTCATAGCCGGATTCTGTAAAGTAGCAAAATACTGTGCCCGCACAACTTCATATCCACTCAGGTCCAAACGGTTCATGACCTCTACCGTATCCTGCTGTTTTTCCTGCATGACGCTCTCAGATGCTTCCCGGTATTCTTCTGCCGAAAAACCAGTCCAGTCCTTATCAAAAGGCACATACCCGCGTAAAATTCCATCATCCACCACACTCAGGACTGGCAGTGGACGATTTTTCTTTGTATAACTCCGGGATGCTCGCAGATGATTTGCCGCATTATAGACTTCCCTGGACACGATTGCTTCATGATGATCTCTCTGGCGGTACTGCGTCCGGTCGTTGTTGTTTTTCTTTGATTTATGCGTCAGGAAATTCGGTGTGAAGGTCTTCCTTGCCAATACATCCCCACAATGACGTTCATTAGCAATGACACCTGCAAGAGTGCCGGGATTCCACTCCGTATTCCCCAGTTTTGTCTTTCGGCCATATTCTGTCAGAAGTTCTGCAATCTCAGTGAATGAAAATCCATTCAGGTACAGATAATAAATCACCTTTACCGTCTGTGCTTCGTCCTGATTCACCACAAGGCTGCCATCCTCGTCCTGGTCATATCCAAGCAGGGCTGGCGTGAGGAACAGTCCACGGCTGAACCTGCGGTCAATAGACCAGTTCATAATAATAGACTTGGAGTGAGATTCTTCCTCTGCCACGGATGCCAAAATTGTCAGGATCATGCGGCCGTTACTGTCCAGTGTGTAGATGTTATCCGCTTCAAATTTCACACCCACGGGCGGGTCAAGATTTTTCAGTGTTTCAATGACGGAAAGGCAGTCCACAATGTTTCTGGCGAAACGGGCGATGGACTTTGTGAGGATCAGGTCAATCTTTCCGGCCTTACAGTCCTCGATCAGCTGCTGCATTCCTTTGCGATGCTCCAATGATGTACCGCTGATGCCTTCATCATCATAGATTCCAACGAATTCCCATCCCGGCTGTGCCTTGATATAATCCGTGTAATAATTTTTCTGAAGTTCATACGAAGAAGTCTGTTCATCATTATCAGTGGAAACACGGACATAGGCTGCGACACGCCGAATAGAGGTGCTTTCTTCAAGCCCCTCCACAGTTTTTGCCGGGATGACTTCCAGTTCAGAGGCATCCACGCCTTTATACCGATCTCTGATTTTTTGCTTGCGGTCTACCGCTTCCACTTCACTGCTTATCATGTACTTCCTCTCATTCTTCCGGCTTTATGCTCCAATACCACTGGCGCATCTTCCGATAGCTTCGGATGCCGAGTTCCTTTTTTGTATTTTCTGCGGTCCTGCGGCTGATACCCTCGTCGCTCATCCGCATATAGATTTCCCTTGATCTCATGTCTCCCTCAGAAAGCAACTTTTTGATCAAGTATGCGGCTTTCTCGGACTTCGATTCAAAATCTGGCATTCCCGGATCTGCGGATGGATCTGGTGTAACCTCACACTCCAACCACTCAAATCCTGCTTCTGCTGTTATGGAGAACCGAATCTCACCGTCTGATGGAGCCAGACTGTTTTTGATCTGCCGAACAATACGGATGTCTGTGTTTTCCGGGTCGCGCTCTACTTGCAGGACACTCCGGGCGGCCGCAACAACATCGATGCTGCCAAGGCTCCGGTAAAGACCCTTCGTTCCTTCTTTTTTATTAAGGTGTCCGATCAGCACAATGGCACAGTCATACATAGATGCCCACATGCCAAGACGCTGCATCAGCCTTCTGGCTCTTCCTGCAATCTGGAGGTCGGAATCACTTCCAAGATATGCCTGAATCGGATCAATAACTACCAGCCGCGGCCGAAATTCTATAATAGCCTGCCGGATACGCTCATCATCCAGTGTCAGACCGCTGTATGTTTCTTCATTTATAAAGGCCACATTCCTGCAATCTGCCCCACATTTTTCAAGCTGGGGCTTAATGGTATCTGAAATGCCATCTTCTGAGCACTGGTAAATAGCCCTTTGCGGCATTCCGATGGTTTTACCATCTGGCAGGGTTCCTCCCTTAGACAGCTCGGCTATCAGATGCATCATCATTGTGGACTTGCCATCACCGGGGTCGCCTTGCAGCAATGTGATCTTTCCAACTGCTATGAACGGATACCACAGCCAACGAACAGAAGTCGCCTGTACATCACTGTATAATGTAAGAATCCCTTTTTCTCCTTTGTTCGTCATCATCGTCCCTTTCTGTGTGCAGTCTTTTCTACATTTATATTATAGAGTATGTGTGGTGTTTTGACTGCCACCCATCAGGTGGCACATCATCGCTTTTGCCACCCAACAGGTGGCAAAACAGCCTTAGACCACATAACAGATAGAGGTGTAGACCTTTGCGGCCTTAGAATTTCTGTAATCAAGTTGCTATGTATTTTTCTCTGCGGGATAATCGTAACAGCCTTATGCGGGTACACATAAGGAGGAACATACATGGCATTAGATTATACTGCACTTGGAAAGCGTATCAGCACTTTCCGTAACGCATCCGGATTAACTCAGGAACAATTTTGTGAAAAGTTGAATGTATCTCGCAAACACATCAGTCAGATTGAAGCGGCAATCAGCCGTCCCAGCCTTGAAACTCTGGTCGACATTGCTAATATTCTTACCGGCGATGGACATATCCTGACAGGGACTGCCAAAGGTGATGATGTCCACAGGCGGCAGGTCTGCGCCGCTGATGGCGGATACATCTCCGTAGTGCTTCACCTGTGGCAGACGTTTGGTCGTGACCCGGATGGCAAAGGGCTCGATCTCGCTGCTCCACAGCGGAGTGATCTGCTCGGTCAGAAGACCGCCTAACGGAAAACCCCCGGAGCCATCAAAGAGGCTGCCGAGGGTCAACTGTTTATTCTCCATCAGCGACCTCCTTTTCCGGCTCGAAGGTTGCCACTTCCTCGAACTTCAGCTTCTGGCCGTCACGGACAACAAACACATCATCGTAGTGACCATCGCTGTGTTCGATGTACCGCTTCACAATCACATCCACGAACTTCGGGTCTTCTTGTTGTAGAGAACCTTTGGGCGTTCGATGATGCAACCGCCCTCGATG
>OHAY01000898.1_pt1 | contig 29726 bp, 15 predicted proteins | sample 1577191 | NCBI WGS metagenome assembly OHAY01 (sample SAMEA3541504, study PRJEB24748) | human gut metagenome | biome: human gut; feature: human-associated habitat; material: faeces | place: China | collected 2012 | reverse complement strand
GTTCCAAGCGCGAGCTGGCCTCGGCCATCGAGTGGCGTGCGCATCGCTCCGCGCTGCCGAGCCTGCGTCCCGCCGTCAACGCCACTGGTGTGGTTATCCATACCAACCTGGGCCGCGCCCCGCTAGCGGAGTCGGCCGCCAAGGCCGTAGCCGAGGTCGCGCGCGGGTATAGCACGCTCGAGTACAGCGTCGACACCTGTTCGCGCGGGTCGCGCAAGGAGCATGCCGCGCAGCTGATCCGCTCGCTCACCGGTGCCGAGGATGCGCTCGTGGTCAACAACAACGCCGCTGCGGTGCTGCTGGTGCTGGCAACCCATGCCGCGGGCAAAGAGGTCATAGTCAGCCGTGGCGAGCTTGTCGAGATCGGCGGCAGCTTCCGTATCCCCGACGTCATGGAGGCCTCGGGTGCCAAGCTCGTCGAGGTCGGGGCCACCAACCGCACGCATCTGGTCGACTACGAGCGTGCCATCACGCCCGATACGGCGATGATCCTTAAGGTTCATCCTTCTAACTATCGCATCGAGGGTTTTCACGAGGAAGTGAGCTCAAGGGAGCTCGCCGCCCTAGCTCACAAGCATGGTCTGCTGTTCTATGAAGACCAGGGCTCGGGGGCGCTGTTGCCTGACGACATCCTAGTTCGCGGCGGTGAGGAGACTACGCCCACTTCGGTGGCGTCGGGGCTCGATCTGGTATCGTGCTCGGGCGATAAATTGCTCGGTGCCGCACAGGCGGGCATTATCATGGGTCGTCGCGATCTGGTCCAGGCCTGTGGGTCGCATCCGCTTATGCGCGCCCTGCGCCCGGGCAAGTTGGCGCTCACGGCGCTCGAGGCTACGCTGCGCATCTACATGGACGGCGCCGACGTGGCCCATCGCGATATTCCGGTGCTCTGCATGCTTACGCTGCCGCAGGCTCATCTGGAGCGTCGTGCCCGCAAGCTGCGCGATCGTATGGTTGACGGGCTCGATAAGGCCGGTTGCCCGTGCGCCGTTCAGGTGGAGATCGTCGAGGAATCGTCGACCCCCGGTGGTGGCTCTCTGCCTACCGTTGAGCTGCCCACGATGTGCGTTGCCGTGCGTCTTGTTGACGAGCACCTGTCCGTCGACGCGCTCAAGCGCTCGCTTGTCCAGGACTTCGATACGCCGGTCGTCACGCGAACCTCGCACGATCGCATTTTGTTTGACGTCCGTACGCTTGTGGGCGACCGCGATATCGAGACGGCGGCGTCGACGCTCGTCGCGTGCGTTGAGAAGGCGGTGCGCCAATGAGTGAGGCCGAAGCGTTGGTGGAATGCCCCGTTATCGTTGGCACGGCAGGACATGTTGACCACGGTAAGTCGGCGCTCATCGAGGCACTGACGGGCAAAAACCCCGACCGCCTGGAAGTTGAGCGTCGTCGCGGCATGACGGTTGAGCTTGGCTTTGGCGAGCTGGCGCTGCCGAGTGGCAAAATTGTTGGCCTGGTCGACGTGCCAGGCCATGCGCACTACCTGCGCGCCATGGTGCAGGGTGCCACGGGTATCGACGTGGCCGTGCTGGTGGTTTCGGCCGTCGAGGGCGTGATGCCGCAGACCCGCGAGCACGTGCATGTGCTGGAGCTGCTGGGCGTCACACACATGGTGGTTGCGCTGACGATGTGCGACCTGGCCGACGCCGAGATGACCGAGCTTGCCGAGCTCGATGTCGATGACTTTTTGTCAGGTACCGTGTTTGCGGGCGCGCCGATCGTGCCTGTGTCGTCCAAGACCGGCGAGGGGATCGATGGCCTGCTGGCTAAGCTCGACGAGCAGGTTGCCACTTGTTGGGATGCCCGCCGCGCTCGTGCCGAGCTCACCGATGCCGCACCGCGCCTGCCCATCGACCGCTGCTTTACGATCAAGGGCGCCGGTACCGTGGTGACGGGAACGCTGCACGATGCGCCGGTTGCGGTGGGTGACGAGCTGATGGCGTTACCGTCGCGTACGGTCTGTCGCGTGCGCGGGATTCAGGTACATGGCGATACGCCGCGGGCGTTGCCCGGTCAGCGTGTGGCGCTCAACTTGGTGGGCGATGCCGTCGCCGCGCTCGATCGCGGTGAGATGCTGGGCGTGGCGGGCCGCTTTGGCCAGACGATGCGCTTTATGATGACGTTTACGTATTTGGGTCGCGAGGGAGCCAAGCCGCGTGTGCTCGAGTCGGGTGCGCGTGTGCACGTGATGGCGGGTACGGCCGAGGTTGTCGGTCGCATCATGTTCATGGAGGGCGAAGCCCCCATGGCGGTGGGCGAGACCCGTATCGTTCAGGTGCGCTTGGAAAACTCGTTGCCGCTACGTGCCGGGGACCATGCCGTGGTGCTGTCATTTTCGCCCGTGATGCTTATTGGCGGCGGGCGCGTGCTGCTTTCGCGCTGCCGTCGCTCGCGCGAGCTTGCTGAAGGGGAGCGTGCGCTGTATGCGGCGCTCGAGTCCGGCGATATCGCGGGCGGTGTGGGCGCTTGGCTGGCGCTGCAGACGCTGCCGGTTACGGCGGTTGATGTTGCCGAGGCTTTGGATCTTGGTGTCGGCAAGGTCGATGCCGCACTGCGCGGTTTGGTGTCGCAGGTCTCCGTTCGCAAGCTTGCCGTGGGTGATGTGGACCTCTTGGCGGACGCCGTGGTGCTCGACGCCGCGATGGATGCACTGGCGGCGACTCTGTCAGCCATGCACGCGGCGGCTCCCAAGGAGACGGGCTTTACGCCCGGCGCCGTTGCCCATGCTGCGTGGCCTACCGCTGACGATAATGTTGCCGCAGCCCTGATTTCCGAGGGCTGCTCGCGTGGCGTGTGCGCCGCCGAGGGCGCTGAGGTGTTCGACCCGCATTCGGCCGCCGCTGCCGCACGTGTAGTGCATGAGGCCTGCGAACGTATCGTTGCCTTGCTGGACGAAGCCGGCCTCGATGCGCCGACGCTGCCCGAGGTTGGCGAGCAGTTGAAGCTCGATCGCGACACCATGACGCGTGCCCTGCGCGAGCTTTCGCTCAACCGTTCCATCGTGAAGGTCGAGCGCGACGTTGCCCTGTCTGCTATCTCGGAAGTCCATGCGCGCGAGCTTGTTGCCGTTGCCATTGAGGCAGCCGGTGGCGCTGCCACCACGAGTGTGTTGCGCGAGGCCCTGGGTGTGTCGCGCAAGCGTGCCATCAGCATCTTGGAGCACCTGGATGCCGTGCGCTTCACGGTGCTCGACAAGGAGGCCGGCGGCCTGCGCTCCCTGCGCTAGATTGGCTGCTCGGTTTGGTAAAATACCGCCGCACTTGGGAACGGATGGGCTCCGGTGGGCTCCGCGGTCCTCAAAACCGTTGCGAGGCGTGCAAAACGTCTTGGATGTGTTCGATTCACATACGTTCCCGCCATACGCTACCAGCGCTTTTGTGCTCGCGGTCTTGCTGCGTGCCGCAAAGGCGCTGTTTTGTTTTTGCACGAGCTTTTCGTAGCGCCGATATTTCGGCGGCTGTGTTTAGCTTCGTGCACCGGGTTTCGAGCATGCCGATGGGGGTGGTTTGCCGTATGACTACCGTAAGACGAGCCGATCTTTCTTGTGTCGTCCAGGCGGGCGGGTTGTCATCGCGCATGGGTTGCGACAAGGCACGGATGTTGTTTTGCGGCGAGCCGCTCATCGAACGCGTGCTGGGCCGGCTGGCGCCAGTTGCCGGCGAGTTGGTCGTGACGACTTCGCGCCCCAGCGAGCTTACCTATCTTGAGGAGCGCGCGTTTGGCGGCCTGGTGCCGCGTGTGGTGGCGGACCTTGAAGGGTCGGCGGGTGCCATGCGTGGCATCGCGAGCTCGCTGGCTGCCGCTCGGTTGCCCCTCGCGGCGATCGTCGCCTGCGATATGCCGTTCGTCTCACCAGAACTGATCGGCGCGCTTTCGGATCGGGTCAAGGAAGGCCCGCTCGATGTGTGCGTCCCGCGCGAGGAGCGGGGGATTGAGCCGCTTTGCGCTGTCTGGCGCCGTGACGCGTGTGCGCCGGTTGCCCGTGAGTTGCTCGACCAGGACCGCCAACGCATCCGCTGTTTGATTGACCGGGTCCATGCCGGCTATCTGGATGAGCCCCAGATTGTCGAGGTCGCAGGCTCGACGCTCTGCTTCGAAAACGTCAATACGCCCGAGGAGTTTGCGGCGGCCGAGTTACTCGCCTAGACGATTGGAGTTGCCATGTCTCACGATATTTGCCCCGACACGGGAGAGCCTTGCACTTGCGATGGTTCCGAGCCCTGTACCTGCGGCTGCGGCGGCTGTGGACATACTGCGGAAGAGGAAGCGGCCGCCGCGGCGTATCGTGAGGCGCACCGCGAAGGCCCGTCCGGTGATGCCCTCGACCACGAACGCAAGATTATCGTGTCGTTCGACAGCACCTTCGATGTGATGGAATGCGAGCAGCTGTGCCTGGATGCCGGCGTGCCCGGGCGCATCATGCCGCTGCCCGGCTCCATTACCGCAGGTTGCGGACTGTGCTGGGCTATGCCGTTCTCGGGCGATGCGCTCGCCGCCTTCCGCGCTGCCACCGAAGGCCGCATAACCCCCGCCGACTACCATCAACTCGTCCTCTAGCCGCCAACACCACCACAAAGTTACCTGTCCTCAATGTGGTGGTTTGGAACACGTGGACGAAACAGGTTTGAAACACGGGTTTTGCACGTCAGGCACTCAAAAACGCTTCTACCTGCATCGTAATCAAAACGAAACATCTACTCGTCGGCTTATGCGAAACTTTGTTGCAACAGTGCGATATTATCCATACTCGATAAAGTTCGTGGCGCATAGGGTGCCGCGACCGACATTTTTCGTTTCCCATCATTGGAGGAAGCATGAGCTACACGCAGAAAGTTCTCGACGAGCTCAAGGCCCGTTATCCCGAGCAGCCTGAGTTCATCCAGGCCGCGACCGAGATCCTCGGCACTATCCAGCCGGCGCTCGACGCCCACCCCGAGTACGAGGAGGCCGCCCTGCTTGAGCGCCTCGTCGAGCCCGAGCGCATCGTTATGTTCCGTGTTCCCTGGGTCGACGACCAGGGCAAGGTCCAGGTCAACCGCGGTTACCGCGTCGAGTTCAACTCTGCCATTGGACCCTACAAGGGCGGCCTGCGCTTTAACCCGACGGTCACCCTGGGTATGCTCAAGTTCCTGGGCCTGGAGCAGATCCTCAAGAACAGCCTGACCACCCTTCCCATGGGCGGCGGCAAGGGCGGTTCCGACTTTGACCCCAAGGGCAAGTCTAACAACGAGATCATGCACTTCTGCCAGTCCTTCATGACCGAGCTCTATCGCCACATTGGCCCCAACACCGACGTTCCCGCCGGCGACCTGGGCGTTGGCGGCCGCGAGGTTGCCTACATGTTCGGTCAGTACAAGCGCCTGACCAACGAGTGGACCGGCGTCCTCACCGGCAAGGGCCTCTCCTTTGGAGGCTCGCTCGCCCGTACCGAGGCCACCGGCTACGGCCTGGTCTACTTTGTGGACGAGTACCTCAAGAGCCGTGGCGACTCCTTCGAGGGCAAGAACGTTGTGGTTCACGGTTCCGGCAACGTCGCCATCTACGCTGTCCAGAAGGTCTCCCAGCTCGGCGGCAAGGTGCTGGCCTGCTCCGACACCCACGGCTGGGTCGAGGATCCCGACGGCATCGACTACACCGTGCTCGAGCATGTCTACAACAAGAAGCGCTCCGGCCACGACAAGGGCGTCACGCTCGCCATGTACGTCGACGAGAAGCCCAACGCCGTGTGGCACGAGGGCGACGGCCGCGGCGTGTGGCAGCTGCCCTGCGATATCGCGCTGCCCTGCGCTCGCGAGAACACGCTGCTGCTCGAGGACGCCCAGGCGCTCGTCGCCAACGGCTGCAAGGTGGTCGGCGAGGGCGCAAACATGCCCACGACCATCGAGGCCACGAACTACTTCCAGGAGAACGGCGTCGCCTTTATGCCCGGCAAGGCTGCCAACGCCGGCGGCGTGCTCGTGTCCGGCCTGGAGATGAGCCAGAACGCCGAGCACCTGTCCTGGACCTTTGAGGAGGTCGACGGCAAGCTCGAGCAGCTCATGCGCGGCATGTTCCACAATGTGGACGACACCGCCAAGGAGTATGGCCAGGAGGGCAACTTTGTCATGGGCGCCAACATCGCCGGCTTCCTGAAGGTCGCCGACGCCATGCTCGCCCAAGGCGTCTGCTAAATCCAGCTTGACATAGCTCCGTACAGCGCCAGCTGATGCGCTAAGGCTCCCGGCAATTCCTGCCGGGAGCCTTTTTCTATGGTGGCGAGGGTCGTGCGCCCTCGTTTGGTACACTTAGGGGTACTGGACAAGTAAAGAGATGGGGGAGAACGTGCTCAAGTTCGGTACCTACGTCCGTGTTGGAAACGCGGCCGAAGCCTATGAGCTCTTGCAGAAGAACCGCAACAACAAGATTGTGGGCGGCGGTATCTGGATGCGCCTGGGTTCGCGTCGTGTGGCGACGGCGATTGACCTTTCGGCCTGCGGACTCGATCAGATCGAGGAGACCGAGACCGAGTTTCGCATCGGTGCCATGTGCACCCTGCGCCAGCTCGAGCGCCATGCCGAGCTCAACGCGCTCGTCAACAATGTCTTTGAGTTTGCCGTCCACGACATCGTGGGTGTGCAGCTGCGCAATACCGCCACGGTGGGCGGCAGCATCTACGGCCGCTTTGGTTTCTCGGACGTGCTCTCGGCCTTTTTGGCGCTCGATTCGTACGTTGAGCTGACGGGTGCCGGACGTGTGCCGCTCGCCGAGTTTGTGAACATGGGCTACGTGCGCGACGTGATCGAGCATGTTGTGGTCGTTAAGCATGATTACCGTGCAAGTTACGAGGCCGTGCGCAAGGCCGCGACCGACTTTCCCTCGCTCAATGTCACCGCCGCCTGGTGGGATAACAGTTGGCATGTCACCGTGGGCGCCCGCCCGCTGCGCGCGACCCTGCTGCAGGGCGAGGCATGCGGCCTGGTGAACGAGCAGCCTTCCGAGGACGAGCTTCGCGCCCTTGCTGCATCCGTGCGTGCCCTGAGCTACGGAACCAACCTGTGGGGCTCGGCCGACTACCGCCGCCGCATCTCGGCGCCGCTGGCGATCCAGGCCGTGTGCCGCGCCGCCGGCATCGAGCTTTCGGCTGCGCTTGCCCGCGAGCTCGAGGGCGTGCAGATTCCTAAGTTTGCCACGGACGAGTATTCCTGCCGCCGCGTGCCCGGCGTCGATTCTAGCGAGGTGCGCTAATGGCTGCCAAACTCATCGATCTTTCCTTTACGCTCAACGGCCGCAAGGTCAAGGTTCAGATTGCCCCCGATACCATGCTCTTTTCGCTGCTGCGTGAGCAGGGCTGCGCGTCGGTGCGCTGCGCCTGCGAGACCACCAACTGCGGTCTGTGCACGGTGTGGCTCGACGGCGACCCGGTGCTGAGCTGCTCGGTTCCCGCCGCGCGCGTCGAGGGCCATACCATCACCACGCTCGAGGGTCTCAAGGCCGAGTCCGAGGCGCTTGCCCGCGCCATGGCCGCCGAAGGCGCTGAGCAGTGCGGTTTTTGCGCCCCCGGCCTCATCATGAACGTGCTGTCGCTTGCCCGCGCCGCCAAGGAGGACCCGAGCCTCGTTGCCACGCGCGAGGAGCTCTCGCGCCAGCTTGCCGGCAATCTCTGCCGTTGCAGCGGCTACGAGAGCCAGCTGCGCGCCATCGTGCGCTTCCTTAACGAGTCTGGCGTACAGGTGGGCTTTGAGATGCCCGAGCTGCCGGTCAACGACACCAGCTGCGACGGCGTCACCTACAAGCAGATCACCCACAAGCAGCCCAAGAAGGACTCTAAGGCCCTGCTCGAGGGCCGTCCCGTCTACACGGGCGATATGGTGCCCGCCGGCGCGCTCATCGTTAAGCTCAAGCGCAGCCCGTATGCCCGCGCCAAGATCCGCTCCATCGACACGTCGCGTGCCCTGAAGGTGCCCGGCGTGGTGGGCGTCTACACCTACGAGGACGTGCCCAAGCGCCGCTTTACCATTGCCGGTCAGAGCTATCCGCAGCCGAGTCCCTACGACCGCCTGATCCTCGAGAACCTCGTCCGTTACCAAAACGAGGAGGTGGCGATTGTCGCCGCCGAGACCGAGGAGGCCGCCGACAAGGCGCTCAAGCTCATCAAGGTCGACTACGAGGTGCTCGAGCCCCTACTCGACTTTACCCAGGCGCTCGATAACGACATCGTGGTTCACCCCGAGGGCGACGTGACCTTTATGTTCCCGCAGGGCGGCGATGTGCCCCGCAACCTGGTGTGCAGCGGTACCAGCGACTTTGGCGACCTGGACGAGGCATTCGCCCAGAGCGACATCGTCTTTGAGCGCACTTACACCAGCCAGGCCACGCAGACCGCGCCCATGGAGACCTTCCGCGCCTTTGCGACGACCGACGCGTTCGGGCGCATCTCGGTGACCACCTCTACGCAGGTGCCCTTCCACGTGCGCCGCATGGTCGCGCAGTCGCTCGACATTCCGCAGTCGCAGGTGCAAGTTATTAAACCGCGCATCGGCGGCGGCTTTGGCTCCAAGCAGACGGGCTGCTGCGAGATCTTCGTGGCGTTTGTGACGCAGCAGACCGGCCGTCCGAGCTACTGCTGCTACACCCGCGAGGAGACCATCACCGCGGGCAACTCGCGTCACCAGATGCAGATGACCGTTAAGCTGGGCGCCATGAACGACGGCACCATCACGGCCATCGATCTGCACACGCTTTCCAACGCCGGCGCGTACGGCGAGCACGCCACCACGACGATCGGGCTTTCGGGCCACAAGAGCCTGCCGATTTACAACCATGTGAAGGCGAGCCGCTTTAGCTGGGACGCCGTCTACACCAATACCAACCGCGGCGGCGCGTATCGTGGCTACGGTGCCACCCAGGGCCAGTTTGCCGTGGAGAGCGCCGTCAACGAGCTCGCCGACATGCTGCACATGGACCCCGCCGACCTGCGCCTTAAGAACATTGTGCGCGAGGGCGAGGTCATGCCGCAGTACTACAACGAGAAGCTCAACGCCTGCGCGCTCGACCGCTGCCTGCTGCGCGCGATGGACATGATCGGCTGGCGCGACAAGCCGCTGGCCGTGGACCTGGGCGATCGCGTGCGCGCCCTGGGCTGCGCGCTCACCATGCAGGGCTCGGGCATCTCCAACGTGGATATCGCCGGCATCGACATGCGCCTGGAAGAGGATGGTTTCATTACCATCGGCACCGGCGCCACCGATAACGGCATGGGCGTCGACACGATTCTGGCGCAGATTGCCGCCGAGGAGCTGGGCGTGGAGAGCTCGCTCATTGTGGTGCGCGGCGTGGACACCGATGTGTCGCCGTTCGACGCCGGCTCGTACGCGAGCTCGGGTACGTACGTGACGGGCCTGGCCGCCAAGAACGCCGCGACCGAGCTGCGCGAGAAGATTTGCGCCAAGGCAGCCCAGATGTGGGATGTGGACGCCGCCGACGTGGTTTTTGATGGCCAGTACGTGCGACTGTCCGACGAGCGCGCCGCGCGCGAGCAGAACCGCTACCTCACGCTGCGCGACTTTGCCAACCTGTGCGTCAAGAACATCGCGGGCGGCGACGCGCTCACCTCGCATGCCTCTGCCTGCCTGCCCGTTTCGCCTCCGCCGTTTATGGCCGGCATTGCCGAGGTCGAGGTCGACAAGGCCACCGGTAAGGTGACTGTTGTGGACTACGTGGCGGCTGTGGACTGCGGCACCGTGATCAACGAGGCGCTCGCACGCGTCCAGGCCGAGGGCGGCATTGCCCAGGGTATCGGCCACGCGCTCTACGAGATTGTCGAGCATGATGATCGCGGCCGCCTGCGCACCGGCAACTTTATGAGCTACAAGCTGCCCACGCGCCTGGATATCGGCAGCATTCGCGTGGCCTTTGAGCCGAGCTACGAGCCGACGGGCCCGTTTGGCGCCAAGTCGATCGGCGAGGTCGTCATCAACACGCCGCTCGCCGCCGTTGCCTCGGCCGTGGCGCACGCCACCGGTCACCAGGTTCGCTCGCTGCCCATCACGCCGGAGAAAGCGCTGCTGGGGGAGTAGCGGGTCAGCGAACAAGTCGTAATGGGCGGGGCGGGGCAACTCGCCCCGCCTTTTGCACTCGTGGTGAGGTCGTGAGCCTGTAAAACGTGTGCGTGCGCTTGCCGCTCGTATCTGCTATCATTCCTAATCTGTGCGCTCATGCGGGCGTGGCGGAATTGGTAGACGCGCCAGATTTAGGTTCTGGTGGGATTCCCGTGAAGGTTCGAGTCCTTTCGCCCGCACCAACGCACCCGCGTCGGCTTATGCCCTCGCGACGCTTGTTGCATAAAGGTACCAGCACCTCAGATAAGCTGGGCAGTATGAGGAGGAACGTGTTGAACATCACCGCTTCTGACGTCAAGGACGCCAAGCTCACCGCTACGGTCACCATCCCGGCCGCCGACGTCGACGCCGCGATCAAGAAGGCCTACAAGGACACCGCCAAGAAGTACCGCTTCCCGGGCTTCCGCGCCGGTAAGGCTCCCCGTCCGGTCATCGACTCTGCTCTTGGCGCCGAGGCTACCCTCGCTCAGGCCACCAACGACCTGATCGCCGCCAACGAGCCCGCCGTCCTCAACGAGCTGGACATCGTCCCCACCAAGAGCGGTGACTACAAGGAGCTCGACCTCGCCAAGGATCACGAGGACTACACCTACACCGTCGAGTTCTCCCTGCGTCCTGCCGCCGAGCTCTCCTCCTTCGACGCCGTCGAGATCGAGATGCCTCCCGCAGAGGTCACCGAGTCTGAGATCAACAACCAGGTCGAGATGCTCCTCAACTACCGTGCCACCTTCGAGGACGTCGAGGGTCGCGCCGTCGAGGCCGAGGACTACGTCACCGTCGACCTCAAGGCCGTCGAGAACGCCGACAACTTTGCCGCCGAGGGCCGCATGCTCATCGCCGGTAGCGACAGCAACCCCAAGGAGTTCAACGAGGCCCTGATCGGCGCTAACGTTGACGACGTCAAGACCGTTACCTGGACCGACGAGGTCGAGGAGGGCGAGGAGGCCGAGGCCCATACCGTCGAGGTCGCCGTCAAGGGCATCAAGGTCCGCAACACCCCCGAGCTCACCGACGAGCTCGTCAAGTCCGATTTTGGTTTCGATAGCATCGACGCCATGCGCGACGCCATCAAGATCGAGATCGAGCAGGACAAGGCTTCCCGCCTCCCGGCCGAGAAGGAGAACCGTTGCGTCTCCGCTCTCGCCGAGCGCCTGCAGCTCGACGAGATGGACGCCGACTACGAGCAGTCCGTCTTTGAGGAGCTTGGCCAGAACTTCCTGTCCAACCTCGCTGCCCGTGGCATGACGCTGGACACCTGGCTGCCCGCTTCCGGCCTGACCATGGAGCAGTTCATCGGCGACCTGCACAAGCAGGCCAACGACGTCGCCCGCGAGTCCCTGGCTCTCGACGCCCTCGCCCGCGAGCTCAAGATCGAGGTCACCGAGGACGACATCAACGCCGAGTTCGAGAAGGCCGGCGTCAAGGACGTCGAGGCTTCCAAGGCCGAGTTCATCGCCGATGGCCGCATGCCTGCCGTCCGCGAGTCCATCCGTCGCTCCAAGGCCGTCGACCACCTGGTCGAGAACGCCAAGGTGACCGAGGTCGACGAGACCGCCAAGGACGCCGAGTAATTCTCGCCACATTGCCCACGAGCGCATGCGTGTGCCCGTGATGGGGTAAAGTTATACACCGGTTATCCGGTTGCTTCGTACGGTGCCAGCCAATGCATAGCATGCGGGCACCGTACGTTTATCTAGAACCAATTTGGTCCGCAAGAGAGAAATGGAGATGCGTATGATCGCTAAGTTCGATTCCGCCCTCGTGCCATACGTTATCGAGCAGACACCGCGCGGCGAGCGCAGCTACGATATCTATTCGCGCCTGCTCAACGACCGCATCATCTTCTTGGGCGAGGAGATCAACTCCGTCAGCGCCAACCTGGTTGTTGCCCAGCTGCTGCATCTTGAGAGCCAGGATGCCGAGAAGGATATCTCGCTCTACATTAATTCGCCCGGTGGCGAGGTCTACTCCGGTCTGGCGATTCTTGACACCATGAACTTTATCAAGCCGCAGGTCTCTACCATCTGCGTCGGTATGGCCGCGTCTATGGCCGCCGTGCTGCTTTCGGCCGGCGCCAAGGGCAAGCGCTTCTGCCTGCCGCACTCCAAGGTCATGATTCACCAGCCCAGCGGCGGTGCTCAGGGTCAGCAGACCGAGATTGAGATCGTGGCCGAGGAGATCAAGAAGACCCGCCGCGAGCTCAACCAGATTCTGTCCGACGCCTCGGGCCAGCCTATCGAGAAGGTCCAGGCCGATACCGAGCGCGACAACTACCTGACCGCTGCCGAGGCCCTCGATTACGGCCTGATCGACCGTATCGTCACCTCGCGCGATCTCGCCGCGAAGGACGCCTAGGATGGCCGGTAACATGCAGGACAACTTTGACGAGAACGGCAACCCCATCCGCTGCTCCTTCTGCGGAAAAGAGCAGGGGCAGGTTCGCCGCCTTGTTAAGGGTCCGACCAACATCTTTATCTGCGATGAGTGCGTCGCCGCCTGCTCCGAGATCCTTGAGGAGTCGCTGGCTTCGGACTTTATGGACGCTGCCCGCAACGGCAAGCTGCCGGGCTTCCTCAACGATCACGGCCAGCCTGCGTCCCAGCCTGCCATGGATCCCGAGGCCGAGGGCTTTGAGCTCGAGGACGACGCCCGCCAGGTCATTACGCACGTGCCGACGCCGCACGAGATCTATGACGAGCTTTCGGCCTATGTCATGGGCCAGGAGGACGCCAAGCGCGCCATGTCGGTTGCCGTGTACAACCATTACCGCCGCGTGATCGAGGGCGGTGCCGCGCTTTCGGCCTTTGACGACGGTTTGGACTCGCAGCTTGACGATGATATGGACGAGGTGGAGCTCGCTAAGTCCAACATTTTGCTGCTCGGTCCCACCGGTACCGGTAAGACCCTGCTCGCCCAGACGCTCGCGCGCATCCTCGAGGTGCCGTTTGCCATCGCCGACGCCACCGCGCTCACCGAGGCCGGTTACGTGGGCGAGGATGTGGAGAACATCCTGCTCAAGCTCATCAACGCCGCCGATGGCGATATTGAGCGCGCACAGGTTGGCATCATCTACGTGGACGAGATTGACAAGATCGCCCGCAAGGCCGAGAACCTCTCCATCACCCGCGACGTTTCGGGCGAGGGCGTTCAGCAAGCGCTGCTTAAGATCCTTGAGGGCACGGTGGCAAGCGTTCCGCCCACCGGCGGCCGCAAGCATCCCCAGCAGGAGCTGCTGCAGATTGACACGACCAACATCCTGTTTATCTGCGGCGGTGCCTTTGTCGGTCTGGACAAGATTATCGCCGATCGCGTGGGCAACAAGGGCGTGGGCTTTAACTCCGAGATCGCCGGTCCCACCTCGGTCGACGAGAACGACCTGCTGCGCCAGGTGCTCCCGCAGGACCTCAACGCCTTTGGCATGATCCCCGAGTTTGTGGGACGTACGCCCGTCGTCACCCAGACGCAGGCGCTCGACGAGGACGACCTGGTGTCGATCCTGACCGAGCCCAAGAACGCCGTGGTGCGTCAGTACCGCAAGATGTTCCAGCTCGAGGACGTTGAGCTTGAGTTTGAGGACGCTGCCCTGCACGAGATCGCCCGCATGGCGCTCGCCCGCAAGACCGGCGCCCGCGGCCTGCGCTCTATCTGCGAGGACGTGCTGCAGCAGACGATGTTCGACCTGCCCAGTGAGGAGGGCGTCACCAAGGTCATCGTGACCGAAGCCTCCGTAAAGGGCGAAGAACAGCCCCAGCGTATCTACGGCTAAGCCAGCCTAAAACGTGTTTGCAAATAGCCTCCGACCACCCGCGGTCGGAGGCTATTTTATATATACGCAATAACCCCAACTACCTGTGTTATTCTGTGTGTTTGTTTAAGCCTCAGCGAAGTCATATCAGACTGAAGTAATCGATACCTAAGGGGAGGAATGTAGGCCCGATTTTCGTAGATTCCGCACGAGCCGAAGACCACTTAATGTGGTCTTCGAGCGAGCCCAGGACTTGACCGAGCGAAAATCGGGCCTACATTCCTCCCCGATGGGCAAGGGAGAGATATATGGAAGAGATGCCCAAGAACTACGATCCGTCGACCAACGAGCCGGCGATCCTGCAGAAGTGGCTCGACGGCGGCTACTACAAGCGCCGTGAGGGCGTGGGCGACTGCACCGTCACCATTCCGCCTCCCAACGTGACCGGCAAGCTCCACATGGGCCACGCTACCGACGACTCCATCCAGGACGCCATCATCCGTATGGCCCGCATGCGCGGCAAGTCCACGCGCTGGGTGCTGGGCACCGACCACGCCGGTATCGCCACGCAGACCAAGGTCGACAAGAAGCTCAAGAGCGAGGGCATCAGCCGCCTGGAGATCGGTCGCGATAAGTTTGTCGACGCCTGCTGGGATTGGACCCACGAGTACGGCGGCATCATCGTCGAGCAGATCAAGCGTATGGGCTGCTCCGTCGACTTTGATAACGAGCGCTTTACCATGGACGAGGACTACGCGCAGGCCGTGCGCAAGGTCTTCTGCGACTGGTACCACGACGGCCTGATCTATCGCGGCAAGCGCATCGTCAACTGGTGCCCCAACTGCACTACCGCTATCTCGGACGACGAGGCAGAGTATAAGGACGAGAAGGGCCACCTGTGGCACCTGCGTTACCCGCTGACCGAGCCGGTCAACGGCCAGGACTACATCGTCGTCGCCACCACGCGCCCCGAGACCATGCTCGGCGACACGGGCGTCGCCGTCTCCCCGAAGGACCCCGAGAAGGCCGCCTTTGTGGGTAAGACCGTCAAGCTCCCGATCGTCAACCGTGAGATCCCCATCTTTGAGGATTGGCACGTCGACGCCAACTTTGGCTCCGGCTTTGTCAAGGTCACCCCGGCTCACGACCCCAACGACTACGCCATGGGTCAGGCCCACGACCTGCCGCAGATCAACATCTTTGACGAGCACGCGGTGGTCGTCGAGGGCTACGGCGAGTTTACCGGCATGAACCGCGACGAGTGCCGCGAGGCCGTCGTCAAGTGGTTCGACGAGCACGGCCTGCTCGACCACGTCGAGGACCACGACCACTCCGTCATGCACTGCTACCGTTGCGACGCCGCGCTGGAGCCGTGGCTTTCCGAGCAGTGGTTCGTGGCCGTCGACAAGCTCAAGGGGCCGGCGCTCGACGCCGTCAACTCCGGCAAGGTCACCTTCCACCCCGCGCGCTGGACGCAGACCTACACCACCTGGATGGAAAACCTCAAGGACTGGTGTATCTCGCGCCAGCTGTGGTGGGGCCACCGCATCCCCGTGTTCTACTGCGAGGACTGCGGCTGGGAGGATGCCCTTACCGAGGATACCGACGTGTGCCCCAAGTGCGGCGGCCATCACGTGCATCAGGACGAGAACGTGCTGGATACCTGGTTCAGCTCGCAGCTGTGGACCTTTGCCACGCAGGGCTGGCCGCAAAAGCCGGAGCTGCTCGAGGGCCATCACCCCACGACGGCGCTCGTCACCGCGCGCGACATCATCGCGCTGTGGGTCGCCCGCATGGTCATGAGCTCGCTGTACTTCCTGGATGAGGTGCCGTTTAAGGACGTCGTCATCTACCCGACGATCCTTGCCAAGGACGGCAGCCGCATGTCCAAGTCCAAGGGCAACGGCGTTGACCCCATGGACCTCATTGGCATGTACGGCGCCGACGCCATGCGCTTCAACTTGCTCACGCTGTGCACCAACAACCAGGATGTTAAGTTCGATGCAAACATCGACAAGAAGACCAAGAAGCTCATCGACAGCCCGCGCACCGAGCAGGCCAAGTTGTTTGTGACCAAGATCTGGAACGCCAGCCGCTTCCTGCTTATGAACATGGAGGGCTACACGCCCGGCGAGCCCGTCGTGGAGACGCCGGCCGACGCCTGGATGTTCAGCCGTCTGGCCAAGGCCGTCAAGATGGTCACCGAGGGTATCGAGAAGTACACCTTTGGCGATATGGCTCGCGGCGTGCAGCAGTTCTTCTGGAACGAGGTCTGCGACTGGTACGTCGAGGTCACCAAGGCCCGCCTGAAGGGCGAGGGCCGTCTGCAGGCGCAGCGCAACCTGATCTTTGTGCTCGATACCTCCATTCGCCTGATGCACCCGCTCATGCCGTTTGTCACCGAGGAGATCTGGGACAACATGCCGGCGAGCGTGCTTGATCTGGACGCCGAGGGCAACGTTGACCGCGCCGAGGCGCTCATGATCGCCAAGTGGCCCGAGCCCGCCGACTATGCCAAGTACGTCGACGAGCCCGCCGAGCGCGCGTTTGAACTGTGCCGCGCCGTCGTGTCTGCCGCCCGCGCCACGCGTTCGCGTTATCGCTTGAGCCCCAAGGCCGAGCTCGACGTGGTCGTGCGCGCCGGCGCCGAGGACATCGAGAAGCTCGAGAGTCTGCGTTCGACCATCGAGCCGCTGGCAAACACTGCCTCGCTGGTCATGGGCACCGACGTTGAGAAGCCGGCCGCGAGCATTGCCGTGGTCGATAGCGGCGTCGAGGTCTTTGTGGTGCTCGAGGGCAAGGTCGACCTTTCGGCCGAGAAGGCACGCCTGGAGAAGGAGATTGCCGCGGCTCAGAAAGAGCTCGCCGGCTGCGAGAAGACGCTCGCCAACGAGGGCTTTGTGGCTAAGGCCGCGCCTGCGGTGGTCCAGAAGAAGAGGGACCGTGCAGCTGAGCTTAAGGAGATCCTGGCGGCGCTGACTGCTCAGGTTGCTGACTTCTCGTAGATTTTACTGAGGGGCGCGTCCCGACGCTTTGCTCGCTACTGTGGACAGTCCTGCGCAAGACGGACAGCACATTAAGTGCTGTCCTTTGCGTGCGGAACTTGTATCGAGCAAAGCGTCGGGCCGCTCCTAGTGCGGTTACGTGGTTGTTTGCATCTGGCGCGTTAGGGCCACAGGGTTGTGGCCTTGAATCTGCTGCAAGCGGGGTTTGGCTGATATTTTGAATGGGAGGGGCTCGTTGTTGCTTACGGGCCTCTTTTTATGTTGAGGGGACTTTGGTTATGGCGAAGCGTTCTGGGTTGTATTCGGTGCCGTTTGAGTTTGATCTGGTTCCGTTTGATGAGGCTGTCGTTGTGGCGGCCGATACGGGGCGGATTTCTGGCACTGGTACGCGGATGCTTGAGACGGTTATCGACATGCTCGATGAGCTTGGTCGTCCCGATGAATACTTTGATTGCATCCAGATTGCTGGAACCAACGGTAAAACCTCGACAACGCGTTTCTCGGCTTCGATCCTGCGCGGTGAAGGCCTGAAGACGGCCTTGTATACGTCTCCTCATCTTGTGCGCTATCCCGAACGTATGGAGATTGATGGACGTGTGGTGAGCGATGACGTTTTCGCCCGCGGCGTTTCTGCTGCGATTGAAGCCGGGCAGCGCGTGAATGAACGTCGCGTGGCGGCCGGGAAGAGCGCTTACTTTATTTCCCCGTTCGATTTGCTTACGACCTCTGCAATGGTTGTGTTTGCCGAGGCTCGCGTGGACGTTGCCGTTCTGGAAGTTGGCTTGGGCGGTCGTTGGGATGCCACCAGCGCCACCGATCCTGTCGCCGTGGCCATTACGGGTATTGGGCTCGACCATACTCGTATTTTGGGCGACACACTTGAGGCTATTGCGGGGGAGAAGGCTGCGGTTATTAAGCCTGGGCGTTTGGTCGTTTTGGGCGAGGGTACGCATGAGGCGAGCGTTCAGCGCGTGATGGATGCCCGTTGCCGCGAATGCGGTGTGGTGCCGCTCGTGGTAAACCATGCCACAACTAAGGTTCCGGCACACGTGGGTGATACGGTGGAGTTTAGCTGCACCACGCCGCGCGCGATCTATACGTCGATTATGGTTAAGCCGGCATATCAGCCGCAGAATGCCGCGTGCGCGATTATGCTGTGCGAGGGGTATCTGGGTCGCGAGCTCGATCATGACAAGCTCGATGCGTCGCTTATGGGCTGCCCCACGCCGGGTCGCTTTGATGTGTTGGGAACTGATCCGCTCAAGCTGATCGACGCGTGCCATAACCCCCAGAGCTGCGAGAACTTTGTGAGTGCACTGGACGAGATCGATCCGTGCGTAGAGAATCGCCCCACGCTGCTATGTGCTGCGCTGGCAGACAAGGACGTGGCGGGCATCGTCGACGTGCTTGTTCCGGCCTTCCCCCGCGTGGTCGTGACCCAGACCGATTCCGATCGCGCCCTGCCGGCGGAGGAGCTTGCTGCCCTGGTGGACGCCGATAAGCTCGCGGGCGTGTACCCCAGCGTATCCGAGGCCCTCGCGGCCCTCGATGCCGCTGGCGAGTCTTTCGTAGCAGCCGGTACCATCACCCTGGCCGGCGAAGTAGCGGGGCTGCTGCGCTAGCCCCATTTGCCGGGTAGCTAATTTGGCCTGCTCGCCACGAAATGGGCCTATCTACTACGTTTAACCGGTTACCCTCGACCACGCCGAGAATTGCGAAATCAAAACCGCAGGTAGAAGGCTTGCCAATTTTCGAAAAATACCCGCATGGTTGACTCATGCGGGTTAAACGTAGTAATTAGCCCGCTTTCGTGGCGAAGCGTTGGCGGGATGTGGCAAAGGGCCTATTTCTTTGCCACATAAATACGCCTCCTTATTTCTCCCGCTTGCGAAATCATTTATGCCGCTTGACCTATCTCATATTGCGTTGCCACGCTGGGGAAGGGTACGCTCAACCTAACTTGCAATCCGGGCCAGTGCTGTGGTCCGTTGAGCTAGTCGGGAGGAACTATGAATAGAAGGCATGTCAACGCGGCGATTACCGCGGGCCTGGCCCTTACGATGACGGTTGGTTCGGTGCCGCCGCAGGCGTTCGCCGAGATGATGCAGGGCGATACCACCCAGGTCGTCGCCGAGCAAAGCGATGCGACGGGAGCTGCCGCCACATCCGCGGACACCGGCCAGACAACCTCGGAAGATCAGGCGGACGACAAGATCGCCTCGCTTGCCGAGCAAACCGACTTGCATGTTGCCGAGGGTTCCGACGCTACACTGCCCCAAACCATTGCGGCGACCTACGAGAGCGGTGTCACTAAGCAGGAAGACGTCACCTGGAAGCTGAACGATGCCGATGCTCCGGCAACCTTGACGCAGCTGCCTGCCGGCTCGTATGAGTTTGAGGGTACCGTTGACGGCGCCAGCCAGACGGTCAAGCAGCGTGTGATCGTCGAGGCCGCGGCGGCTGATCCAGCCGCGGTTAATGCCGTCGAACCCGTGAGCACGAACGAAGATTTGAAGATTGCGTCCGTCGATAGTACGCCAGTTGTAAAAAAATATGTGGGACAGGGTTATGTTGGCGAAGTGTACGGCACCTCAGTCAATCTGACGCTGACAAATGGAACTAAAGCTACCGGCATGGTCAATTGGGACGAAGCCTCAAGGAACACTATCAAGACTGCTTCCGATGAATCGGAGGTGCCGATCCAAGGCTCCATTTCGTATATCTACATCGGTAACATGGGTTATTCGCTTAGTGAGCCCTATTCCGTTGCCGGAACGCTCAAGGTTTTTGTTCCCAGGTCTTCGAATTACACACAAAGCGTGACTACGTCGCCCGGCGTCGCGCCGTCTCTTCCTTCGACTTCCTATATATCCTATTCCGATAACTCGGGCTGTTCCTGCGATGTTGAGTGGGATGAGGTCTCCGAGGTAGACTATCAAAAACCTGGCTCATTTGTCGTTGAGGGACATTTGACGTATTCGCCCTCAACTTTGGTGAGCTGCACGGTAAATGTCCGTGAAATCAAGTCTGTTCAAACCGAATTTGAATGCATGACGGCAGTGGGGATGTCGCCGTCTCTTCCGTACCAGGCAATGGTTACTTTCGATCAAAATGAATCGCAGCCAGTTCATATCAATTGGGATTCCGTCAATCCCGATTCGTACGCTCAACCAGGTACTTTTGTTGTTAAGGGCAGGCTCGATGGGCTTGACCGGCGCGAAGTTACTTGTGCGGTTGCAGTGAAGGATGCCAAAGATTATTTTGACCTGGACTCGTTGACGTACGAACGTGTTGTTGGTGACGAATCGCCCCTTGACTCTGACGTGCACCTTAAGGTGACTCGACCAGATGGCGAGTACTGGTATAACTATCCTGTGAAATGGGACAATGCTGACGCCTCTCGATTCCAGACGGCTGGCACTTATGAAGTTTCCGGTACTATCGGGGACTGCGGTGTTTCTTCTCTTGCTGGTCTAACGGTTAAGGCGACGGTCATCGTTAAAGAGGTTGCCTCTATCGCTCAAGTTGCACCCATTGATACGCCAGTTGGCATCCGTCCTACAACGGGCTCAAGTGCCGGCTCCCTTCCATATACCGTTAAGGTGACTTTCACCGACGGGTCTACAGTTAATGGTGGCGTTACCTGGGATACAATCCTGGATTCCATGGTCGCGCAGGAGGGTTCCTTTACCCTCGGAGGCTCTATCATGTATAGCCGAAGTGAACCTGGCTCTCCGTCTATACCAGTCTCGTTGGGCAGTGCCCATCGTGCCTCTATTAACGTCAACGTTCGTGCGCTGCAGATGCCATCTACGACTTCGATAAGTACGCTCGTTGGCGCGCAAATTCATATGCCGTATACCATAGAAGCAACGATGTGGAATGGTTCTCGTGGCAACTATTCCGTCCAATGGCCTGCTATTAGTCAGAATACGCTGAACAAGCTGGGCAAATCGACTATTACGGGTTATTTCTTGGGCTCGAATATTCCGGTAACAGCGACTATTAATGTGTGCGACCTTGCCAACGATGATTTGGGAAGGATCGCCTACATTCCCGATGTCGGATTCGCTTATTCGTACGAATCGAATCAATTTCTGCTGTCGGACGGAAACTACTACAGCCTTTGGGGGGTTGGAGACTCCCTTTATACATGGGATGAGATCCCGCAGGACCTCAAATACGGCAAGCCGGGCGACTATGAGATAAGCGGAACAATTACCGGTACGCTTGCAAAGATTCATGCAACGGCTACGTGTGGAGAGGTCAAGGGCATAAATCACTACAGTGAGACTGGCACGACTCTCGTGCAGTCTTATGAAGATACATACGTTATCTATCCTGGTGAGCAGCTCTATCTCGATAATACGACCGTCGAGGGCGTTCTAAAGGATGGTACACGTTTCTCTAATCTTAAGGTTAACTGGGATGAGTATGATAGCAATCCAAAGGAGAGCTGCACGATAACCGGCACAGTTGCGGGGACGAATATCCCGGCAACGATTCATGTGATCGTGACTGACAAGTGGAAAGCGGAACTCGATACCATTAAGGTCCTCAAGGGACATGATGGTTCAGGATTGCTTCCAACCAACGTTATACTGGTAAGCCCCGACGTAAAGGATCAGTCTGTCCATCATTCCAAGTATGCTTCCGTGACATGGAACACAAAGGGGTTTGACTGGAGCCAAGGCGGAATCGTTTCGGGTACCGCTCAGCTGTCTTACTATACGGGCAGTAATAGCAGTGTTGTGGATATTCCTGTGACTGCAAATGTTCAGGTTGTGAATAGGGCTACATCCGTTCAGGGCGGAACCGTGTGGACCGTGCCTGGCACAGAGCCGGCTCTGCCGAACTCACTTGAGGTTGTTTACGATAACGACATGTCCGCTGGACCGCAGCGCGAGAATGTAAAGTGGGATGAAGTTTCTCCCGATGCATATGCCAAGGATGGTACGTTTAAGGTCAAGGGCAAGCTTTCGGGTGGTGCGGAGGCTACGGTTACCGTTGATGTCTGCTCAATTGCGTCCATGAGCGTTCCCGAGCGCATTGCTACCGCCAGTGGAGTTACGCCTGACTTGCCGTGGAATGTTACAGCGACCACGAGTGACGGCAAAGTTAGAGACGTTTGGATTCAGTGGGACGAGATTCGTACTCCGGTTTATACCGGTGAGCCGGGTAAAGTTACGACGGTCTCCGGTAAGGTATATGCCTACGGTCTTGATCAATACAGCGATAGCGCCTTCACCGGTGTCACCGTCCAAACCAAAATTGTGATTGCTGGTGTCGAGAAAGCGTTCGATAACGGTGAGACTGCCGTAACCACCAAGGCCGGTACCGTTCCGGCGATGCCGTCCGTGATGGCGGTTGAGCTGAGCGACGGATCCGTTTCGAATGCTGCCGTTGAATGGGATCCGATTGCGCCCGAGAAGTACGAGAAGCCTGGTACGTTCTATGTAACGGGCCATGTTGTCGGCTTTAATGGTGCTGCCGTCATGGCGCTCGTGGACGACGGGGGTCAGAACGTTGGCGTGGACGAGCATGGCGTCGTGACCGCTAAGGTGACGGTTGCCGATAAGACGGCTCAAAAGGTTGCGCTGCAGCCGCAGGCTGTTGTGATTAACACGACGGTTGGGTCGAAGCTGGCACTGCCTAAGTTCGTTAATGTCAATTACTCTGACGGCACCTTCACAGCACATGGCCAATACGATGGCACCGAAATCACGGAGTGGACCGACGCAGACGGCCTCGACATCAATGGTCCCCTTACCAAGACCGGCACCTATAAGCTCGTCGGCAAGCTCAAGGACATCGACAACGTCAACGCTATCGTGTACGTCAATGTTCGTGAGGCGCCGCGGACCATTACCAAGCTCGAGGCTAAGTCGTTTAGCGTGGCCAAGGGTACGTCCAAGCAGGACCTGTACCAGCAGATGCCCAAGCAGGTTGTGGCGACCTATTCCGACGGCTCAACCGATCTGCTCGACATTGACACATGGGACCTTTCCAACGTTACGGACAAGCTGCTCGGCGGAACCGGTACCGTGAAGATCACCGGCACGGTTAAGCTTATTGGCGCCAAGGTGACCTGCAACGTGACTGTGGTGGACCAGGATGCCGAGACGCCCGACCACGTTGAGCCGATTGCCGACATTCAGATTGCGGACAATGCCAGGGTTGCGGACCTGATGGCCATGCTGCCGTCCACGGTGACGGTGGTCATGAAGGACGGCAAGACTAAGAACGAGACGCCCGTTAAGTGGTCTCAGGTCGATAGCCTGGGTCGCGCTGGCAACGAGTTTGAGGTCACGGGCCTGACGGACAACGGCATGACCGTGACGGTCAAGGTCAAGGTGACCGCGCATATCGTGAGCCTTGACGCCGCTGATGACATTGAGGTCGAGCGCGATGTGAAGGCCACGGAAGCCTTGGCTAAGCTGCCTGCGACTGTCACGGCTGTCTATTCCGATGGCTCCGATGCCGAGGTCGACGTGAAGTGGGACACCAAGGGCCTCTCCGACAAGGACTTTGCCAAGGAGGGCAAAGTCACGTTTAAGGGCACGGTCGCCGGAACGGATCAGAAGGCGGAGTGCACGATTAAGGTCGTCAAGCCGCTGCACGAGATTCCCGATCGCCTGGCTGGTACCGTTGACACCGTGACGGTCGACGACGGCGCGAAGCCCGAGGCTGTTGTGGCAGCGCTGCCCACCACCGTAAAGGTCGCTATGAAGGACGGCTCCGAGGTCGACTCGAAGATCAATTGGACCGCTCCCAAAGAGACCCTCACCATTAAGAAGGACGGCACGAGCGTTGTCGTTACGGGTAAGACCGAGGTCGGTAACTTTGACGTTAATGCTACGGTCAACCTGATGCCGGTCGTCGAGAGCGTCGTTGGCGTCCAGCTTTCGGTTGCTCGCAACACGGCTGCTGCTGACATCGTGCTGCCTGCCCAGGTGACCCTCAACATGTCCGACGGCTCAAAGAAGACTGCTGCCGTCACCTGGGATAAGGCCCCGCTCACGACGGATGCCCTGGGCAAGCTGGGCGACATTGCGCTTGAGGGCACGGTCGAGGGCACGTCCGTCAAGGCCGCATGCACGGTGACGGTTGTAAAGAGCGATGCCGAGATTCCGTTGTCCGTTGAGCCTGTCGCGGGCGTTAGCGTTCCCGAGGGCGCATCGGTCGATGTCGTGCGTGATGCGCTCAAGGGCGTGAAGGCGACCGTTCGCATGAAGGACGGCAAGACCACGGCGGAGTCTGAGATCACGTGGACCGAGGTTCCTGCCGCTGCCGCCACCTACGGCAACACTGTTGTTGCCAAGGGCGTAACGGTGAACGGCAACCTGCCGGTCGATGCCGTCGTTACCTCCACGACGACGATCAATAAGGTATCCGAGGCGTCGCAGATTACGGTCGAGCGCGACGTGAAGGCCGATGCGGTGAGGGGCCAGCTGCCTAAGACCGTTAGCGTGACCTACACCGACGGCCATACGGACCTGGCTGCGGTTACGTGGAACACGGACGGGCTCGACAGGCAGCTTGCCGCCGTTGGCGAGCACACGATCGAGGGTTCCGTTGAGGGCACGACGCTTAAGGCCGTTTGCAAGCTGGTCGTCGAGACGCCCAAGCGCGAGATTCCCCATCACGTGAAGAATGACAGCCTGACGCTTGAGCAGCCGGTACTTGACGGTGCTTCTTCCGAGGACATTACCAAGGCACTCGCAGGCCTTAAGGCGACTGTGGTGATGGCCGATGGTAAGACTGAGGTTGAGTCCGGTGTCACGTGGACCGATGTCCCCGCTGCCGATATCGCCACGACGGGCAAGACCCTCACGGTGCGCGGCACCACCGAGCAGGGTGGCTTTGCGGTGACGGCGACCGTTTCGGTTAAGCCGGTCATCAAGAGCGCGTCGCTTGCCGAGGGCGCTGGCTCCATTGCCGCCAAGCGTGACGACAAGGTTGCCGGCGTCGTGGCCCATCTGCCCAAGCAGGCGAGCGCGACGTATTCCGATGGCACTGCCAAGGACCTTGATATTTCGTGGGATACGAGTGCGCTGACTCAGAAGGCGCTCGGCGAGCTCGGTGACATTGTCGTTACGGGCAGCGTCAAGGACGAGACCGGTTCTGCCGCGGTGACGGCTACCGTTACCGTGTCCGAGAAGGACTCGAACATTCCTGTAACGGCCGGCACGCTCGATGCTGCTGAGGTCTTTGAGTTTAGTTCGCCCGATGAGGTGCTGAAGGCACTGCCCAAGAAGGTCGCCGTGACCATGAAGGACGGCAGCCAGAAGAACTACGGCATCGACTGGGAGAACGTGCCCGCGCTTGGCTGGGGTGCCGACGATGCGACCGTGACCGGTAAGGTGCACGGCACGGAGCTGACGGTCAGCTGCGAGGTACTCGTTAAGCAGCGTCCGGCTGCCGACGGCATGGTGATCGTTGACCAGAACGGCAAGCCCACGACCTCCGGGACCACGCTTAAGGTCGAGCGCGGCAAGGAGATTGACCTGGCCGCTGCGGCGAGCAATGCGGACAAGGGAGCAATGCTTCGCGGTTCCGTGACGTGGGACTCGGACGATCCGACGACTGCGACGGTCGAGAACGGCAAGGTCAAGGCCCTCAAGAAAGGCAGAGTTGTCATTACGGCAACGCTGAAGGTGAGGGGCGAGGCTGTGGCCATCTCGTTGGCTGACGAAGATGGCGTCGCGGAGGCGCCGGCAGCCGAGCCGTTCACCGCACGGGTGACCGTTGAGGTTGTTGAGCCGGTCGTTGAGCAGAAGCCGACGGACGGCAAGGATAACGGTGGCAAGTCTGATGCCAAGCCGGCTTCGGATGCGAAGAAGGACGGTAAGAAGGCTGCCGCTGGAAGCCTGGCCCAGACGGGTGACAACACGGCCGTGACCGTTGCCGCGCTGGGCGGAGGCGGCCTGTTGGCGCTGATTGCCGCGGCAATCGAAAAGCTGCGCCATCGCGCTGAGTAGCGCTGAGGGTGCAGAGCCCTAGGGCATAAGAAGGCCTCCCGGTCCTCGTAAACCACGAGAACCGGGAGGCCTTTCATTTGGCTGCCCTGCGCCTTAGAGTGATTTGCTCGCCAAGAAATGGGCCTATTTACTACGTTTGACCGGTTACCCACGACCACGCCGATAATTGCGAAATTAAAACCGCAGGTAGATGGCTTGCCGATTTTCAAAAAATACCCGCATGGTCGACCCATGCGGGTTAAACGTAGTAGATAGCCTGCTTTCATGGCGCAGCTCTAGACTTTCAAATTGATCGACTTGGCCCCTTGGCAGTTGCGGTGAAATAGTTCCTGGATTTTGCCCACGTGGGCCATCTGGGAACTATTCCACCGCAACTTTTTGAGGGGCTATTGGGAAGGGGCTAGTCTAGGCGGACTGGATCGTGGGGGTAGGCGTTGAGAATCTCGACGCCGGACTCAGTGACCAGGACAAGGTCCTCGATGCGGACGCCGGTGCGGCCGGGGAGGTAGATGCCCGGCTCGATGGAGAACGTCATGCCAGGCTCTACGACTTGCTCGTTGGCGAGCGAGACGTCGCCCGGCTCGTGGTCCTGCAGGCCAATCGAGTGGCCCAAGCGGTGCGTAAAGTACTGCCCATAGCCCGCATCCTCAATCACGTCGCGCGCGGCGCGGTCCAGGTCGCACATGCGCACGCCCGGTGCGATGAGCGCCTCGGCGGCCTCGTTGGCGCGGCGCACGATGTCGTAGATACGTGCCGTCTCCTCGTCCGGCTCGCCCCAAAAGAACGTGCGCGTCATGTCCGAGCAGTAGTTGCGGCGACGTCCGCCAATGTCGAACAGCACCACGTCACCGCGCTTGAGAACCGTATCGTCGGGCTCGTGGTGCGGGTCGCCGGCGTTGGCGCCAAAGCTTACGATGGGCGGAAAGCTAAAGCCCTCGCAGTCGCGCTTGCGGTACAGGCCGAGCATCTGGTCGGCAATTTCGCGCTCCGTCACGCCCTCGTGGACGAGTTTGATGGCGTCGGCCATCACGGCGTCGTTGGCGGCCGAGGACGCGCGCATGAGCTCCTGCTCCGCGGCATCCTTGTGGGTGCGTGCGGCGGTGACGGCAAAGTCACCCAGGAAAAACTCGCTTGCGGCGTGGCGCTCCATGAGCGGCATCAAAAAGCCGGAGCGCATAACGGTATCGATGCCGAGCGGCTTGGCAGGATTGATCTCGTGTGCGATGGCGTCGGTCACGACATCGGTGTCGGTGTGGTACGCGACGCGGGCATTGTCGTACTCGGGCAGCTGATGCAGCGCGTTGACCAAGATCACGGGCTTGCAATTGCGTGCGAGCAGCACGCCGCAAAATCGCTCGAACATATCGGCATAAAAGCCGGTTAGGTAATAAATCGACCACGGGTCGTTTACAAGCAGCTGCGCGCCGGGGTGCTGAGCCTCGAGCGCATCGAGCACGCGCGCCACACGCTGGTCATCGACATGTGCCATGAAACATCCTTTCGCTAAGGTGCCACCATGGTATCCCAAGCGCCCCCACATAAGTTGCGGTGAAATAGTTCCTCTTTGCCGGGGCAATGGCATAAAACAGGAACTATTCCACCGCAACTGCAGAGGGGGGATGAAGGTCCGCCCCAAATGGGCTGCTTAGGCTGGGTCGATGTCCATGCTGGCGATTAGGTCGATGCCCGTGTGGAGGAGGTCTTCCAACACGACGTCGCCCATGCGGATGGGGGCTTCGACGACCAGGCCGCGGATGAGGTCCATGGCCTGGGCATGGAGTGCCAGCGGGATGGCTTCGGCCGTGCGCACGGGCAGCAGCGCCTCGTCGCCGCCGGATACGGCCACGGTGGTGGTGAGCACGCGCATGGGGCAGGTGAGCTCCTGGTGCGCGAACGTATCGCCGCGCGTGCAGTTGTTACCGGTTACGGAGCGCACCTCTATCACGTTGCCGTCTGCGCCGCACTCCACCTCCACGGTCAGGAGGCACTCGGATGGGCAGGTGGTGCAGTTGAACTGCAGCGTTTCGATCTCGTTTGCACCCATGACTCTACGCCTCCTCAACGGGGTCGACGGACAGGACTATCTCGCTAACGCCCATATCGAGTGCGCGCTGAATCGCCTTTGCCGGCAGCGGGAAACTTTCCATAACGCTCGGTTTAAACGGGCGGACCTTGCCTGCAAACAGCTCCTCGTCGCCTGCCAGAATACGTACGCGGGCGGCATCGACCGGTCGGCGCACACGGAAGTTGAGTTTGGTGAGTGCCGCAGCCGTAATGCGTCCCGGCAGCGCGTAGCCTGCGATGCCGGCGGGGGAGACCGTGAGCCGGCAGCTCGGGCCCGCAGCGCCCGCATCGGCCCCAGTACCACAGCCCAACGCGTATGCCGCCGCAGCCGCACCGGCGCGTTCGGACTCAGTTGTCACGTTGTCGGCCAGGTCGTGCACGTGCAGTACGTTTCCGCAGGCAAAGATGCCCGGAACGCCCGTTTGCAGGCTCTGGTCCACCACGGCGCCGCGCGTGCGCGGGTCCAGCTCCACGCCTGCGCCCACCGAAAGCTCGTTCTCGGGAATCAGGCCCACCGAAAGTAGCAGCGTGTCGCACGGAACAATGCGCTCGGTTCCCGGAATGGGCGCCAGGTGCTCGTCGACCTGACTCACCTCGACGGCCTCCACGCGATCGTGTCCGATCACGCGCGTGACGGTGGTAGACAGGTGCAGCGGAATGCCAAAGTCGTCCAGACAGTTCTTGACGTTGCGGCGCAGGCCGTTGGCGTACGGCATGAGCTCGTACACGCCCTCGACCGAAATCCCCTCGAGTGTGCAACGGCGCGCCATGATAAGCCCGATGTCGCCCGAGCCCAAAATGACGGCGCGCGAGCCGGGCTTGAGGTTTTCGATATTGATGTATCGCTGCGCCAAGCCGGCCGTAAACACGCCGGCGGGGCGGCTGCCGGGGATCTTGATCTCGCTGCGCGTGCGCTCGCGGCACCCCATGGCAAGGACGACCGCGCGCCCGGTGAGCTGCAGCATACCGGAGGGATTCATGAGCGTGACGGTGTGAAGTGTGGCGTCTTCCGTGGACTCGCCCGAATCAATCCCAAGCACCATGCTATCCAAGAACAGCGCAATGTCGGTCGCGCTCACCTGGTCGATAAAGCGCTGCGCATACTCGGGACCGGTGAGCTCCTGCTTAAAGTGTGAAAGGCCAAAACCGGGATGGATGCACTGGCGTAGGATGCCGCCCAGGTGCTGCTCACGTTCAACGATGACCACGTGCGCGCCTGCCTTGTGCGCGGCAAGTGCGGCCGCCATGCCGGCAGGTCCGCCGCCGATAACGACCACGTCGAACGCCTGCGTTGGTACGGCGTCGACCGCAGCTGCAACCGCGGTGTCGCGCCCAGCATCCATATTCAGATCCGTCGCCATCCTAGCGCACCCCCTTCAAAGGTCCCTCAACGAGCCACGAGCCGGTGTCCTCCAACAGCACCTCGCTGGGGTCGCAGCCCAGCTCGCGGGCTAGGATCGCCACCACGCGGCTCTGGCAAAAGCCGCTCTGACAGCGGCCCATGCCCGCGCGGCAGCGGCGTTTGATACCCTCGACCGAAACCGCACCCGGGCGGCGTCGAATCGCGGCAACAATCTCGGCCTCTGGCACCGTCTCGCAGCGGCAAACGATCTGCCCCCATGCTGGGTCGGACTCGATGAGCTCCTCCTTGCGCACAAGCGGTGCACGGTCGAAGTCGTCCGGTGCACGGCGAATCGGGTCCCAATCGTCCCGCTCGCGCAGGGTCACGCCGGCATTGCGCAGCACCTGCTCCATGCGCTCGGCGATGGCCGGCGCGCTCGCCACGCCCGGCGACTGAATGCCCGCGGCCTGGAACAGCCCCGGCACC
>OHAY01000897.1_pt1 | contig 29749 bp, 26 predicted proteins | sample 1577191 | NCBI WGS metagenome assembly OHAY01 (sample SAMEA3541504, study PRJEB24748) | human gut metagenome | biome: human gut; feature: human-associated habitat; material: faeces | place: China | collected 2012 | reverse complement strand
CTTCAATCACCGTGCCTGCTTCCGTATGAGCGATGCCTGCCGTATTTGTTTCCAGCGTACCGATCCGATCGGAAAGAGCCGTCGTATCTCTATCGATCGAAGTTTCCAATTCAGAAAATTTCTCTTCCAACTCCGTCTGCACCGTGTAGAGCTGACCGCCCGTGACCGCTTCCGTGGAGGTGCTTGTAAGCGCGCCGTTTGCCAAGCCAGTGATTTTATTGCCCGCCGTAAGGGAAAGGCCGCCTGCAGTCGTCAGGCTTCCCACCTGGCTGATATTGCCGTCTAAGAGGTGAACGCCGTTGACCTGATTCGTACCGATGGTTACGCCGTTAAACGAGTTTTCGCTGATTGCCGCGCCGTTAAACGTATCCGCGCCGATCACGGCTCCATTCAGCGACTGGACTCCAGTAATCTCTCCCGCTGTCGAAACGGCAACCGTTCCTTCAATCACCGTGCCTGCTTCCGTATGAGTAATGCCTGCCGTATTTGTTTCCAGCGTACTGATCTGCCGCTCTGCCGCCGACAGGCTGGTTTGCAGCGCCGTATCCGCCTGTTTCAGTTCGGACTGTACCGATTGGAGCTGGCCGTATGTGGCGGCGTCCGTCGCCTCCGTACCATCGCTCACATTGATCAGCCGGCGCGTAACCGCATAACCATCGCTGTTCTCTGCCCCATACCCAAAGGACACCACGTTTGCTTCCCATGCCTTGGAACCATCACCAATGGCCGCCGAGCCAGTCCCAGTTGCAGTCGAATTACTTCCCAAGGCTACACCATTATTCCATACAACTGCACGCCTGCCGATCGCGACTCCATTATCTCCGGAGGTAGCCGCGTCCGTTCCTATGGCAATTGCATTGCTCCCTGCATATGTCCTCGTGCCGATCGCGACTGCACCATCTCCCGAAATCCTCCCCTCATGTCCAATCACCACGACATCGTTATCGCTAACGGCCCAAGCACCGCCACCATTACCGATTGCAATGCTATTTCTACCAGAAATAGAATAGGAATTTCCCAATCCTACACTAGATGTACCACTAACAGAAACGTTGTTACCTATGCTTATCGCCATGTCTGCAGAAGAAGACGACGAATACCCTATCGCTATACCGTGACTAGCATTTCCGTATACAGCTCCTCCTATGGCAATCGCGTAATCACTCTCTACCAGTGCTAAAGTTCCCAATACTATCCCTGACTCAGCCGTTGCCTGAGCGCCAGCCCCCAGAGCGATGCTATTCTTTCCTGACGCCGCAGTCAGGCGATTCATACTCGCCTCCCTAACACCTATAGCGATCGCCCCCACTCCTGAAGAGGAGCTTTGCGCCCCGATAGCGACTCCATTTTCTCCGTCGGCAGACGCACCGGTTCCTAACGCAATACTATATTTGCCCGATGCCTTAGCCGCTTCCCATTCGCCCTCACTTCCGCCAATGGCAATGGCAGCGGTATCTGATGATGCAGCATTATAGCCGATAGATATCCCTCTGTCGCCTGTAACTGTTGCCGTTCTGCCCAAAGCCAGCGCACCGGCTGCTTGGGCAGAAGAAGCTAGTCCCAAAGCGATCGATTGTGACCCAGCCTCGTTTACCCGAGCAGCAGTACCTATCGCAATAGATTGGTTCGCACTTGCAGACGCACTATCCCCTAAAGCTATTGCATGGTTGTAAGCTGCCTTTGCCGTAAAGCCAATTGCGATTGCACGTTCTCCGCTGGCAGATGTTTCGTATCCCATGGCAATCCCATACTGCGCCGAATCTGCTACCGATGTACCAGTCCCGATAGCGACGGCGTTTTCCGACAGAACACTAGTCCCGCTTCCTAAGGCAACGCTATTTGCCCCATATACTTTGCTCTTACTGCCGATAGCCATGCTGTTTTCTGCCGAAGCAACGGCGCTGCTGCCGATAGCCATGGCCTTATCTCCGTCCGCTTGGGTCAAATAGCCGATGGCCAACGCCTGTTTGCCGCCGCTGCTCGCGCCAAATCAGACGGATACCGCTCCGGATGCAGTTGTCCGGCTTCCTGCGCCGACGGCTACCGCGTCTTCTTTTGCCGCCGCTCCGGAGCCAACCGCTACGCCGCTATCGGCCGCACTGCTGCTGGCGCCAAAAGCGGAGCCTTCTTCCCCGGCAGCTGCGCCGGAACCGACAGCCGTTGCTCCAATACCGCTTGCATTGCTGTACGCGCCTACCGCCACCGCATGCGCGGCATTGGCGGAATCCACATCGCTGCCTGCAGATGCACTGTCCCCGATGGCAACCGCATATTTGCCGTTTGCCGTACCGCCGCCCGCTTCATACGAGTTCGTTCCCGCATAGGGCACTGCGTCCAGGGAAAAAAGCGCGGCTTTGTCTGCTGTCTCGTCCAGGCTTTCTTCTATCGTGTCTGCTGCCGAGGCATACAGCGTTTCTGCTGTTTCCTCCGCCGTTTCTCCTGCTGCTCCCGCCGTTATACTGCCTGCCAATATGGCCAAGACGCACAATACGTTTATTCGTTTCTTTGCTTTCATGTATGCACCCCGCTGTTATATGATCTGTTGCTTATCGTTTATCCTTATTTATTGTACTAATTATGTCCATTTTTTCAATCCGTCTGCGGAGCGGCAGAAAACATCGGTTTTTCACTTTATACATTTTTTATACTAGGCATGGGAAGAAGCGCCGTTTTTACCTCTTCCAACTGCATGGAAAATCATGCGTTCACATATCTGTCTTATATTTTATTTACATGCAAAATTCATATAGTTCTATATTCCTTTTTCAACACGTCTTGCTGACCGCGGCGGCAGGGATACGCCGACAATCTCGCCGCCAGCTTTGTTTGCCGTGTCTGCTGCTTCCCGAATCGAGCCGCCGGTCGTCACGATGTCTTCCACGATGAGGACTTTTTCACCGGGAGCAATGGTAAAGCCGCGGCGCAGCGTCATGACGCCTTTTTCCCGTTCGGTGAAGATGGCTCTCGTCCCCAGAGCTCGGCCGGTGATCTGGGCCAGAATGATGCCGCCCGTAGCCGGTCCGATAACGGTTTCCACGCCTTTGTCTTTGAAGTGTTCCGCGATTTCATAGCAGAGTTTTTCCGTGTATTCCGGGTGCTGGAGTACATTGAATTTTTCTACGTACATCGGGCTGTGCAGGCCGGAAGTGAGCAGGAAATGTCCTTCCAAAATAGCTTTTGTATCGATTAATAATTGTTTTACTTCTGCTTCGGTCATCATAATGCGGTTATACCTCCTCGATTTCTTTGATGATTTTCCGTACCGCTACGATCGGATCTTCAGCCTGGGTGATAGGCCGGCCGATAACGAGTTTGGACGCACCGTTTTTCAGGGCGTCTGCCGGGGTCATGATCCGTTTCTGGTCATTGGCCGCCGCAAAGGCCGGGCGGATTCCCGGCGTAACAATGAGGAAGTCGTCCCCGCATGCTTCCCGTACGAGAGGCGCTTCTTTCGGCGAAGCTACCACGCCGTCTGCCCCGGATTCCTGAGCGAGTTTTGCCAGGCGGATAACATGGTTTTCGATCGGGAGCTGGCCGCCGATTTCCTGCCAGCCTTGTTCGTCAAAGCTGGTCAGCGCCGTAATGGCAAGGAGTTTGGGCCGTTCAATGCCGAGGCTGTCCGCCGTGTTGCGCGCCGCTTCTGCCGCTGCCTGGATCATGGCGCGGCCGCCGAGGCCGTGTATGGTCATCATATTCGCGCCCAAGCGGGTCAGGGCGGCAATGCCGTGGCCGACGGTGTTGGGGATATCGTAGAGTTTCAGGTCGAGGAAGATCTGTTTTCCCTGTTCTTTTAGAAATTCTATGGTTTTGCTGCCGGCGCTGTAGTACAGTTCCATACCTACTTTGTAATAGCTTACTTCATCGCCCAATACTTCGACGATGTCCTGCATTTTGTCAAACGAACTCACGTCCAGTGCCGTGATAATTCTGCTGTCTGCCATGGGTGGTTCCTCCTCTTAGTCTTTTTTCTTTTTCGGCGCAGTGCGGATCACAACGGTACGGCCGTCTTTGACCGCTTCGAGGGATATGTCTCCAAATCCGTCTTTATAGTATTCCATACGGATATCGAAAAGGATACGGCCGATAGTTTCCTGCAGTTCGTCCGTAAAGAATTCCGCCCGAAAGTCTGCGGCTTTCATGTTCCGCTTTGCTTTTTGTTTTACTTTTACTTTATGTGCCGGCTCGTCGCCGTACATGGCGTTTTCAAAGGTCGTTTCTTCCTGGTAGCCGTCGAACATTTCTTCCAGGGAACGGTTTTTCTGGATTTTTATTTTTCCCATGTTTTCACCTGCTTAGTCTATATAGGTTACCATTTCGTCCAGCGGTTTTCTGGATTTTTTGGCCGGCAGCGCCGCAGCCGGTACGCCCAGCGGGGTCATAGCTGCCAGATAATAGCCGTCTTTGCGCACGCCTACGGCGTCCATGATTTCTTCCGCCGCCACCATCGGGCCGGTCATCCAGCAGGTGCCGTAACCGTAGGCTGCTGCGGCAAGCATGAAGTTTTCCAGGGAGGCGGCCATCCCCTGGATTCCCGGTTCGCAGCGGGAAAGGGTGCGGATTTCTTCTGCCGGAAATCCTGCCCGCTCCGCCATGTCCCAAATCCCATGGTAGTATTGGGTGTATACGAGCACCAGGACAGGCGCGCCGGTGATAAATGTGGTAAAGTAAGGCGTGCTTTTCCCATAGGCTTCTCCGTCTTCCGGCAGGAGCCGGGCGGATACGGCGGCGATTTTTTCCCGAATTGTCCGGGCAATCGTTTCTATGGTTTCTTTGTTCCGCACGATGACATAGTGCCAGTTCTGCCGGTTTTTCCCTGACGGCGCCTGGTGCGCGGCGGCAAGGATGGCGGTCAGGTCTTCCTGGGGAATGGTCTGGCTGGTAAATTTGCGTACGCTGTGCCGTTCATACAAGATGCTTATTTTTTCTTCTCTCGTCATCTCTGTCCCTCCCTGGCGGTGTTATTTTTTCAGCGCGTCCATGGTGATTTCGGCAAAGGGTTTGGGCGTCTGATAGGTGGCTATCTTTTCAAATCCTTCGCCCAGCCGGCCTTTATACGCGGCTTTGACCGTGTCGCGGCCGTCCATTTCCGCGATGTATATGTCTTTGTTCCGATCGACGCCTACCAGGCGGTACTGGCCTACCGGCGAAATGATCCGCCAGCCGCTGGTGCTGCCGTCGAACATATAGATTTCACCGGTCCGCAGGTTGTCGTAGAAGAACCGGTCTTCGTCATAAAATACGGCGATATGGCCGATCCGTTCGGCCTGAACATAGATCCGGCGCGTGTCGTAGTTTGCGTCGGTGCGGTAAATGCGGTACCGTCCTTCGTCTACTTCTACTTTCATATATACCACGTTGGTTGCCGTCGAAAAGGCGGTGTCCACGATTTTGCTGCCCCGCGGCACATCTTCCAGCTCGGTGTCGAGTTCATGGTTGGGCGATGCCGGGTTGTACTGTGCCATCAATACCTGGTACGCGCCGGTATCTTCATTGGTTCCGTATATGCCGACGATTGCCAGGTTGCGGTCAGGCAGCCATTCAAAATAGGAAACGGAGCGGCCTTTGAGCTGCATGTACTGCGGCGGTTCTTTGCTGCCCGCTTCATAAATGGCTACTTTATCGTTTTCCAGTACCGCCATGTACCGGCGGTCGTGGGAATAATAGGCTTTGCCGTTCGGCGTGACGGAAAAATCACTGTTTGTTTCTTCTTTGGTGCTGGATACCTGGTAGTCTGAGACCGGCGCCAGCATGACCTGATCCAAATAGTAGTAGACGCCGCCTTGCAGCAGGACGCCGATGAGGAAATAGGTCCATACTTTTTTCATTCCGTTCACTGGTTCCTCCTTTATTTTACTACCCACGCGGTAGGTATCATGCGTTCTCCGAGCAGGTCGGCCGGTTTATTGACCACTTGTCCGTTCAGGTACATAGTCGAGCTGGAGCCGCCGTCCAGGTTCGCGGCAATGTACGCGCCTTGTTCATACAGGATATCCTGCACGTCCCGCAGCGTCGCACCGATCGAATACGCCGGCTGGCGGCCGTCGATCACAAGGAGAAGGACGGTGCCGTCTTTGCGCTGGCCGATCGCCGTCCGCGGGCCGACTCCCCAGCCGCCGTCGCCGCTGGTGATCATTTTTTCTCCGTTCACAATAAGAGGCGGGCCGAACGTGATGCCTTCGCGCACTTCCATTTCCCGCAGTTCCGCTTTATTGTATTTGCCGGCTACCAGATGGCCGTCTTTGGTAAATCCGATAAAGTCATTGATTTCCACATCGTCTACCTGATCGCCGATGAGGTACGTGCCGTCGTGCATAACAAGGCCGTAGGGCAGGCGGCCGGTTCCCGTGCCGTTGGGATCGTCAAATCCGCCGGCATTGACTGCTGCAACCGCTCCGTTTTTCCGGGCGATGTTGCTGGTCGTGTCGCCGATTTCCCGTATGTTTTCCGCCGTCGCTACCTGCAGCCGTTTCGGATCGGGCACTTCCAGCAAAAAGCCGGTAAACCGTTCCGCTTCGATTTTCTGCATTTTCAGCGACGTATCGGTGCGGGCTTTAAAGTCGAAGAGTTCCTGTCTTGGCACGCTGCTGATGCCGCCCAGGATCTGATTGATTTCCGATTCGTTGTACAGCCAGGTAATGTAGTGCGGATGGCGGCTCCGATAGATCGCGCCCACTACCGTCCGTTTGATATTGTCAAACGGACCGAACAGTACCAGAATCGGAGATGTGAGTACGAAAAATACGAGGACCAGCACTAAAAACTTTCCTGTATCGTTAGAAAATAACCGTTTCATAAACACCTCTTACCGTTGATCATATTGTTCTGTCGTAATGCGCTGCCGGAAGTTGTCGATATCGACAGGGTTGCCGATCCATATCCGTTCTACCGCCAGCGGGTTTTCTCCGTAATTGGCCCAGCCCGGGTCCATGGTCACGGCGATTTTGATGCCCGCTTCTTCGAGCGCCGCAAAGGAATTGTCGTCATACATGCCGTACGGATAGCAGTACATATCATTGTCGATGCCCAGCTCTTTTTTCAGCGCCGCCTGGCCTTTCATGATTTCCTCGTACTGTTCCTGCCTGCCGCCCCATTCGGTCAGCCGCCGGTGGTTATAACTGTGGGAATAAATATCCATGCCGCTGGCTTTCATTTCCCGAATCTGATCCCAGGTCAGCCGTTTGCCTACTTCTTCGGCGGGAATGAATACCGTCGCTTTAAATCCGTATTCTTTCATGAGGGGCATGACGATGGAATAGGTATCTGGGTAGCCGTCGTCAAAGGTAAGGACGACCGGTTTGATCGGTACCGGCGCTTTTTTTGTCATGTACGCATGCAGTTCTTCCAAACTGATGGGATGGAATCCTTCTCTTTTGAGCAAATCCAGCTGCTGGCGGAAGTTCTTTTCCGACAAGACCGCCGGATTGTCCGGTATTTCTCCGATCATATGATACATGAGCACGGGAATCCCGTTAGGGACTTCTTTTTTTACCGTTTCTATGACCGGAGGCGGGGCTGCCGCTTCTTTTGGCGCCGGTTTTTCCGCCGTCGCGCCGTCTGCGCCGCACCCCAGCGCAAACAGCAGCAGACAGGCCGCTGCGGCCGCGCATATCCAACGAGATCGCTTCATCTCTTTTATCGCTCCTTATATACTTGATAATATCCTATCCTCACATTTTACAAAAAATGCCTGTATATTGCAAGATTCTGCGCGCCCTATCCCGCATCTTTCCTGGGGATTTACGGTGTTTCCCGCTTGCTTTTTTCTCCGTTTCCTCCTATGATAGTAACAGTATTCACTTCCCAAAATACGCCGTTTTTGGGAAGTGCTTTTGACCTCTTCCCAAAATGGGCTGTTTTTGGGAAGCAACTGCCGTCATATCCAACCGAAATTTTAGATAACGGCTGCTTTGTTTCTTTGTATCGTTCAGGAGGTGTCTATGTCTTACAAATCCATGCCTTACGAACCTCTTTCTAAACTATATTATAAAACGCCGGAGCAGTATGAATCAGCGTATGACCGGCGCTTTCACGCGCCCAGTACGGTACATCTGGATACGGCGATTCAGGAGATCGGCAGGCAGCGCGCCTATCCTGCTTTTTTCTGCTATACACCTTCGATGGTTTCACTGCTGACCGACATATATAAAGGGTGCTTCCAGCTCCGGCAGTTCATCGAACGCCATGTACCTGCCGCATTGATGGAACATGCCGTGTTCAGCAGTATCGTGGACGAAGTAAAGTCTACCAACGATATCGAGGGCGTGTTCAGCACGCGGCGGGAAATTTCCGAAGCGCTCCAAAGTCTTAAACAGAAAAAGAAAGGAAAACGGTTTCACAGCATTGTATCCAAGTACGCCATGCTCACTTCCTCTGAACCCATTCCGTTTGCTTCCTGCGCAGATATCCGGCGTTTTTACGATGAATTTGCCTTGCCGGAAGTATGTGCCGAAGATCCGGACAATGCGCCGGACGGAGAGGTCTTTCGCCGCGGACCTGTTTCCATCGGTTCTCCGACAGGAAAAGATATTCACCGCGGCCTTATGCCGGAGGCGGCCATTCTCCGGGAAATGGATACGGCGCTTCATATCCTGCACCATGATGAACTCCCCCGCGTTATCGGCATTGCCGTCTTTCATTATCTGTTTGGCTATATCCACCCTTTTTATGATGGAAACGGCCGAACATCGCGGTTCATCACGTCCTATTATCTGAGCCGGGAATTTGACCTGCCCATTCTTGGCGTGCGTTTGTCCGCAGCGATCAAAAAAGATCTGCCGCGCTATTACATGTTGTTTGAAGCGGCCAATAAAGAGCTCAACCGCGGCGAGCTTACGTTTTTCATTGAAGGATTTCTGGATATTGTGCGTCAAAGCGCAGCGGATTCGCTCGTCCTGCTTCAGGAAAAGATTGAAGGATTGATGAAATTCCAGCAGCGGCTTAACGATACGCTGCAGGCATCTGCCTCCTCGCCGGACGAATTGACGCAGCGCATTTATTTTATTTTATTACAGGCCGCTATTTTCCAAACAGGAGGCGCGACGATACAGGAAATCGCCGCCACTGCAGAAAAAAGCCGCAATACGATTGACAGCCGTATCGCTCAAATCCCCGCCAGCCATTATATCAAGGACACGTCCGTCAAACCGTATCGCTACCGCTTGAACCTGCTCTTTTTAAAATAAAGCGGCAGCCGCCTATCTTTTCTATTCACTTCCCAAAATGCGCCGTTTTTGGGAAGTGCTTTTGACCTCTTCCCAAAATGCGCTGTTTTTGGGAAGCAACCGCCGTCATGTCCAACCGAAATTTTAGATAACGGCTGCCAATAAGAACGACAAAAAATCCTCCTGCCGACGGCGGGAGGATTTTTTCTTACCATATATAGCACAGGAGTGCGGCCGTAACCGCCAGCATGAGAATCACTGCGCCGTAATCTGCCGCATGAGGCGATACGGCAGATAAAAAGCTTCGCTGTTTTCCGCCGAACCCGCGCAGTTCCAGGCTAAGAGCCATCGTTTCGCTGCGGCTCAGGGATTTGAGTACCAGCGGCTGGACAACGCGGATATACTGCGCCGCCCGGCGGAAGGGATTGCCTTTTCTCGACATGCCCCGGCAGGCCTGCGCTTCCTGCACCGCTTTGCTTTCGCTGATAAAGTCCGGTACGAACCGCAGGGCGGCCGTAAACATGAAAGCGTATTCATACGGAATCTTAAGCTGGGTCACCAGCGCGGCGGTCAGATCCTGCAGGCGCGTCGTAGTAAGAAGCAGGATAAATACCAATGTCATGGCCAGCATGCGCAGACCGGTTACAAAGGCGGAATACACGGTGCCGCCGCCTAAAAACTGCACCAGTCCCAAAAATCCGGCAAATACCGCCAAGCTGACGACAGCCCCTTTATTGGAATAGAGGCGGCTGGCAGCGGCCAGCAGCAGCAGTTCCGCCAAGTTCAGCACCGCCAAGTCGGCAGGATCGTGAAGCATGACTGCCCAAAGGGAAAAGAGGAGCGTGCCAATAATCTTGGTTACCGGCACCAGCGTTTCTATCCAGTTCTTTTTTCTGCTTCCCATTATTGCCGTCCTCCTTTCAGCCGTTTTTCCGCTTCCTCCCGGAACCGTTCCATGCTCGGACAATACGGCATGCCCGGTATGGACAGGGAAAGTGTTACCGCAGCCGGCCGGTTCAGTCCCAGTTCCTGCAAATCGTCCCGGCTGGTAAAGAGTTCTTCCGGAGTGCCGTCAAAGGCTTTCGTTTTATATCCCATGATGATGGCCCGGCTGCAATACGCTGCCATGATCTCCATGTCATGGGTGATCAAAATGATCGTCATGCCTTCTTGATGAAGGCGTTTCAATACGTCCATAAGCAGGTATTTTTCTTCGCCGTCCTGCCCGCTCGTCGGTTCGTCCAAGATCAGATATTCCGTTTCCATCGCCATCGCCGACGCAATGGCCACCCGCTGTTTGAGCCCTCGGCTCAGGGTCTGCGGATAGCTCTGCGCCACTTCGGTCAGCCGGGCGGCTTCCATGGCATGGCGGACGCGGCGCTGCACTTCTTCCGGCGAGCAGCCCATCTGTTTCGGTCCGTAAGCGATTTCTTCCCAAACCGTAGGACGAAACATCTGCCGATCCGGCTGCTGAAATACATAGCCGATAAACCGGCCCCGTTCCGCCGGTTCTCTGTCTTTTAAGTCGCGGCCGTTGTAGAGGATACGGCCGGAGGTCGGCGTTTCCAAGCCCATCAGCAAGCGGGTTACCGTCGTCTTTCCGCAGCCGTTTTTGCCGCCCAGGGCGATCATTTCCCCCTGGCCGATTTTCATGGATACGTGGGAGAATATGGTGATGCCGTTGCCGTAATCAAACGATACGTTTTCCATTTCCAGCATGTCAGCAGCCTCCTTTCGTCAGTTGTCCGGCAAATTCTTTTGCCGCCTGTTCCGCGCTGATCCACGGTTCTGCCGGCGTATATCCCGCCGCTTCCAGATCCAGCTGGCACCGGAACAGTTCCGGTATGGCCGAAAGATAAATGCCGTGGCTGTACATGTACCGCAGCGTTCCTGCCGGCGTGCTGTCGCAGGCGATTTTTCCGTTTTCCATCAGGATCAGCCGGTTTGCGTAAGGAAGCGCGGCAGATAAGATATGTTCTACGACCAGGATCGTATGGCCGTATTCTTTGTTCAGATGGCTGATGAGTTTATAGAAGTCCGCGCACCCTTCCGGATCCAGGGACGACGTCGGTTCATCAAAAACCAGGATTTCCGGTTCCGTCGCCAGTACGCTGGCAATGACCAGCCGCTGCCGCTGACCGCCGGACATTTTCCGCACCGGCCGGTCTTCCAGTCCGTCCAAGCCGACTTTATGCAGGGCTTCTTTGGTGCGCCGCACGATTTCGTCTTTGGCAAATCCCCGGTTTTCCAGGCTGAACGCAATCTCTTCTTCTACGGTCATGGTAACGATCTGGCTGTCGTAATCGGCCAGCATCGCCCCGACGGAGCACGCCAAGTCCGCAATGCTGTGCTGGGTTACCGCTTTGCCGCCCACAAAGGCCATGCCGTGCATCGTTCCGCCGTAGTAATGGGGAATCGCGCCGGTTACTGCCAGGCACAGGGTACTTTTTCCGCTGCCGCTGCTGCCGGTAATGACCGTAAAATCGCCTTTTTTTATCGCCAAATTGATCTGTTCCAGCGCCGGTTTTGTCTGTTTCGGATACCAGTAGCTAAACGATTCCAGCGAGACGACGCCCTCCTGTTTTTGTTCCAGAATATATTGGCTGTGGTCGCTTTCTTCCTCGCCGCGCCGCATTTCTTCCATCAGGCCGCGGCGCAGGAATAAGTGATAGGCAGGAAAGTATAAGAGCGGCGTAATGACGGCGTTGATCGCGCCGATGATCGCAACCGCCGGCAGCATGACGCCGAAATATACAGGATCCGGCAGTTCCATGACGATTTTCAGTACCGTAACGAAAATGCCGCCGCTCAGGCAGGTTGCCGCCATTCCATTGATCGACGGGTTCAGTTCGTACCGCCCGATATGCAGGCGGGGCAGGGTGCGGACGATGCCCGCCGATAAGAGCGCCCCTGCCGGTTCGCTGAGAAGGTTCCCGTAGGGGAATCCCGATTTTGAGGTCAATACGTTAATGAGCGCCGCTACCAGCCCGATTCCAAGGGCTTGTTTGTACGTCGGCCGTGTCAGGCTTACGGCCACGCAGTAGGTCGCGATGGTCCAGTTGGGCGTAAATCCGGCTACGCTCGGCGATACGAGATGCAAAATGCAGCCAATGGCCAGCAGCAGCGTGCTGACTGTGATCCACCGGAACTGGCCGCCTTGCCGGCGGTAGTAAGTCAGGTTTCCGATATCTTCTATCCGTTTCATGTGTTTCTCTCCTTTATACAACAAAAAATCCTTCCATCCCCTATACAAGGGACGAAAGGATTGTTCTCCGCGGTGCCACCCTAATTAGCCGTTTCGGCTCAGCTCTATGTACGGCTATTGCGATACATGCTTCTTTGATACCGGTGGAAGTACACCGATGCCGCCTACTGTCGTTCGGGGCATATCTCCCGGACCCATTCCATAACCGGTCGGGACCGGACTTCCACCTGCGCCGGCTCTCTGCACCCTTCCTCTTGTCATGTACTCTTTCCGTTCATCGACTATTACTATTATAGGCATTACTATAGCAAATCCCGCTGTTCCTGTCAATTGCCCAGGCCTGCCAGGAGCTGATCGAGCTGCGCTGCAAGAGCGTAGGCTCCCGGTTCGCCGCCGTTTGGCAGGCAGATCGGCTGGCTGCCCATATAGACGTAGCCGTCCGTACCGACATAAGCACGCCAGCTTTCCCGTCCCTGGTTGTGAAATGCCGCTGCCAGGTTGCCGGCGATCAGATACGACCGTTCCGCGCCGCTCATGGCGTCTGTGCTTCCGGCAGTAATCCAGGCAGTTTTGCCGACAGATACTACGCCGTCTTTTACCGTCACATGGCCCTTGCTGAATTCTTTCAGCCGTTTTGCGTATTCGTCCCGCCGTTCCCCATTTTCCGGGTGATCCGAAGGGGCAAAGAGTTCGCCTACAAAAGTGGACGGATTGTCGCCCATCTTTTCAATGATGCGCTGCCACAGCGCCGCGCCGCCGCCGGGATTGTAGCCTGCGCCTACGGCATAGTCAAAGGCGATCTTGTCCGCTTCTTTTTCCTGGGATTTCGTCACATACACGGCGGACGCATAGTTGGCCAGGATATCCACGCCGAGGCTGCCCCCGTTCTGCGAGCCGTACACCGCCTGCAATACTTCCATCGGGAAGGATTTCCGCATGCCCTGGACAACGTGATTTTTCTGTCCGTGCACCATTTCATGGGCGATAACAAAGGCGATCTCGTTTTCGTTGTAGTTCAGGATAGGAAAGACGCCGCTGTTGACGCTCATCGTATGTCCCAGGGAACAAAACGCGTTGAAGTCCTGACTGGGATTGATGAAATACAGGTACGGCCGTTCCACGATCGACGGCTCGGACAGCGATACCGTATAGGACAGCCGGCTCATAACCGCATCGAGCATGGCGTTTTTTGTCTGGTCGTAATCGACGCCGTTCTTTTTCTTCAATCCTTCAAAAAATTCTTCTCTGCCGTCCGTGTCATAATGGTTCAGCGTGCTGTCGAGCTGGTGATAATAGATCGCCGCTCCCGCCAGCGTGCCCCATATGCCCAAATCCAGCGCCTGTGCGGGCATGGCGCCCCATGAGATGATGCCGGCGCACGCCAATGCGGCCGCCCATGTTTTATACGTTCGTTTCATACTGTCCCCTCCTTATCTTCTGCCCACTTCCTGACATGCCGCGATGAACGTTTCCAGTTCCTGCGTCATGTGTTTGTGTTTATGCAGTACCAAATAAAAATCCCGGTCAAAGCTGTAGCCTTCGATGATATGGATCTTATCCCGATATTCCCGCTGACAGATCAGCTGTTTTGACAGCAGGGAAATTCCCAGGTTATGCGCTACCGCTTCCCGGATCAAATCAAAATTTGTGCAGCTCCAGGCAATATGAAGCGGCATATCGTTGCTGGCCATAAAGTGTTCTACCACCGTTCGGCCGCCGGCGCCGCGTTCCTGTAAAATAAACGGCTGCGCCGCGATTTCTTCCAGCGATACGTTCTTTTGCCTGGCCAGCGGGTGATCGGCGCTGCATGCAAAGACGAGGGAATCGCGCAGGATAATTTCCTGCGTAAGTTCGGCATGCACGATTGTTCCCTGCGTCACCGCCACGTCGTATTCATTTTCCGCCAGCTTCTTTTCCAGCGCCGGCGTATTGCGGATATATACGCACGGCTGCCAGGATTTATCCTTTTTCTGGCATATGGCAAGCGCCGGAATCAGCACCGTATATCCGGCGGTTACCGTACCGCCCACATGAAGCTGCCTCCGCCCTTTGGCACCGGCCATTATCTCGTCCAGCCGGCTGCATTCCGAGAGAATCTGCCGCGCCTGTCCGTATAACTTCCGGCCGGCGTCGGTCAGCACCAGCTGTTTCGGATATCGTTCAAATAGTTTGACCGCATATTGCCGCTCCAGCTCGGCGATCGCTTCGCTCACCGTCGGCTGCGAGATAAACAGCCGCTGCGCCGCTATTTTCATTTTTCCGCATTCCGCTACGGTAATAAAAATCTGCAACTGTCTAAAAGTCATAACCCTTCTCCTTATGCCAGTATTATATCATACTACGGGCGCGCTGCCGTCATCGTTTTCCCTATCGGCAGCGGTTTTTCTTTTTTGTACAGCAATATCCCGGCTCACGTCTGCAAGCCGGGATATTTTATAGGAAATAATAGGTTGTATTATATCAGAACAAGCCGAGCCACGGCCAATAGGTGGACGCCGTAATCAGGTATACGATACAGGCGATAATGGATACAGGCACGCCGATTTTCGGGAAATCGCCGACGTTCAGCAGTTCGCCGTTGCCGTAAATCATGATATTCGGACTCGTGCAGTAGAACATGAGCAGCGGATAGCCGCCGATGATCATGCCTGCCGGAATGGCCAGCACAGCCGGAGCCAGCCCCGCTTCCGTGCTGAGCGCCATGATGATAGGCAGCATAGCCGTTGCCATAACCGTTGTGCCGGCAAAGAAGAAGTGCATGAACTGAGCGATGACCATGACCACAAAGAGCAGCATGACGATGGACAGGCTCTGCAGGCCAAACAGGGAAAAGATGGTGGAAGCCATCCATTTGCTTGCGCCCGTTTTCATCAGGATCGCGCCCATGCTCATTCCGCCGCCTGTAAGGAGCAGTACGTTCCAGCCGATATGCGGGTTCGTTTCTTTCCACGTAAGAACGCCTACTTTTGGCAAAAAGAGCAGGACTGCCGCAAACAGGCACGCCGTCGTCGAGTCGATTTTTGTAATGGAACCGGTACACCACAGGACGGCGACTAAAATAAAGATGGCAAACGTGAATTTTTCATCGCGGGACATGGAGCCCATCTGCTGAATTTTTTCTTTAACATAGGCCGCGCCGCCGGGAATTTCTTTAAATTCCGGTTTATAGATCCACTGGATATAGGCCCAGGTGATAATTGTCATGATCAAAGCCGGCAAAAAGCCGATTTTCAGCCAATCGATATACGAGATCGGATTGCCGCCGGCATTGACGATGTATTCGATCGTAACCGGGTTCGGCACAGTCGCCGTCAGTATGCCCGCGCTGATCGTGGCATTGGTAAAGGCCATCGTAATCAGCAGATTAACGGCAAATTTTGTCCGTCCTTCCGTATGGAATACCTGAATAACGCTCATACAGATCGGAAGCAAGATCGCGGTCCTTGCCGTAGAGGAAGGAATTAAAAACGACAATACGATATTGGCAAGGACGATGCCCACGGTAATGCGCAGCGTCGTAGACCCGATCTTATCGAGAATCTGATAGGTGATGCGTTCTGCCAGATTGGTTTTTATCATCGCCGCCGCCAATACAAACGACCCGAGCATCAGAAATACGGAAGAAGAGGCAAAACTTGTCAGCGCCGGGCCGATCTTCATAATGCCCATCAATACCGCTGCCGGAGCGATGAGCAGCCCGGTGGCAACGAGCGGAATCGATTCCGTCAAATATAATATAAACACGCCTGCAAATAATGCCAGCGCCTTGTGCCCTTCCGGCGACAGCCCTTCCTGAGCAGGCATCATATACACCAAGGCGCCTAACAGCACAGCGATCACAATTCCCCAATTTTTACGAAATTGTTCTATCGTCATATATCTCACCCCTATACGTATCTATGCCGCCACATGCCGCGCCTGCATAGAGAAACGAATATATTAAGAGAATGCAGAGAGAGTATAGACTTGCGCTTTTGATGCCTGCATTATACGGCGGGGAATAAAAAAGAGCAATCTCGTTTCGGCATAGCTGCCATGAAATAGTGTCATCGTTCCGATTCCGCTGCTTTACGGGCAGGCAGCTCTTTTACCCACCGGACGATAAAATCGGAAAACAGCTGCACCGCTGGCGTAGGCTGTCCTTTTTTCAATACTGCCAAGCCGATCTCCTTTTCAATATCATCGGCCAGGTTCACGATGGCCAGATCTTTTTTCTTGGCTATATTACGGACTTTTTCTTTAGGAAAGATACCGATGCACATGCCGGCGCTGATTAAGGTCAGCTGGGTCGGCGAATGGTTGCATTCGCATACGATCTGCGGAGCAAAGCCCGCCGCCTGGCAGGCTTCGGAAATCAGGCAGCGGATCTGTTCCGTCGGCGGATGCAGGACAAACCGTTCGGCAGACAGTTCCCGTATGTATACTTTTTTCTTGCCTGCCAGCTTGTGGTTTTTTGGCAGCACCAATACATACCGATCGGTCAGCAGCGGATAAAACGCAATATCGCTGTAGGCTTTTTCCGTCGGCCGCACCAGCAGCGCCAGATCCAGATCCCGATCCTGCAATTTTTGCAGCAAGGCGTATGTGCCCCCTTCTTCTATGTAAAACTGGATTCCCGGGTGGTTCTTATAAAAGGTATAAAGCATCTGGTCGTACTGCATCGTTCCCAGCGAGGAGATAATGCCCATGCGGATCGTTCCCCGCAGCAGGCCTTTGAAATCCAGCACCGACTGATGGGCGATCTCCACATCTTTGAGGATCGTTACGGCATGCTGCAAAAAAGCCTTGCCTTCCGGGGTCAGCTCCACCGTTCGGGCTTTGCGTACAAACAATTTCGTATCCAGTTCTTCTTCCAGACTGGCGATCTGCCGGGACAGCGCCGATTGGGTCACATTCAGTTCATAGGCCGCCCGGGTAAAATTCTTTTTTCTGGCCACTTCCACCACATATTCCAGCTGATATAAGTCCATGATAGCCTCCTGTATCCGTCCAGTGATTCCTAATACTTATATAGTACAGCGGACAGATGTGAAAAAACAATATGCATTTTTTAACTAGCTGCCATTCCGTTTCCGCATTGCTTCTTTTGCCGTTCTCGTTTATCCTGAAGCCAAGAGATGCAGAAAGACCGGACTTACACCTACGATAACCCATTCATGTCAGGAGGAGTTCGTTATGAAAACAAGCAAAAGAAAAGCACTGAGAGATTTGATCGCCCGGAAAGAAGTCATCATGGCGCCGGGAGCCTACGACGCATTGTCGGCCCGTCTGATTCAGGCGGCAGGATTTGAAATGGTCGGCACAACCGGCTACGGCATGCACGGTTCTATTTTAGGCGTACCGGACAACGGCATGCTGGCGTTTAATGAAATGGTTGCCATGTGCGGCAATATGGCCAACGCCATCGATATTCCTATGATGGCCGACGCCGAAGGCGGCTATGGCAACGCAACCAATACGATCCGCACTGTCCAGGAATTTGAACGGGCCGGCGTAGCCGGTATTTTCATCGAAGACCAGCAGCTGCCGCCGAACTGTCCGTTTATCAAAAAACCGACGACGATTTCCGTAGAAGAAATGTGCGGCAAGATCCGCGCAGCCTGCGACGCCCGCCAGGATCCGGACTTTGTTATCTGCGCCCGCACAGACGCGCCGTTTGACGAAGCCATTGAACGGGCCAAAGAATATCTCAAAGCCGGTGCGGATATGATTAAGATTATACCGAAAACACGGCAGGAACTCGAAATCCTCCCGACTAAACTGTCCTGCCCGCTCCACTTGGGATTCTTCACCAACAGCGACCAGAACGCAGGGCTTACCGCCTGGGATGCCGGCAAGATGGGCTATACCATCGTTACCTTCCCGCTGACGCCGCTGTTTATCGGGACGAAAGCCATTTATGAAGGGCTGAAAAAAATCAAAGAACAAGGCAACGACGAAGGCGTTGTCCGCGACATGATGATGCCGTTTGCCGAATACCTGAAAATCGTAGACGTAGATAAATACATTGAATACGATAAACGCTACGGTGCAGGCGAAAAGTAAGCCGGCTCACGCCGACCTATTCATCGGCTGGATATAAAAAGAGGGCGGAGCATAAGCTCCGCTCTCTTTTTATATCCTTTATTCTGTATCTATCAGTTGCTTTCAAAAAAGGCTTTGTACGCAAGGGACGTCGTATACGCGTCCGTCTTGGCCACAATTTCCACCGGCGCGTGCATGCTGAGCATCGCCGTGCCGCAATCTACGACTTCGCATCCCCACTGCGCCATGATAAAGGCGATCGTTCCGCCGCCGCCCTGATCGACTTTGCCCAGTTCGCTGATCTGCCAGGGCACCTGGGCAGTATTGAAGATGCGCCGCACTTTGGCAATAAATTCTGCATTCGCATCATTGGAGCCGGATTTGCCTCTGGCGCCCGTATATTTACAGATAGCCGGGCCAAATCCCAGATACGCAACGTTTTCCGGATCGTGGACGGAAGCAAAATTCGGGTCAAGCGCTGCCGTTACGTCCGCCGACAGCACTTCGGAACGGCGCAGCGTCCGGCGCAGCCAAATCTCTCCGTCCTGTCCTGCCAGATGCAGGCATTCGGCCAGAAAATCCAGGAAGTAGGAAGCGCTCATGCCCGTATTGCCGTACGAGCCGATTTCTTCTTTGTCTGCAAACACAGCGATCTGCATGTATTCGCCGGGCTGCGCAGTTTTCAGCGCTTCCCAGGCGGCATAGGCGCAGACTCGGTCGTCATGACCGTGAGCGGCGATCATGGAGCGGTCCAGCCCCACGTCCTGCGCTTTTTGCGCCGGAATCACTTCCAGCTCCGCCGTTACCAGATCTTCTTCTTCCAGATCGTATTTTTCTTTTAATAACGCCAGGATCGCCGGTTTTGTTTTCTCTTCTTCACTGTACAATCCCAGCAGAGGCATGAGCATTTCCCCTTCAATTGCCTCGCCCACTTTCTTTTCCGCCTGATCTTTGCCCAAATGAGGCAGGATATCCGTGATATACAGCGCCGGATCTGCCGGATCTTCGCCGATGGAGATCTCTACGGCTGTACCGTCCGCTTTATGCGCGACGCCGATAAGAGAAAGAGGCTGGCATACCCACTGGTATTTTTTGATGCCTCCGTAATAATGGGTCTTCAAATACACGATGCCGTTTTTTTCCACCACCGCATTGCCTTTGGCGTCCAGTCTCGGGCTGTCCACATGAGCGCCGACGATTTTAAGTCCGTCGGTAATCGGCCGCGCGCCGACAACGCCCAGGATCAGAGATTTTCCTTTCTGGTTCCAGTACACTTTGTCGCCGGCTTTCAATTCCGTATACGCTTCCAACGGTTTAAATCCTTCTGCTTCGGCCTGACGGATCAGTTCTTTTACCGCCAGCCGCTCGGTCCGAGCCGTATCCAAAAATGCTTTATACCGTTCGCCATACGCATGCACCGCTTCCCGCTGTTCTTCGTTCATGCGGCGCCACACGCTTTTTTCTTTATCATAACCTTTCATGTATGTCCCTCCTTATTGTGAATCGTTTTCTTTTAGTATACCATTTCTTTGGCAAATAACCTATCTTCTCCCTGCGTATTTTCCTGCGGTTTGCTTTTTTTATGTAAATTTAGTATATTCTTCTTTATTCCTATCTTTATTTTCATCGTTGTATTATAATTGAATAAGATTTATTCATGACAACAACACAAACATCTTTATTTGCATGTATACGAGTATGGGGTAAGTAAAATGAAACGATATGTACGTGTTCCGGCACTTCTCATGCGGGGCGGCACCAGCAAAGGCGCGTTCCTTTTGGAATCGGATCTTCCGGAAGACCCGGCAGTACGGGATCAGGTCATCTTAGATATTTACGGCAGTCCGGATATCCGGCAAATCAACGGCATCGGCGGTTCCGATCCGCTGACCAGCAAAGTGGCGCTCATTCGGCCGTCGCTGCGGCCTGACGCCGATGTGGATTATACGTTTGGCTATGTAGGCATTACCGAGCCATATGTGGATTACAGCGGCAACTGCGGCAACATGATTTCCGCCGTCGGCCCTTATGCCGTCTATAAAGGCCTGGTGCCCATCACGGAACCGTTTACCACCGTCCGCATTCACAACACCAATACGAATAAAATCGTTGTCGCCCGCGTTCCCGTAACAGATGGGGAACTGGATCTTTTCGGCGATTACGCTATTTCCGGCGTGCCCGGGACCGCCGCCAGAATCGAGCTGGAATTTCTCCATGCCGGCGGTGAGAAAACAAAAAAACTCCTGCCTACGGGAAATGTGCGCGACCGCATCACCCTTTCCGACGGCCGCACGATCGAGGTTACCTGCTGCGACGCAGGCAATCCGGGGATCATCGTCCGAGCGGAAGATATCGGGTTTACGAGCCAGGAACGGCCGGACACGCCGGAAGCGGATCAGCTGCTTCTTTTGATGGAAGAAATCCGACGCATCGGTTCCGTTCTCATGGGGTTGAGCCGGGATACCAGAAAAGTGAGCCCTGCAATTCCCAAGATCGTTGTCGCCGCACCGCCGCAGATGTTCCGCACGGTGCAGGACGAATTTCATCGGGCCAGCGAAGTCAATCTGATCTGCCGCACCATGGCGCTCAATTATTTCCATAAAGCCTATGCGGTTACAACGGGGATATGCACGGCCGCAGCCGCGTCGATTCCCGGCACCGTCGTTCATGATATCGCCCGGCCGGCAGCCGGCGACGGCACCTTTTATATCGGCCATCCGTCGGGCATTTTGGATATCATCGTCCAGATCGGAGAAAACGAGCAGGGATTTTATGTAAAAAAAGCGGCCATGAGCCGCACCGCCAATCTGCTCATGGAGGGGCAGGCCTTTGTCCGCCGCGACGTGTGGGAAGGCAAGGCCGCTGCAGCCGCCGAAATCTGAAGATTCACCAAAATTCATCAAAATGTACTTAACAAACCTCTTTGCATTCCGTATAATAAACATATCTGGATTGTAAGGAGGTTTTTATTGTGAACAAACGTTGGATCACCTTGTCGTTGGCTGCCATGATGGCATGCAGCGCATTTGCATCGGCTTCTGCCGCCGGGCTTGGATATGTAAATTTCGGGGTTCTCATGCAGAGCCATAAAGATACAAAAGCAGCCGCTGCCAAATTCCAGAGCAGTCTGGAAGCGTCTCGAAAAGATTTTGCCGCGCAGTCTGCTTCTCTTGCGACCGATCAGGAAAAAATCGACCTGGCTAAAAAAATAGACGGCCAGCTCGCGGCAGAGCAGCAGAAACTGCTCGAACCGATCATGAAGGACATTCGCGCCAAAATAGAAGAAGTGCGCAAAGAAAAAGGCCTGGACTATATTGTAGCCCAGGGCAGCGTCTTTGCCGGCGATAAAGGCGTAGACGTAACGAGCGACGTCGTACAAAAATTGAAATAAGACCTGACGCAGACAGCGCCCGGCAGAGAGATCTGTCGGGCGCTGTTTTTATATTTCTTGGGGAAATACCGCTTCCCACGCTTTGGGAACGAACGGAATCTCCGGTTTTTCTTTGAGGATATGAAGCGTATAGGCTAAAAGAGCCGCCGCTCCTGCCAGAAGTCCTTTTTCATCGATATCAAATTCCGGCGTATGGTGATTGGCCCCGCTTCCCAGCGACGCATTGGCAATGCCGGTAAAGATATATACCCCCGGATACAGCGCCAGGATCGCCGCCATCGTCTCCGAGCCCATCCACGGCTGCGGCCGGCAGACCGCGCGGCTTCCCAGCGTGTTCTCCACGGCTTCTTTCATCAGCGCGGCGCACGCAGGGTCGTTTCGTACTTCCCACAAATAGCTGCAGCGCACTGTCTTCCAAGTACAGCCGTGACAGGCGCAGGCCGCGTCCATCAGCGCCGCCAGGCGGCGGGCAAAGGGTTTTCCCACCCGTTCCGTATCAAAATACCGCGCCGTTCCGGAAAAGGTCAGCGTTTCCGGGATGATATTGGATTTTTCTCCGCTGTGCACGCTGCCCAGCGAATAGGACAGGCATTCCTGCGGATCGAGAAACGACAGGCGCAGGCCGGCCAGCCGACTGGCCGCGTCGGCAAAGCATTCGATAGGGCTGTGCGCCAAATCCGGCCGCGAGCCATGTCCGCCTTTCCCGGCAATCTCGATGGTAAACCCGTACATGCCGGCCATTGCGCCGCCGGGAACGATTCCGATTTTTCCCGCTTCCAAATCCCAGCGCACATGGGTGCCGCCGCAGGCGTCGATATGCCATCCCTGTTCCCGAATATAGGCCAGAAGATTTTTCAGACTGGGGCTGGCCGCTTCTTCTGCCTGTTCAAAGAGAAAAATAACCCGGCCGTCCCATTCCGCCCGGCAATCCGCCAGGATGTGGGCAATCGTAAGAAGCATCGCCATATGTCCGTCATGGCCGCAGGCATGCGAAACGCCGGGCACGGCGGATACAGACACTTTCGGCTGTTTCCCATTGGAAGGATTTTCTTCAATGGGCAGCGCGTCCATATCAGCCCGCAGCAGCACAGTATGTCCCGGCCGGCCGCTGTCGAGTACGCCCAGTATGCCGCCCGGCTCAACCCGGTGCGTTTCGATCTGCCAGTTTGTCAGCAAGTCCTCGATGGTGCGCATCGTTTCCGTTTCCTGCAGCGATAGTTCCGGCCGTTCGTGAAAATGCCGGCGCAGGCGCACCAGTTCTTCTTCATATTGTACTATCCATTCCTTTGCCTTCATTGCTATTCCCCCTATAAAAAAGCGGCCCTCTGCGAGAGCCGCTGCCTTATCCGTTTGCCAGCTGTTTTTGATATTTCTTGTCCACGTATTTAAAAAGAGGCGGCAGGCCCAGCATGATCCCCAGCAGCCGGGTCAGCTGATAGGCCGTAACGGCCAATACGTCCGCGCCCATACCCAGCGCCAAGATCGCCATTTCCGAAAGGCCGCCCGGCGCAGTGCCTAAAAACGCGGTAACCCAATCTTCCCCATGGGCTTCCGCAATAATAAATCCGGCAAGAAGCGATACGGCCAGCACCGCCGCGCCCCCGCCGAGCAGACAGGGCCCCAGCCCTTTATATGTTTTTACTTTGCGAAGATCGATGCGGCAGCCGATATACGCGCCCAGCGACAGGCGGGCAATATCGAAAATATGATTGGGAATCGCCGGCGCAGTGCCGCCGCTGGCCAATACATATATCGCCGTAGAAACAAAGGGCCCGAGCATCCACGGCGTGGGCATATGGATCTTTTTGCCGATGATCCCGCCCAGCACCGCAATAGGTATCAATACCCACCAGGACAGGTCGGCGGTAATGGTCAGCGCCGCGTTCCCTGCAGCCGCCGCTTCATCGGCCAGATGATACGCCAGGAACGGCACCGTAAAGATCACGCACATCAGCCGCACCGTCTGCATGAGCGTAACCGCCGTCGTATCCACGCCTTCCAATTCGTCGGCAATCAGCACCATCTGGGTCAGGCCGCCGGGCGTGCAGCCCATCAGGCAGCTGAGCAGGCTGATGCCCGTTTTCCGATGCGTATATACGCCGACAGCAATCCCGGTCAATATGGTCACGCAAGTCGCCCCTGCCATGAACCACCCCTGGCTGGCAATGGCTTCGCCCGCTTCCAGGGTGAACGGCCGTCCCATGCTGTACCCTACGGCGATCAGCGCCGCGTTCCGCACCATTGGCGGCCAGTAAAAATATACGCCTGTCACATAGGTGTAGAGCGAAATAATACAGACCGGCCCCAACAGCCATGGCATAGGCACTCCCGGCAGAAGCGAGAGCAGCGCTCCGCCGATCAGGCTCAGAATCAGCGTCTTGCCCGTATCCTTCCACATCCTAGGGTAATTGATTTTCATAGTGGCTCCTCGTTTCGCATTGATATACTTATTAGTGTATCGGATTCTGCCAGGTATGGCTATTAGAGATATATTATCTATACACAGCGAATTCGTTTATATTACCGGTCGCCGCGGCGCACGTGCGCCGTATAGATCCGAAAACCAACCAAAAATAACACCGTGCCGGCAAGCATGAAAATATATTCCATGCCCAGCCAGGTCGCTACCAAACTTGCCAGCAGCGGGCCGAACATGCCGCCGAACTGCTGCGCCGTCGTCGCCATGCCGAACGCCCGGCCGCGGAATTCCGCCGCCGTGCACTGCACCAGCGACGCATTGATCGCAGGGTTGGCGCCGACAATAAACGTACCAACCGCCATCTGCAGCAGGCCAAAGAGCCAAACCGTATCGGGAAAGGCCTGCAGAAAAAGAGCGATCCCCGCGCCGGAAAACGCAATGGCCATTGCCAGAAAATATCCGTTGTTCTGGCCAAACTTGCCCCACAGCGGCGTCATGACCGCGCCGGCCAGACCGCCGCAGCTCAAAATGATGCCGGACACGACGATAACCCCGTCCATCGAGCCCTGCATCTGCCCGATATACAGCGCCAGAATCGGCTGGAGCATGAGGATCACGGCCTGCAGACAGAAATTAAAACTCAGCAGTTCCATGAGCATAGGATTATGCATCGACTCTTTCAAGTCGGAAACGATGCTCGTCTGTTTGCGTTTTGCCAGCATGCCTTCCGGCTCTTTTACCAGCAAAATGACCGCCGTCCCTGCCACCCACAGTACGGCTGCGCCTAAAAAGAAGGAGTTCCTCATGCCGATCCAGTCCGCCATCAGACCGCCCATCAACGGGCCGGCAATACCGCCCAGAATCTGTCCGGCCTGAAAAATTCCCAGCGATTCTCCCAATTTATTCTTATCCGCTCCGGCGGAAACAATGGCCATCGCCGCAGGCATATAGCCGTTGGCCACGCCCTGTACGATACGCATGCCCAGCAATTCCCACGGGCCGGTAACCAGTCCGCCGAGAAAATACGACAGGCCGATGGCAAACGCCGCCCGCACTGCCATTCGCTTCTTGCCGCTCGTATCCGCCATCTTTCCCCAAATAGGAGCCATGATGCCGGCTACAAAAAACGTGATGGAAAACACTACGCCGGACCATATGGGCACATCGCTTTTGGCTACGCCCAATTCCAGCAGATAGACCGGCAGAAAAGGCACCAGCATCGTATAACAAGAGGCCAGCATAAACATGACGATCGTCAGCACCCACAAGTTCCGTTTCGCCATCTTGCTTCACCTTCCTACTGCTTTATATTTTCTTTAGATATTAAGTATATCATATGAAACGATTTTGTCTTTCGTCAAATGACATTTTTTTATTGAAATTTAAAATATAACGCTATGATTCCCAGATATTCCCGTATGGCTGTCCGCAGATTTTCATACGAGCCGGGCAAAAAGGAGAGGACGGACGTGCTCACTTCCTTGCTCTGCCAGTAATCAGCCGGATAGGCCAGCACGTTCAGCCCTTCCCGCTCAAAACACAGTACGCTCCGCAGCATATGAAACGCCGACGTAACCAGAATCGGGCGGGTATATCCATTCTGACGGCACAGCACGGCGGAGTACCGGGCGTTTTCTACCGTGTTGCGGCTTTCCGGCTCCACGATGATCTTGTCTTTCGGCACGCCCAGGCTCATCAGCACCCGTTTTCCCGTTTCCGCTTCCGCCGGCAGATCGTTTTCCACCCGGCCGCCGGATAAAATAATGGGCAGACCTGTCCGCTTCTGGATTCTGGCCGCCGTAAGGATGCGCCCTGCCGCCGCGCTGCTCAGCTGTCCCATGCCGTCTACGTCGGATATATCGCTGAAAACGCCGCCGCCCAGCACGATGATCACATCGCCCCGAATCGTCCGCGGCTGATCGTAAAAAAATTCCAGCGGGTGCAGAAACAGCGCCCCCATCGCCGGCGTTGAAAACAGATAGCCTAACACGAGCATGACCGCCATCGCATGCCGCCCTTTTGCTTTATTCTTATAAAAATATACCGTTAATACGGCAGTCATGAAAATAAAAATCCCCGGCGGCAATAAAAACGCCGTGATACACTTTTGCAGATACAATATCATCTCTTAGTATGTCTCCCATAAAAAAACATACCGGCAATACAGGATCGCCGGTACGTCGGTAGTTCACTTTCTTATAAAATCACATTCTGCTGGTTTCCTGCCAGCCAGGTGTCTATGTTGTCAAAGACGATTCCGGCGCGAAGCACCATCGCTTCCGCCGTCGCAAAGGCAACGTGAGGCGTCACTATCGTATTTTTGCTGTGCAGCAGCGGGTGATCTGCCGGTACCGGCGGTTCCATTTCAAACACGTCGATGCCTGCGCCGGCCAGCTTGCCGCTGTTTAAAGCCGCCGCCACCGCTTCCGAATCGATGACCGGCCCGCGCGCCGTATTGATCAGGTACGCGCCGTCTTTCATCAGGGCGATCCGCTCTGCGTTAATCAAATGTTTCGTACTGTCGTTCAGCGGGCAGTGAAGCGATACGATATCTGCTTTTGCCAGCACTTCTTCCAAAGGCAGGAACGTAATCCAGTCCGGTTCTTCCCCTGTCACATGCCGTTTATTTCCCAATACGGTGCAGCCAAATGCCCGGCACAGTTCCGCCGTTTTCATGCCGATTGCGCCGGCGCCGATGATCCCTACCGTCTTTCCATGCAGTTCACAGCCTACCAGCCCGTCTTTTGTCGCGCCCTGCCGGCACCGCGCTTCTACCTGCGGCACATTGCGGAGCAGGGAAATCATCAGCGTCAGCGCCAATTCCGCTACTGCCTGCGTCGAATATCCCGCCGCGTTGCTTACTTTCACGCCCATTTCCTTCGCAGCCGCCAGATCCACATGATCTACGCCGGTAAACGCGACGTCGATATATTTCAGCTGTCTGCACGCCCGGATCACTTCGCCGGACAGCGGCATGTTGGCGATCATGATGACGTCCGCATCTTTGGCCCGTTCGATCTGCACCTTCGGGTCCGTATTTTTTTCATACGCGGTAAACACATGGCCCGCAGCGCGCAGCGCATCGCCGTAAGCCTGCAGCCGTTCATCGGATATCCCCAGAGATTCCAGTAATACGATATTCATAACGACACTCTCCTCTGTTCATATTCCTCTTGATTGTAAAAGGTATTGTTTCGCTTGTCAATAAATATATATCCATACTTGCCGGGAAAACAGCCGCCGGCATACGCCCTTTTTCCATTTCTTACGTTCGCTTTTGCTCCGCCCATACTGCGTTTCGCACCGTCCTCCAGCGCCCGGCAATCAAAAGGATTTCCGCCGTCCCTATCGGCTCGCCCGCACTGCCGGCCTTTCCATGAGGCATTTCCCCTTCCAGCCTCCGCCTGCGCAGTTCATTTTGCCTAAACTGGCGCCAGCTCCCGGCTCCTCTATTTCCACAAAAAAGGAACGCGCTGCGTCCCTCTTTATGCCATGCCTTCTCTTCTATTTTTTTCAATGCATACGCCCGGACAATAGTGGAGCAAATAGCAGTCCTTCCCTTTTTCTTTTGCCCGGTACAGGATCTTATCCGTACACTGATAAATCCGTTCGTACGACCGGATCAGGGGCTGGACGACTACACCGGCGCTGACTGACAGGCCGTATTTTTGATACGGCTCCAATTCGCGCCGCAATTCCTCCATAAGCCGTTCCATCTTGGCTTCCAAAACGGATTTCGGCAGCACCTCTTTAATAAAGACACTAAATTCATCGCCGCCCAGCCGCGCCAATATATCGCTGCCGCGGAAACTCCGCTCCAGGCAGTCTGCTACCCGCTTCAGCACCCGATCTCCTTCGGGATGGCCGGCGTAATCGTTTACCTGTTTGAAATTATCCATGTCCATCAGGATCATCGTACCGGACTGGCTCTTTTGCAGGTGATCGATCACATCCTGTTCATAGCCGGAGCGGTTTTTCAGTCCTGTCAAAAAGTCCGTTTCCGCCCGTTCCGTTGCGTCCCGCAGTTCTGCTTTTGTCCGCAGCTGCTCGACTACATCGGAGGTACGATTGATGACCATGCCGAAAAAGTCCTTGTTCTCGGTAAAGTAATAGATTTCCAAATACCGGTTTTTCGTTCGGATATACCCATATTCTTTATCCCACTGCACCATGGTATGAATATAGGTATAAAAGGATTCCGGCGTCCGGGATACGATCTGCCATTCTTCATCGTCAATCCCCAGAACCTCCTGCATGTTATCCGCATAGAAACACTTTTGTATCATGCCCAGGCATTCAAACACGGCAAGATTTTTGTTGATCGCCGTCGAGAGCAGAGACAGACGGCTGCTCTTGTTTTTATAGTTGTCATTCCAGGCATTCATCAGATCCATCAGTTCCCGAAACTCCGTCTGATGTTCCGTCCGAAAGGTTACGTCCATATCGCCGGAAATGATTTTCTTCACATTCTTCTGGATCATATTGATATCTTCCAGCACATATTTCCGGATATCCGCCCGAAAGATCATCACCGCAGCGCCCATGACCAGCCCTGCGCCGATCATCAGATACAATACGTCCCAAATCATTTTTGCAAACATGAGCGGCGCATCGATATACGCGCCGATGATCTTATCATCAACCACCTTTGTTTTCGCCACTTTCCACGAGTCGTTAATCCGAATCAATCCGCCATCTTCCAAGCTCCGCAGGGCGGACGTGATTTTTTCCGGCGTATCGGCATTTTCCAGCTGGAGATGCTGATTGTTATTGCGCGTAATGCTCAGCAAGTCTCCGGTTTTCACATCCACCACAAAGATGGCTTTCGTTGCCAGCGTAGGCGTATTTTCCACAATATGCTCGATGGAAGACATCTGTAAAAAAGACTCCAGCACAGAATGTTCAATCCCGATCTGCACCATGGAATACTGCGGCAGAGAGGATTTGATTCCAATATAGACCCGCTTCTGATTCGTCATGATAGATTCGCTGTCCGTATCGATGACAAATGCGTTGGGATTTTTGGTATTCAGGAGAGGCCAGAAATTTTTCGTCTGATCATGCTCTTTGAGCGAAACGCCGGTAAAATCTCCCTGCGTGGAATACACTGCGTTGCCTTCTGCATCAAACACGTGGATCGACTCTACTTCCATCAGGGTTTTCAGTTTTTCCATCTCTGCCGGTATATCCTGCCAAGAAGTATGCGCCAGCACAAAGTCTATCGCAAACGCCCGGTTCAGATAATCTCTTTTAAATTGGGTCCTCGCTTCTTCCACCGTGGTTTGGCTGTACTGATAGGACAGCTTGACCTGCTCCAGCATCTCCTCTATATCCCGGATCTCTACTTTCCTTTCTTCTTTATATACAAAAAGGGAAACTACCACCATCATGACCGACATCATCATAAGCAGAATAACGCGCATCCGCTTTTTAAACAGTTTTTCCATGACCGCCCTCCCTTCTACTCCTTTCTATTCGTTCGTTCGTTCGTTCGTTCGTTCGTTCGTTCGTTCGTTCGTTCGTTCGTTCGTTCGTTCGTTCGTTCGTTC
>OHAY01000887.1_pt1 | contig 29972 bp, 30 predicted proteins | sample 1577191 | NCBI WGS metagenome assembly OHAY01 (sample SAMEA3541504, study PRJEB24748) | human gut metagenome | biome: human gut; feature: human-associated habitat; material: faeces | place: China | collected 2012 | reverse complement strand
ATATAAGTATCGGAAGAGCCATAGAGCCTGTAACAGGGTTCTACGGCTCTTTTTTGTAAAAGAGTGAGGAAAAGCCGGATGAACTCGATTGATGAAACTCGTTTTTTTGACGATGCCTGTCAGGCACTTGCAACGGAAGAAAAAGAACTGCATCGGCTCTTTGAACAGAACCACAACCTGTACTGTCATCAGAGTATCCACGGGATTGGCTGTCTGTATGAAACAACGCTGGTCTATCTTATCTGGAAACAGCTTATGCGGAACAACTTTCCGCTGGAGGTTTCCTGGGAACATCCCTACCCGGGAAACCATACACTCCATGCAGATATGGCATTGCTTGCAGAGGGCAGAAGTGTGGATTCTCTGATTGAATACAAACTGTGGACCAGCGAGGATGCTAGAGAAATTCGTGGAGACGTGGAAAAATACCGGAAATGCTCCTTCCCAGGCGGAAAATATCTGCTGGTTCTTGAACCCTGCGGAGGAGATTTGAATGCAAATACAGAGTATCTTCTGGAATCGTTCCCGGATGTTCTGCTTGTAAAGCGGGCAACCATGCATTCCGGTGTTCACGATATTGCAAAACAAACCGATTGCACAAAGCCGATCCACATTTACTTATTGAAGATGAAGTCATGATGGGGAAGATGCTATGAAAACAGAACGTTTTACGCTGAAAAATATCCCACTACTCCTGATTGGAGAACCTTCCCGGAAGGTATATCTTTATGTCCACGGAAAGAATGGCAGCAAGGAGGAAGCCCTTGATTTTGCCGAGTTGGCTTGCCCAGCAGGATATCAGGTTCTTGCTGTTGATTTGCCCGAACATGGAGAGCGCAGGGGCAGCTCCGAGAAGCTGCTGCCGTGGGTGGTGGTTCCAGAGTTGGAAGCGGTCTATTCCTATGCCGCAGAGCGTTGGAAGAATGTTTCGCTGCGGGCTACAAGTATTGGAGCCTGGTTTTCCATGTTGGCCCTACAGGCAAAGCCTTTGCGGGGTGCTCTTTTGCTCTCACCAGTAGTAGATATGGAAGATCTTATCACCAATATGATGCAGTGGGCAAATGTGAGTGAGGCCCAGTTGAAAGAAGCAGGGGAGATTTCCACGGATTTCGATGAGACGTTGTCGTGGCAGTATCTCTGCTGGGTGAGGGAGCATCCCTACCGCTGGAAAGTGCCCACGCAGGTGCTCTATGGCGCAAAGGATAACCTGACTTCCAGGGCAGTGCTTGAACAGTTCAAACAGTGGACGGGTGCGCATCTGACTATCATGGAAGAAGGAGAGCACTGGTTCCACACCGAACTGCAATTGGCTGTTCTGCAGGAATGGGAGCGGGCACATATCTGAAAGAAGAGGAGAGAGGAATATGAAGATCGAACCCAGAACGTTCACACTGCCCAGCGGGGAAGTGCTGACGGTGCGCAGCTTATGCGCCGATGATGCGGAGGCATTGAGTGCATTCCGCAATGCAATCTACAGCGAAACACATTTTATGGCCCGATACCCGGAGGAAGGAGCGAGTCTGGAAGCGATGCGGAACTGGCTCGCAGGCTTCGTGGAAAGCCCTGTGAACTTTGAGGTGGGCGCTTTTGCCGGAGAAAAGCTGGTGGGGGAGTTTGGTGTTGCACAGGTGCGGCCGCATATCAAATACCGCCATCGTGCCGTAGTAGGCATTTCCGTACGGAAAGATTACTGGGGCTGCGGTCTGGGCAGTTATCTGATGCAGCTGGCCATTGACCAGACCCGCGCCAACGGCTTCGAACAGCTGGAACTGGGGGTGTACAGCGATAACGCCCGTGCCATCCATCTCTATGAGAAGTTTGGGTTTGAGCGCTATGGCATCCAGCCCAGGGCCTTTAAGCTGAAAGACGGCACCTACCGGGATGAGATCATCATGGTGAAGATGCTGTGACCTGAAAAGGATAAAATAAAATCTCCCGCTGACGGGGTTCGATGTCGTCAGTGGGAGATTTTTATCGTTTTACGGTCAAACCGTGAAAACCTCAGATTTTGGCCTCGCTGTTGTGCTCAGCCTTTTTGTAAGCAGAGAAGGAGTGGAACACAATGTTCAGACCCAGAACGATCAGCAGGACAGCCAGGATCAGCTGCAGGCCGTTGGCAATGAACACGGCACCCCAAGTGGTCTCGCCAGCAGGAATGCTGACAGAAGCGGCGGTGCTGATGGCCTTGACCATGGCGATCAGGCGTTGCACCAAAGCGGTGAAGGTGACGCACAGCATGATGATCAGCGGGGGGAACAGCATCTTGTTGCTGCGGCCGGTGACCTTCAGGAAGACGCACAGGGTAGCCAGAACCAGAGCGCTCAGCAGCTGGTTGGCGGAACCGAACAAAGGCCAGATGTTTGCGTAGCCGATCTTGGTCAGCAGGAAGCCGAAGGCCAGAGTGAGGAAGGTGGAGAAGTAGACGTTGCAGAACAGCTTGCGCCAGCCCTCAGCGTGCTCCATGTCGTCCACACTGAACAGCTCCTGGAAGCTCATGCGGCCGATACGGGCCACAGCATCCAGACTGGTCAGGGCCAGAGCGGAAACACACATCGTCATAAAGACCGTTGCTGCATAAGCGGGAACGCCGAACATCTCAAAGAAACCGGCAACACCACGGCTGAAGATCTGGAACGGGGTGCCTGCAGCGGGGGTGCCGTCCGCAGCAGCGGCAGCACCGGCAACGCACAGGGCCAGAACAGCCAGCAGGCTCTCCAGGATCATTGCGCCATAGCCAACCTTCAGCATATCCTTCTCATTTTCAACGGTCTTAGAAGAAGTACCGGAGGAGACCAGGCTGTGGAAGCCGGAAACAGCACCACAGGCAACGGTAACGAACAGGATGGGGAACATGGTACCCAGCTTCTCGTTGGTGAAGCCGGTGTAAACGGGCAGATTCATGGTGGGGTGTGCAACGACCAGACCAACCACAGCGCCTGCGATCATGGCAACAAACATGAAGGTGGTCATGTGGTCCCGGGGCTGCTTCAGCAGCCACATGGGAAGCACGGCAGCAAAGAAAATATAAACGAAGGTGATATAGCTCCATGCGGCCTTGCCCAGGATGATGGGCAGATTTGCGCCAATGACAAAAGACAGCACGATGAAAACGATGCTGATGACGCTCTCCTTCCAACCGGAGAAGTTGAACTTCTTCTGGATCAGGCCAAAGACCACAGCGAAGACCATGAACATGATGGAGACCATGCCGGCAGCGCCGTTGGTTTGAGCAGCGTCCACCAGAGCGCCGTCCGCGCCATAAGCATTGAAGGTGCCGGCGACCATGTCAGCAAACGCTGCAATAACGATGCCGCAGAACAGCCAGCAGAACAGCAGGAACAGCTTGCGGCCCGTCTTGCCGATATACTTTTCGATCAGCATACCCATGGACTTGCCGTCATTCTTTACAGAAGCATACAGAGCGCCGAAGTCGGTAACAGCACCAAAGAAGATGCCGCCCAGCAGGACCCACAGCAGAACGGGCAGCCAGCCAAAGGCAGCAGCCTGAATGGCACCGGTAACAGGGCCTGCACCTGCAATGGAGCTGAACTGATGTGCAAAAACGGTCCAGCCGTTGGTAGGAACGTAATCCCGGCCGTCCTCATGGACAACCGCAGGGGTCTTGGCGGTAGGATCGATGCCCCACTTGTTTGCCAGCCAGCGTCCGTAGAGGGTGTAAGCACCAAACAGACACACGGCTGCGATCAAAACGATGACCAGCGTGTTCATTTCTTTTACCTCTTTCCTTTGCTTTTCATGCGGCAAAGAGGTCACGCTGTGGCTCCTTTGCCTGAAAATTGTGTATACTTTATCCCCATTTTCATAATTTGTCAATATTTTTCGGAGCAGTTCAGAGGATGTGCCAATTCGACAGAAAATCCGGCAATAAATTTTAGGTGATTTTATTTCACTTGTGAAGAGAAGAAAACTGTGGACATGTTGAATTGAAAACGATTCACGCAAAAGACTTGACTTTCACACTTTCGTGTGCTAAAGTGATAGCATAATATGATTCTTTCTGTCAGAAGTTCCGGCGTTTGCCGCAGAGGAGACCGCAATGACTGAGAAAAATTCCAGAAAAAACGAGACCGTAGATGCACTGTTCGATGCCATCCTGAGCCTTGAGAGCCGGGAGGAGTGCTATGCTTTTTTTGAGGATCTGTGCACAGTAAAGGAGATCTCCGATATGGCACAACGGCTGGAAGCGGCAAAGCTGCTGCTTGGCGGACGCACCTATGACCAGATCGTGAAAGAGGTAGAGATCAGCACGGCGACCATCAGCCGTATCAATCGCTGTATCCAATACGGAACCGGCGGTTACCAGAGCGTAATTGAAAAGATCTCTGCACAGGAGAAAAAGCAGTAACGGCTGCACGGCAGGGAACATAGGATGGGGTACACCTTATATAGAAAGGATGAGTCCCCTATGGCAACGATCAATTGTCCCACTACGTTGGAATGTCCGGCCCTGCCCCGTGTTACCCTGAGTCAGGCTGTGATCGATCTGATGGAAAGTATCGCGCTGCAGGAAAGTGCTCTGAGCCACATCCTCTGCGCCGAGAGCCAGAAGATGAAAACCGCACTCGCCATGAACGAGATCGACCTGTGCAAGCTGCTGGAAGTGAACGATTCAGCCACCAACATGGTGCACGCCGTGGCAAATCTGGAGCTGGTGCTGAAGGAAAAGCTGGAGTTTATCTCCAATAACCTCTATTATCCCTCCGCTGATAACGGCGCTGCAGCCCAATAAGCCTGCACGACCCCCTGCCTGTCCGCATTCTGGCGGGCAGGCATTTTGCGTTTTAAGGCCAGATTGTGACCGATTTGTATAAAAAGTGCAAAAACGATTTGTTGGAATTGCTGAAAGCGCAATTCTGTGCTATACTATACCGTGTATATGTGTGAAAGAGAGGGAAACGAACTTGCAGCACTATGACGTGATCTTATTTGACGTGGACGGAACCTTGATCGATTCCGCCCCCGGCATCCTGAATACACTGGAAGAAGTTTTTACCAAGATGGGCGTGGATGTCACCCATGTGAACCTGCGGCGCTATCTGGGGCCGCCGCTCCGCAAGAGTTTTGGAGAGCATTTTTCTGACCCTGCAAAAATCGAGGAGGCCACCGAGCTCTATCGGGAAAGTTACCGCGAAAAGGGCAGCCATGAGGGTACGGCCTACCCCGGTGCGGCAGAGATGCTGCGCCGCCTGAAGGAGGCAGGATTTGTGCTCTGCACCGCAACCTCCAAGCCGACTGTGGTGGTGACCCCCATTCTGGAAGAACAGGGACTGGCCCCTTACTTTGATTTCATCGGCGGTGCGTCCATGGATGAGAGCCGGGATACCAAAACGGAAGTGGTGCGCTATGTTCTCACCCAGCCCTGTGTGCAGGGCAAGCGGGTGCTGATGGTGGGCGACCGCAACGATGATATGCGCGGTGCTGCTGATTGCGGGCTGGATGCCGCCGGTGCCCTGTATGGCTACGGCAGCAGGGAAGAACTGGAGCCCTTTGGCCCGGTGCTGCTGGCGGAAAGTTGTGAAGAACTGACGGACAAGCTCCTGGCCTGCCGTGCAAACGGTTGAACGATAGGATAAGTGGTGAATATAACATGAATCATAAGAATCAATCGGACAAACAGTCTATGACATCGCTGCAGCGGCAGGCCGTTCTGGTCTGTGTGGTCTGCGCACTGGCGGCTTTGCTGACCGTAGGCATCACCCTGACCCTGCTCAAACGGGGAAAGCCGGAAACGCCCGGCACACCCGCAGACTCCGTGCCGACGGACACCACCGGGGACGGTGAAAGCACAGATCTTGCCAATCACTATCAGATCGACAACACCTCCAGTGCACTGCTGACTGAAACAGCGGATGCGGGCACGGAATATCTGGACAGCACCCTGTTTCTGGGAGACTCCAACACCGTGCGTCTGTATAACAACGGCCTGATCTCCTTGCAGCAGTTCTGTGCCAAGGAGGGCATTGGCACCCAGGTGGCCCTGAACGAAGGAATCGTCACCTTTAAGAATGACACCACCCACTACACCATCGCACAGGCGGTGGCAAAAATGAAGCCCCGCCGTGTCGTGATGACCTTTGGCACCAACGACACCGGCATGGAGGGGGCTGATTTTATCAGTAACTATACCGCGCTGGTGCAGGCCATTCAGGAGGCTTACCCCTACACCGATATCATCGTGAACACGGTGCCTCCTATCCCGGAGAATCACTCCAATTACCCCCACATGGATCAGGCCAAGATCGATGATTTTAATATGGCGCTGCTCAACATGTGCGAACAGCTGGGGGTCAAATTTCTGAATACGGCTGAGGTCCTCAAAGGAGAAAATGGCTACGGCCAGCCGGATTACTACACGGATGGTGATATCCACCTCAAGAGCGCTGGTCTCAAGGCGGCACTGAGCTATCTGCGCACCCACGCCTACCAGACCGAGGATCGCCGCCCGGACACCAATAATATTCCCACCCGTACGCTGGAATATGTATCCAACCCCAGCTCGGCGGTGCAGGCCCCCAGCTCGGAAGAATCCGCTTCTTCCAGCGAGAGTGAAAGCGTCAGCAGCTCTGAGACTGCCAGCGTTAAGTTTGAGGCCCGTTATCAGGTGGAAAAGAGCGGCGGCACCCTGAGCTGTGGGAACGAGAGCGGCAAGACCAGCCTGACATACGGCATCACAGATGCATCCCAGTCGCTGACTGTCACGGCCACCCCTGCGGAGGGCCATGTGTTCGTCAAGTGGAGCGACGGCGTGACCAGCAAGACCCGTACCGATACCGGTTTCAAGCAGAATCTGGACGTGACAGCCGTGTTTGCAGCTGTTTCCGTTCACATCTCGGAAGGCAAGGCTTCCGCCGGCTCCTATGTCTTTAAGGCTGCGCTGGAGGGCAAATATGCCAAGAGTGAAAACCTGCATTGGTTCGCCAACGGTCAGGAAGTGAAGGAGGCCGCAGGCCAGACAACGGTCACCGTGTCCGCTTCGGCCATCACCAGCGGCAGCTATAAGATCTATGCGGTGGTCGTGTACAACGACTGCGCTGTGGTCAGTAATGCGCTGACCATCACGATCAACCCGGAGCACGCTTCCGGCTCAAGCTCCGGCAGCTCCTCTGCTTCTTCCGGCAGTACATCCTCGTCCTCTTCGGAGAGCGGCAAGTCTGAGAGCACGAGCAGCAGTTCTTCTCACAGCACGGCGGAAAGTGAGAGTAAGAGCGAATCCAAGAGCGAGAGCACTTCTTCTTCTCACAGCAGCTCGGAGAGCAAGGCAGAGAGCACTTCGTCCTCCAGCAGCACTGCTTCTGAGAGCAAAACGGAATCCAAAGAGCAGACCAACAGTGAATCGGTCTCCGCTTCGGTTGAAAACGACATTGAACCCGCAGAGGGGGCTTCCGCTTCCACCGAAGCAGAGGCCAGCCGGTAAACCTTTTCCTGTCTGCCTGCATAGGCTGGGCAGAAGGGAGGGAACCGGATGTTCTGTGAAGAGATCAAGATCCCCGGGCTGCCCGGTGAGGGAACCGTGACCGATGGCAGTGTAGATTGGTATGAGATGGACTGGGAGAATGTGGACAACGGTGTGACCGAAGAGCAGATGCCCAGAAACGTTGACAAACCTTGCACCGCGCAAGATCCGTGCACGGACAATTCCCCGGTGCAGACCGATGATGAAACCTATGAGATAGTTCAGGAATAACCGGAAGCCAGCTCTGCCGGGGCGGGGCTGGCTTCTCGCTGTTCTTTTGATCTGGGAAAAATTCCCCGGGGATCGGGGACAAGCGTCCCGGAAAATGACACAAGTATGAAAGAGGGGTAATGAACCATGGCAAAATACTACTGTGTTTTGTTTGATGCAGACAATACGCTGCTGGATTTTGATGCAGCGGAAAACAAGGCGCTGGCTGACACCCTGCGGGAGTACGGCATTGAGCCGGATGCCGAGACGGTGCAGACCTACCGCACCATCAACGAGGAGCTCTGGCGGCAGCTGGAAAAGGGTCAGATCCGCCGGGACAAGCTGATGGGGGAGCGGTTCACCCGCTTTCTGAAGGCAGTGAATGCCGCAGGCAACGGTGTGGAGATGAATAAATTCTATCTGAATCAGCTCTCTACCCACCCTGACCTGACATCTCCTAACGTGCTGGACGTGCTCCGGGAGCTTTCCGAAGTGGCAACATTGGCTGTGGTGACCAATGGCTTTGACCGGGTGCAGAGCCGCCGTGTGCGGGAATCCGGCATTCTGGATTTTGTGGAGGATGTCTTCGTTTCTGAAAAAATGGACAGCGAAAAGCCCAACCGCAAGATTTTTGATGCCGCACTCCGTGCGCTGGGCGTGGAGAACCGTGAGCACGTGCTGATGGTGGGCGACAGCCTGAGCAGTGATGTGCAGGGCGGTGTGAACGCCGGGCTGGATACCTGCTGGTATAACCCCAACCACGCCGAGAATCCCGGCAAGATCGTGCCTACCTATGAGATCAGCAGCCTGGAGGAGCTTTATCCGCTGGTGATGGAGCCGGAGGAACTGGCCAATGTGGGCCTGAAGAATCGCCGCCACCAGCTGTAATGCTGTGCGGCCTGTGTGAGAGATTGGAAAACGAACAATGCTGATACATTTGGAAAAGCTGGGCAAGAGCTTTGGCGAGAAGATCGTCCTGCATGATGTCACGGCCAGTGTCGAACGGGAGGACCGCATCGGCATCGTGGGCCAGAACGGCGCAGGCAAAACGACCCTGCTGAAGATCCTGACCGGCGAGTATACGGACTATGAGGGTGAGTTCAGTGTGACCCATGGTGTGACGCTGGGCTATCTGGAACAGAATGCAAAGCTCGACCCTACGTTGGATATCTACGGCGAGATGCGTTCCTGCTTTGCCCATGTGCTGGATGCCATGGCCCAGATGCAGATCCTGGAGCGCAGAATGGCCGCCAGCCCGGAGGATGCCTCTGTGCTGGAACAGCACGATGCCTTGCAGAACATCATTGATGCCGCTGACGGCTACAATATGGATGTCAACATCAAAAAGGTGCTGTCCGGTATGGGGTTTGCGCAGGATACCTGGACGAAGAATATCGCTGTGCTTTCAGGCGGTGAGCTGACGCGCCTTCGTCTGGCAAAGCTGCTGTTGGAAAAGCCGGATGTCCTGATTCTGGACGAGCCCACCAACCACCTGGATTTTGCCACCATGGAATGGCTGGAGAATTACCTCAAGGGCTATTCCGGTGCCGTGATGGTCGTCAGCCATGACCGCTATTTCCTGGACAATATCTGTACCAGGATCTGGGAGGTCTCCTTCCAGACCATGACCACTTATAAGGGCAACTTCTCGGCCTATCTGCCCCAGAAGGAAGCTGCCGATGCCCTGCGCCAGAAGCAGCACGATGCAGATGTAGCACTGGCTGAAAAGCTGCAGGATTATGTAGACCGCAATCTTGTGCGCGCTTCCACCACCAAGATGGCCCAGAGCCGCCGCAAACAGCTGGAAAAGCTGGAGATCACGGAAGCACCAAAGGATGAGACGAACCAGCTCAAGTTCCGCTTTGAGTATGATGTGGAGCCGTGGAACGAGTTGGTGCTGATGAAGAACCTGACCATCAGGATCGGGGAGCGCACCCTGCTGGAACCCTTTACCTACACGGTCTGTCGGGGTCAGCGGCTGGTGATCGCAGGCCCCAACGGTGCGGGCAAATCCACCCTGATGCAGGTGCTGGATGGTAAGCGCCGCCCCTCCGGCGGCATGGTACGGCTGGGTACGGGAGCCCGGCCCAGCATTTTTGCCCAGCAGCAGAACCGTCTGGGACAGGGCCGGGTGATCGATGTCATCTGGAACAAGTATCCTCGGATGACGGAGCTGGAAGTACGCAGCCATCTGGCAAAGCTGGGTTTCCGGGGCGAGACAGTGTTCAAGCCCTGCGAGGCACTTTCCGGCGGTGAGCTGGCCCGCCTGCGCTTTGCTGAGATTGTGCTGGAGCGGCCCAATCTGCTGTTTCTGGACGAGCCCACCAACCACCTGGACATCTACACCCGCGAGAACCTGACCGAAGCCCTGATGGCATACACCGGGACCCTGCTCATGGTCACCCATGACCGCCATCTGATGAACAGTCTGGGCTGTCCCATCCTCTATCTGGAAGATGGCAAGGCCACCCTGTATCCGAGCTACGATGCCCTGATGGGCCGTGCCGCTCCTGCTGCCGCTCCGGAAAAAGCCGGGGATCAGCCCGCCAAGGCTGGTTACGGCAAAGAGCAGCGCCGCCGCCGCGCGGAGCTGCGGGCCAAGATCAAGGCCTGCGAGGATGAAATGGAAGCATGCGGGGCAAGGGAAGTGGAGCTTGACAATGAGATCAACTCCCCGGAGGTCTACAATGACCCCGATCTGCTCCGCCAAAAGAGCGATGAGCTCAGTGATCTGCGCTTCCATCAGGAGGAGCTGTTTGCTGCCTGGGAAAAGGCAATGGAAGAGCAGGAGCAGTACGAACAGGCTGCTGATGAAGAATAATCCGCTGCAAAGGAGAACAATGATGCCTCATAATCGCCGCAATTACAACAAAACGCACAGCATCGCCCTTTCAGGTCTGCTGTTTGCTCTGGCGATGGCGCTTTCCTTCATCGAGGGCACATTGGTCATCCCCGGGCTTTTGCCGGGTATGAAATTGGGTCTGGCGAATATTGTGGTGATGTATGCCCTGTTCTTCATGGGACCAAAACAGGCCCTTGTGCTGGATGTGCTGAAGGCGTTCTTCGTCTTTCTGGTCTCCGGCTGGACGGCAGGTTTTCTTTCCCTCTGCGGCGGTCTGCTCTCGCTGCTGGTGATGTGGCTGCTCTACTATCACTGCCCGCTGCGGCCTACCTGGTTCATCCTGTCGGTCTGCGGCGCGCTGGCCCACAACATCGGCCAGCTGCTGGGAGCCAGTGTCATCCTTTCCACAGCAGTGTCCCTTTACTATGCACCGATTATGCTGGTGCTGGGTCTTGTGATGGGAATGCTCACCAGTGTCACCCTGCGGGCTATGTTGCCTGCACTGGGACGGCTGGGTTATAATATCCAGGAAAACCGCAAAGGATGAGCTGCCCGGTTGCAACCGGAGCTGGAATCCGATATAATAAATCAAATCTGAATTTTTACCCAACAAAAAAACTGCCCACGGGATAGCGCACTTTGGCGCGGGGCAGCTGGGAGGTATGAGTTTATGTCTGAAAAAGTGACTGTCAAGGTGGAGCGCAATATCCTCCATCTTCCCGCCATTGCCCTGCGTGGGCTGGTGGTGTTCCCCAACAACCTGCTGCATTTTGAGGTGGGTCGTGACAAGAGCATTGCCGCTGTGGAATGGGCCGTGCGGAATAAATCCGAGGTGTTCCTCATTGCGCAGAAGGATATGAAGGCTGAGGACCCCAAGGCAGAGGAGATGTACCAGTACGGCGTTGTGGCCGAGATCAAGCAGGTCATGCGTGTTTCGGATGATCTGGTGCGCATTCTGGTGGAGGGCAAGTTCCGCGCCAAGCGCACTGAGCTGGATACCGACGGCAGCTTCCTGCTGGCATCGGTGCGGCCGGCTCCTGTGCGCCCCATCAAGGCAGAGGAAGAGACCGAGGCGGAGGCCCTGCTCCGCAACGTAAAAACGAGCTTCGACGCGGTGCTTTCCATGAATCCCCGCATCAGCAAGGATGTGGTGTTTGCTGTTACCTCGAATAACGACCCTGCCTTCCTGTGCGAGTACATCCCTGCCAATCTGCTCTTCCGCTTTGAGGATAAGCAGGCTGTGATGGAGGAAAGCACCCTCATCGGCCGTCTGCGCCTGCTGGTGGAACGCCTGCATCGGGAGCGCCGGATGCTGGAGATCGACAAGGAGATCGCCCAGAAAGTGGACGAGGCCATGGACAAGAACCAGCGTGATTACTACCTGCATGAGCAGATGCACATGATCAGCCAGGAGCTGGGCGAGGACGATGATACTACGGCAGAGGCCGAGGAGTACCGCCGCAGGATCCAGGAGCTGCATCTGGACGAGGAGCGGGAGAAGAAACTGCTCAAGGAAGTGGACCGCCTTGCCAAGATGCAGAGCAGCAACCAGGAGGGAACGGTCATCCGCACCTATCTGGACACCTGCCTGGATCTGCCCTGGAACAGCTTTACCGAGGACGACCTCGATATCGCCAAGGCACAGCGCATCCTTGACCGCGACCACTACGGCCTGAAGAAGGTCAAGGACCGCATTCTTGAGGTGTTGGCTGTCCGCAAGCTGGCTCCGGATGTCAAGGGGCAGATCATCTGCCTGGTCGGCCCTCCGGGTGTCGGTAAGACCAGCATTGCCCGCTCCATTGCCGAGAGCCTGAACCGCAAGTATGTGCGCATCAGCCTGGGCGGCGTGCGGGATGAGGCAGAGATCCGCGGCCACCGCCGCACCTATATCGGGGCCATGCCCGGCAAGATCATCAACGCCATGATCTCCGCCAAGAGCTCCAACCCCCTGATGCTGCTGGACGAGATCGACAAGCTGGCGGGCGATTTCCGGGGTGACCCGGCTGCTGCCCTGCTGGAAGCCCTTGATCCCGAGCAGAACACCACCTTCAATGATCACTTTATCGATATGCCGTTTGATCTGAGCCATGTGCTTTTTATCACCACGGCAAATGATCTGAGCGCCATTCCCGGCCCTCTGCGTGACCGCATGGATGTCATTGAGCTGCCCAGTTATACCCGGGTGGAGAAATACAACATTGCCCGCAAGCATCTGGTACCCAAGCAGCTCAAGGCCTGCGGTCTGGCCGGGAAGGTCACCTTCTCCCAGAGCGCGCTCTACGGCATCATTGACGGCTACACCCGTGAGGCCGGTGTCCGCACCCTGGAGCGTACCATCACCAGTGTCCTGCGCAAGTGCGCCCGCAAGATCGCGTCCGGTGAAGCAGAAAACGTTTCTGTGACCGGCAGCAGCCTGGAAGAGCTGCTGGGGCCCCGCTTCGTCAAGCCCGATTTCCTCAACCGGACCAATGCCATTGGTATTGCCAACGGTCTGGCCTGGACCAGCATCGGCGGCGAGACCCTGCCCATTGAGGTGCAGGTCATGGACAATGGCAGCGGCAAGATCACCGTCACCGGTTCGCTGGGTGATGTGATGAAGGAAAGTGCCCAGCTGGCCATCACCTATGTCCGTGTCCACGCCGAGGAATACGGCATCGACCCTGAGCGGCTGAAAAAGTGCGATCTGCACATCCATGCCCCCGAGGGTGCCGTGCCCAAGGACGGCCCCAGCGCCGGTGTTACTCTGACCACGGCTCTGGTGTCCTGTCTGTCCGGCATCCCGGTGCGCGGTGATGTTGCCATGACCGGCGAGATCACCCTGCACGGTAATGTGCTGCCCATCGGCGGCCTGCGCGAAAAGAGCATGGCTGCCTACCGTGAGGGAATGAAAACCGTGCTCATCCCCAAGGATAACGTTCCGGACCTGTACGAGGTGGATGACGAGGTGAAGAAGAATCTGACCTTCCTGCCCATGTCTGACCTCGCGCAGGTGCTCAATGCCGCTCTGCTCAAGCCCAAGAGCGTTTCTGCCCGTCATCCGCACCCCGCCAAAAAGGCAAAGCCGGTGGAAGCGGCCATCCCGCCCGCACCGGAAAAACCAAAGCCGGGGGCTGTCTGCTAATCAAAGGAGCAAACGATGAACTACAACAAAGCGGATTTTATTGCAAGCTACGGCATTTCCAGCCAGCTGCCCGAAAGTGACCGCCCGGAACTCAGCTTTTCGGGCCGTTCCAATGTAGGCAAGTCCAGCCTCATCAACAAGCTGTGCAACCGCAAGAACCTTGCCCGCGTGTCCAGTACACCGGGCAAAACGGCCACCATCAACTTCTATGAGGTGGACAACTGCTATTTTGTGGATCTGCCCGGCTATGGCTATGCCAAGGTCAGCAATGCGGACCGCGAGCGCTGGGATGACCTCATCAACAGCTATTTTGAGGCTCCCCGGCATCATACCCTGCTGGTGCAGCTCATCGACTGCCGCCATGCCCCCAGCGCAGATGACCTGCAGATGCTGAAGTATCTGCACTATCATCAGATCCCCTTTGTTGTGGCATTGACCAAAGCCGATAAGCTCAAAAAGAGCCAGCTGGCCAAGACACAGGAGGATTTTGAAAAGGTTTGCCTGCCCTATGGCTGCCAGAAGGTAGTGCTGACCAGTGGCGAGAACGGCTACGGCATCCCGGAGCTGCAGGCGGTGTTGAACGAGGCCGTGGCGGCTGAGTTCACCGATGACGAGGAAGCGGAGTAAACCATGGCCTACAATGAATTTGCCTATTTCTATGATGAATTCAACGGCGAAGCCGACTATGATGCCCTCTATGAGCAGATCCGGCAGGAACTGAATGCCCACGATATCCGGGATGGCATTCTGGCCGATCTGGGTTGTGGAACAGGGGAGCTGACCTTGATGCTGACCCAGGCGGGCTATGATATGATCGGCATCGATCAGTCCGAGGAGATGCTCTGTGTTGTGCGGGATAAGGCGGAACAGCTGGGCCTTTCCGGCAAGCTGTTGCTTTTGCAGCAGGATCTGCTCAAGCTTGACCTCTACGGCACCATCCGGGGTGCGGTGTCTACCTTCGATACCTTCAACCACATCCCGGACCTGGATACCGCCATTGCCAACGCGGCTTTTTTCATGGAAGAGGGCGGCGTGTTCCTCTTTGATATGAACACCCCTTACAAGCACCAGAAGGTGCTGGGGGAGAATGTATTTACCTTTGAGGAAGAGGATGCTGCCTGCGTCTGGCGCAACCACTATCACCCTGCGGACCGCCGGGTGGAGATCACGGTGGACATCGACTACCGCGAGACCGGCGAACACTTCCATGAACAGTTCTATGAATATACCTACGACCTGGATACCATCCGAGCTGCGTTGGAAAAGCACGGCTTTGTGCTGGAAAAGGTCTGCGACGGTGAGAGCTTCGGCCCCCTGACCGAAGAGAGCGAGCGCTATTTCTTCTGTGCCGTCAAGCAGTATACCCAATTGGAGGAAAAAGAAAATGTCTAATCTGATCCGCGGTATTTCTGAAAACGGCGGTGTTGTGTTCTGCGGTGTGAACTCCACTGAGATCGTCCGCACGGCCGAGCAGCTGCACCACACCAGTGCGACCTGCAGCGCAGCCTTGGGCCGCCTGCTCACCGGTGCGTCCCTGATGGGCTCCATGCTCAAGGACGATGGCGATTCCATTACGCTGCGTGTGGCGGGCGGCGGCCCCACCGGCACGGTTGTTGCCTGTACCGATGGCACCGGCAATGTCAAGGGCTGCATCGACCACCCGCTGGTAGAGCTGCCTCTGAAAGCAAACGGCCATCTGGATGTGGGCGGTGCTGTGGGCAAAAACGGCGTGCTGACTGTCATCCGTGACAACCGCCTGCAGAAAGAACCCACTGTGGGCCAGGTGCCGCTGGTCTCCGGCGAGATCGCCGAGGACCTGACCAGCTACTATGCTTACAGCGAGCAGGTGCCCACCGTCTGCGCTCTGGGGGTGCTGGTGGATACTGACCTGACCATTGCCTGCGCGGGCGGCTTCCTGCTGCAGCTGCTGCCCGGTGCCACCGATGCCGAGATCACCCAGCTGGAGCAGAACATCGCCGCAATGCCTTCCGTCACTGAACTGCTTCGGGAAGGCAAGACCCCCGAGGATATGATGAACCTTGCACTGGCAGGCTTCAACCCCAATGTTCTGGATGAGCGCGAGGTGCAGTATAAGTGTGACTGCAGTGAGGAGCGTACCGAAGAGATGCTGCTGAGCCTGGGCCGTAAGGAGCTGGAAAAGCTCCGGGATGAGGATCCTGACTGCGAGGTCGTCTGTCATTTCTGCCACACCAAGTACCACTTTGACTTGAATAAGTTGGTAGAAAAGGCCGCCTACAAAAAGGAAAAGGCCGAAACGCAGGAACCGGAAGCCTGAGATGGAAAGTTATTACACGCCTTGCAAAGAATTTGATGCCTGCAATGAACTGATTGAGCGCTACTGGAAAACGGGTCAGTATGAACAATGTTTTCGAGGGCATTTACAACTTGCAGAGAAGGGGTATCCGCTGGCAGAATGCCAAGTAGGATATTTTTACTCGGAAGGCATCGGTGTCCAGAAAAATTTAGAAAAAGCTTTTTATTGGACGGAACGCGCCGCACAACATGGCGACCGTGATGCACAGTTCAATCTTGGCTGGTTCTATGAAAATGGAATTGTTGTGCCGAAGGATTTGAAATGGGCAGAACGGTGGTATGTTCGGGCGGCAAGTCAACGACAAAAGGAAGCACTTGAAAAAATTAAAAAGATTAAATAAGCAAAACAGCCCGGAGCGAGAAACTCCGGGCCGTTTTCAGGTGCAGATATCAGCAATGATGGTGTAGACTACCCGGTAATGCAGCATATCGTTCTCGGTTGTGACATCTACTTTCTGCGCCACGAATTCTGCGTCCGGGTAATCATTCTGCAAGGCCTGTAAGCCATGCAGACGGGCCAGTGCGCCGGCTTCATCCTCTGAGGAATGAACTTCATTTTCTGCCTGTTCGTAATAGGTGGTTTCCTCGACGGAAAGCGGGAGCGTCAGCCCCAGAAGCTCCGGCTGAAGATGCCGTGTGACCGCCGTGGAATCGTCCGCAGGAGAGAAAAGGAAAGGCAATGGGAACACCCGCCCGGCAAGGAAAAGCCTTCGCTGAACGACAGTGTTCCCAGTCAGCTGGTATGTGGCAGCCATCAGCGGAAGCTCTTCCGCAAACTCCCACTCGAACTGTGCCCGGACGCTTCCAGCGGCAGGCTGAAAGATCAGCGTGCCGTCCCGTTCGGCCCGGGCAGTGCCGATGAGTCCCTGGCTTTTTTCCACTGCCTGCCCGGGAACCACCAGCATCGTCCCGCTGATAAGGTTTGTGCTGACCACCGTGCCTGCAGTTTTTGACCGCAGACCGTGGAGCGTTCCGGCGGCAATGTCCGGCACCGGTTTGGCTTCTGCCGCTTCCAGTACCAGCCGCCCGTCCAGAAAATTCAGGCTGACCCACGAGAACTCACCGCTTTGCAGCAGAGCATATTCCCCGGCGGCAAGTTTTTCCTGCGTGACGATACTGCCCGGCATCAAGGAAACGGTTTCCCGCAGCACGGAAGCTGCCCGCGCCTGCTGGCCGGTCGTCAGGCCGGAAGCATCCACAGCCCAGACAATGCCCTGTGACCAAAGCAAAAGCGGCACAAACAGCAAAAGCCCGGCCCACAGCCCCCGCCGCCGGAGGTAGGGCCGCAGGAGAAAAAACAGACCGGTCTTTTTCCGGATGCGCAGATGCACCCGCCGCTTGCGGGCAAGTTTTGCCAGCCGGAGATAGTGCCATGCCGCGCACCGGGCCGTAAAGCCGCCGGGAGCAGGGAAGATGTCAGTGAGATGCAGGCCTGTCCGTGCAGCTTCGGAGAGCAGGCCCTCGGTATCACCGTTCCGGGCAGAAAATGCTGCCCCGGCCCAAAGCTGTAAGATGCTGCATCCCTCCCTAATTGCTGGAAAATTCTGTGCGTAAAAACTGCCCCCGCAGGGTAATTCGGTGCGCGGCCAGCGTTTCAATTCTAAGCCCGTCCCCATACACGGTGAACAGTCCGCCCGCAAATTCCAGGCAGAGCCTGCCCTCCTCATAGGTGCGCACCCTGCGGAAGTGCTCGATCTCCATCACACCGCCGCTCAGATAGACAGAGGGCTGGCCGTAAAAGCCCCGGGGAGGCTGGCGCAGCATCCGGCCAAACCAGCCGCGCAGGGAGAGCCGCCCGGTTTTCTGCTGTTTCACACCCGCTCCCTCCCCGCCGGGCAAAACTGCGCCCCGTATCACATATATATGGAACCGGAGGGCGTGTGTATGAATCGGCTTTTCAGATGGGATCAGATGGGTTTGTTTTTGCTGGCACTGGCGGCAGGGATTCTGCCGTTTGCAGTGCCGGAGGTTTGTGCCGCTGCTCTGCGGGAAGGGTTGACCCTCTGCAGCGGGCCGCTGCTGCTCTCGCTGTTCCCGTTTCTCGTGGTATCGCGCCTGCTCGTCCAATGCCCGGAAAGCGACCTGCTGGCCCTGCCGTTCCGGCTGGCGGCGTGGGGCATCGGCATCCGCACACCCTGTGCGGCACGGGTGCTCTGCATCGGGTTCCTGGGTGGCTTTGCACCAGCGGCCAGTGCTGCGGCGCAGGCAGTCAGGACCGGTCAGCTTACGGCTGAGGAAGCGGATGCTCTGCTGCCTGCCTGTATCTGTTCCGGGTCATCCTTTGTGGTTCTGACGGTGGGGCAGAGCCTGCTGGGCAGTGCAGAGCTTGGCGCGCTGCTGTTTGCGTCACAGATCACCGCAAACTATCTGACTGCCGCCCTGCTGAACCGGTTTGCAGGAGTGCGTTCGGTCAAACCGGGATCTGCAGCGCCAACATCCCCTGCACCGCCGCGGCTGGATGAGATCCTGGCCGATGCCGCCATAACGTACTGCAAGCTTTGTGGGTTTATCCTCTTTTTCCGGATGCTGGCCGCCGGGGCAGGGGCGCTTTTGCCTGCCGGTGCGGGCACACTCTGTTCCATTCTGCTGGAAGTCTGCTCCGGCTGTGACCTGGCCTCCCGCACCGGACGATGGGGGAGCCTGCTCTGCTGTGCAGCACTGAGCGTGCAGGGGCTTTCTGTGTTGCTGCAGGTGCGCACCATCTGCCCGCCGGAAATGACCCTGCGCCCGCTCTACCGGGCCAGGATGCTCCATCTGCCGCTTTCACTGGCGTTGTTCTATCTGCTGCTGCCGGGCGGGGAGGCGGATGTATTCAGCACTCTGCCTGCCCGGGTCCTTTTGATGCGGCGGGTGCCGCCGGATTGTGCCCTGCTCGTTTTTGCGGTGTGTTGTATGGCAGCCTGCACTTTGCGCAGTGGAATCCGTCAAGTTGAACAGAAACAGATGGCAAGAAATGCAGGTGGGTGTTGTATAAATTCCAAAACTTTGCTATAATAAGACGTAAGCATTCAATGACAGGGAAGCTTCCCTGAACAGATGGAAATAAAATAAATGAGCACACGCTTATTTTAGATGGAGGACCATAGAATGGATTTACAGAATATGGATCTTAAGGGCGGGAGCCTGCAAATTTCCACCGAGGTCATCGGCAAGATCGCACGCTGTGCTGCACTGGAAGTGGACGGTGTGTCCGAGGTCTCCTGCGGCAAGCAGAATAAAAAGGTCAAGGAGCTGCTGGCTGCTGCCAGCATCCAGCCCCCTGTTACCGTGGAGATGCGGGACGGCACCGCAGAACTGACCCTGAATCTGGTGGTCAAGTTTGGTGCAAAGATCCCTGCTGTGGCCGAAAAGGTACAGGAGAATGTCAAGTCTGCTGTGCAGAACATGACCAATGTCACGGTAAGCCGTGTGAACCTTGTCATTGCCGGCCTTGCGGCTGAGGAACAGGAATAAAAAGTAGAAGAGGAAGATTATGGAAAATATTTTGCCCCGTCGTGAAGCCCGTGAGAATGCGTTCCTGCTGGCTTTTTCCCAGACCTTTGGTGATGTGCCCCTGCAGGAAGCACTGGATACGAACAACGAGTGTGGGGAAGAGCGTCCTGTGGATGTGTTCGGCCAGCGCCTGCTGAGTGCCTATTACAGCCACTCTGCAGAGGTGGACGACCTCATTCGTGACCATCTGCGCAACTGGACCATGGAGCGCCTGCCCCGTGTCAGCCTGACTGTCCTGCGTCTGGCTTTGGCGGAGATGCTGTATGGCGACGAGCGTAAGCCCGGTGTTGTCATCAATGAGGCTGTGGAGCTGACCAAGAAATACGGCGCAGATGAGGACTATCAGTTCGTGAATGGTCTGCTGGGTGCTGTTGCCCGTGAGCAGGGTCTGGATACGGAGCCGGTGGAGTCGGAAGAACAGTGAGCCACTATACGCTGGGCATCGACACAAGCAACTATGCAACCTCTCTGGCGGTTTTTCACACAGCCGGAGAGGTTGTTTGCGCAAAGAAACGTTTTCTGCCGGTCAAGGAGGGCCAGCTGGGCCTGCGGCAGAGTGATGCGCTCTTCCACCATACTACGGCTCTGCCTGAGATGCTGGAGGAGCTTGGCCGGGAGTTTGATCTGACCCAAATCTCGGCAGTGGGCGTTTCCCAGAAGCCGCGCCCCGTGGAGGGAAGCTACATGCCCTGCTTCCTGGCGGGTGTCAGCGCGGCCACAGCCTTTGCGCAGGCCCGGGGCATCCCGCTCATCCATACCACCCATCAGCAGGGGCACGCGGCGGCAGCGCTGTTTGCAGCAAAAGGGGAAGAGCTCTTCCGCCAGAAAGTGCTGCTCTTCCACATCTCAGGCGGTACAACGGATCTTCTGCTCTGCAATGAGGTAAAGGAGATCACCACACTGGGCACCAGCACCGACCTATACGCCGGGCAGGCAGTGGATCGTGTGGGGGTCAAGCTGGGGTTTGGCTTCCCGGCAGGTGTGGAAGTTTCTCGTCTGGCTGCCTTGTGCGAGGATCCCATTAAGCCCAGATCCAGCGTGAAGGGGATGCAGTGCAGTCTTTCGGGGCTGGAAAATCAGTGCAATGCCCTGCTGAATGAGGGCAAAACCCCGGAGTATGTCTGCAAATACTGTCTGCTCTGTGTGGCAGACACCGTGGTCAAGATGACAAAAGCCGCCCAGAAGGAATACCCCGGCCTACCGGTGGTCTGTGCGGGCGGTGTGATGAGCAGTGATATCATCCGCGCCTGGGTGCAGCAGCGCCTTCCGCAGGTGTATTTCGTGCCCGGGCAGTATTCCAGTGACAACGCCATCGGCGTGTCCATTCTTGCCGCACAGGGGGCTGGATTATGGCTGAAGTGATCTCAGTCTCGGCCCTGAACCGGTACGTCAAGAATCTGCTGGACGTGAATGATGTTCTGTTCGATCTGGCCCTGCGGGGCGAGATCGCCAACTTTGTGCAGAACGCCCGGAGCGGGCACTGCTACTTTTCCCTGCGGGACGAAGCCGCCAGCGTCAGGGCTGTGATGTTCCGCTCCGATGCGCGGCGGCTGGGCTTCCAGCCCGAAGAGGGTATGAAGGTGGTGGTACGCTGCCGTGTGACCCTCTACGAGCGGGACGGCGCGTTTCAGGTCTATGTCAACGACATGTTCCCGGACGGCATCGGTTCGACACAGCTGGCCTTTGAACAGCTGAAGGCGAAACTGGACAAAGAAGGGCTTTTTGCACCGGAGCATAAAAAGCCGCTGCCCCGGTTCCCGCAGTGTATCGGCCTTGTTACCAGCAAGACCGGTGCTGCACTGCAGGATATTCGCAATGTCATCGGTCGGCGCTGGCCCGCAGTGCGTCTGCTGCTGGCTCCTGTGAATGTGCAGGGCTTTGAAGCGGCAGAGGAGATCGCTGATGCCATTACCCGGCTGGACAAAAGCGGGCGGGTGGACGAGATCATTGTAGCGCGCGGCGGCGGAAGCCGGGAGGACCTGTGGGTATTCAACGCCGAGGTCATTGCCCGGGCGGCCTACCGCTGCAAAACGCCCCTCATCAGCGCCATTGGTCACGAGATCGATTTTACGATCCTGGATTTTGTGGCAGATCAGCGCGCGCCCACGCCCTCAGCGGCGGCGGAGCTTGCTGTGCCCGACCGTGCCGAACAAGGACGGAAATTATGCACTTTGGAAGAAAATATTCACAATTGTATCCAATTTAAGCTGAGTTTATGTTATAATAGGCTGGAACAGACCGAACAGCTGCTTTCCCGTGCTGGTGTACAGGCAGCGCTGGAGGAGCGTGCTGCCCGCCTGGATACTCTGGCCGGGCGGCTGCAAACTGCCGCCAGAGGTAAGCTGCAGGCCGGAGAGCTGTGTCTGAAGCATACGGCAGCACTTGCCGCATCCCTGAACCCCTACGGTGTGCTGGCCCGCGGCTATGCCATGGTGCAGGACAATAGGGGAAGGATCTGCACGCCGGATGCACTCCGGCCCGGGCAGACCTGTAAACTCCGGGGCACGGAACACCGCGTGACCTGCACGGTCAATACAGTGGAGGAACTGGATGAGAGCACCCAAAAGCTTTGAGGATGGAATGACCCGGCTGGAAGCCATCCTTGAACAGATGCAGCAGCCGGAAACAACGCTGGCGGAATCGGTCAAACTCTATGCCGAAGCCGCATCCCTGATGGATTATTGTAACGGTACGCTGGAAAAGACCACGCTGCAGCTGGATGAGATCGACGCGCAGCGGGCCCCCCGGCCGGATGCCGCACATTAAGGAGGAAGTTTCATGGATTACGCGAAGCAGTATCAAGAGTATCTTGCCCGGGCAAATCAGGCACTGGAAAAGGCCTGCGAGACTTTTTTGCCCGAGGAATCTGAGGTCTGCCGGGCTGCCCGTTACAGCCTGTTGGGCGGCGGCAAACGCATCCGCGCAGTGCTGGTGTTGGCCGTGTGTGATATGCTCAACGGAAGCGCTGAAGCAGCCGAGCAGTTTGCGGCGGCGGTCGAGATGCTGCACTGCTATTCTCTGATCCATGATGACCTGCCCTGCATGGACAACGATGACCTGCGCCGGGGCAAGCCCAGCTGCCACAAGGCCTTTGGTGAATCCACTGCTATGCTGGCCGGCGATGTACTGTTGACCGAGGCGTTCAACGTAGTCGCAAATGCACCGGCTTCGCCCATTGTCAGTGTGCGGGCCGCAAGGGCCTTGGGCGCTGGTGCGGGCAGCCATGGCATGGTTTACGGGCAGGAGCTTGACCTGAAATATGAGGCATTGGCTGCCACTGAAGAGCAGCTGCGGTTGATCCACCGGAACAAGACCGGTGCGCTCATCAATGCTGCTGTTCAGATGGGTGCTGCCGCTGCTCAGGCCAATGAGACCCAGTGCAAGGAGCTGGAGGACTATGCCTTCGGCATTGGTCTGGTGTTCCAGATCGTGGACGATGTGCTGGATGTGACCAGCACCGCCGAACAGCTGGGCAAACCCATTGGCAGCGACAGTGAGAACGGCAAGACCACCTTTGTGACCTTGTATGGGGCCGAGGGTGCCATGGAGCTGGCAAAAAAACTGAACAACGAGACCTGCGCCTCCCTGCACGCGGAATTTGGCGAAAAGGCCGCTTTCCTGGAGCAGCTGGCAAAAGAGCTGCTGGTGCGCCGCAGCTGATCCGAAAAAATAAGAAGGTGGAACTACCATGCAATTTATCCATAGCGTCCTGACGTTCAATGAGATCCTTACAGTATCCCTGTTGTCCTGGTTTGTGGCGCAGGTGCTCAAGACCATCATCAACTTTGTCCTGCTGGGCAGATTCCAGCTGGAGCGGATGTGGGGCGATGGCGGTATGCCCAGTGCCCACAGCGCCACGGTAACGGCTATGGTCATTGCTACGGCACGCAGCGAGGGCATCCATTCGGCTATCTTTGCGGTGGCCGCAGTTGTTGCCATCATCACCATGCACGATGCTATGGGTGTGCGCCGCGAGACCGGCGAGCAGGCCAAGGTGCTGAACAAGATGCTGGAGCAGTGGATCGAAGTGACCGAGAAAAACAATCCCTTCCTGCAGAATATGCACCTGAAAGAGATGGTCGGTCACACTCCGCTGCAGGTCATGGCCGGTTTTGCACTGGGTATACTGGTCGGCTTCCTCTATCCTATGGGCCTCTGAGCGCCCCATTTCAAAACGTGAGAAGGACGTGAATCTATGAATTCGCCTTTGCTGGAGAAAATTTCTCAGCCCAGCGATCTGAAAAAGCTGTCCAGTCAGCAGACGGTGCAGCTTTGCGCAGAAATCCGTGAATTTCTTCTGGATAACGTATCAAAGACCGGCGGCCATCTGGCATCCAATCTGGGTGCTGTGGAGCTGACGGTGGCTCTGCACCGGGTGCTGACTACCCCCACGGATGAGATCGTGTTTGATGTAGGCCATCAGTGCTATACCCACAAGCTGCTGACCGGCCGCCGCGAGGGCTTTGCCAAGCTGCGGCAGCTGGATGGCATTTCCGGTTTCCCGAACCCCAACGAAAGTGAGCATGATGCTTTTATTGCCGGTCACGGCAACACCGCGCTCTCGCTGGCTGTGGGCATTGCCTGGGCCAAAAAGCTGCGGGGTGAGCCGGGACAGGTGGTTGCCCTCATTGGTGACGGTGCCTTTACCGGCGGTATGGTCTACGAGGGGATGAACAATATCGGCGGGCTGGACAATCTGCTGGTCATCCTGAACGACAACAAGATGTCCATTTCCAAGAATGTGGGCGCGTTGTCCCGCTACCTGAGCCATCTGCGCACCACCAGCCGCTATTACGATGCCAAGGAAAATGTGCGTTCCTTTCTGGATGGCGTGCCTGTCATCGGACCACCGCTGAAATCTGCGATCCAGAACAGCAAGGCCATGGTGCGCAGGGCAATGTATCATTCGACCATGTTTGAGGATATGGGCTTCCACTATTATGGTCCTTTTGATGGTAACAATGAGCCGGAGCTTGAAGGAATCCTGCGCGATATCCACAGACAGCCCGGCCCCCATTTCCTGCATGTCGTGACCAAGAAAGGCAAGGGCTATGCCCCGGCTGAGAGCAACCCCGGTAACTTCCATGGTGTTTCGACCTTTGATCTGGTCAACAGCATCCCGGACCCTGAGGTGGCTCCCAAGGAGTCTTTCTCGACGGTGTTCGGCAATGTCCTGAACAAGGAGGGCACGGAAAACCAGAAGATCTGTGCCATCACGGCCGCCATGAAGTATGGTACGGGCCTGCAGTTCTTTGCACACACCCACCCCAAGCGTTTCTTTGATGTGGGCATGGCAGAGCAGCATGCTGTGACCTTTGCAGCGGGCCTTGCCAGCCAGGGAATGCTGCCGGTGGTCTGCATCTACTCCACCTTCCTGCAGCGTTCCTATGACCAGATCATCCATGATGTGAACCTGCTGAAGGAGAATGTTGTCCTTGCCATCGACCGTGCCGGTTTTGTTCCGGCAGACGGCGAGACCCATCAGGGAATCTTTGACCCGGCCTTCCTCAGTCAGGTGGGGATTCCGGTCTATTCGCCCTCCAACTATGCCGAGCTGCGGCACTGGCTGCCTGTCCTGCTCAGTGATGAGATGCAGGGCCCACGGGCAATCCGGTATCCCCGCGGTGGTGAGAGTGCAGCACTGGCGCAGTTTGGCTGTTCCGGCAGAGAATATGACCGGCTCTATACCGCCCCTGATGCCAGGGCTGTAATGGTCAGTTACGCCGACGAAGTCGAGGATGTGCTGACTGCGGCGAAGCTTCTGGGCAAAGAAAACGTTCCCTGTGATGTATATAGGCTTGTAAAGATATACCCCTTTACACCCGAACTTATTTCTGAAATTTCAAGATATGACGTTGTTTTGTTCGCAGAGGAATGCGTAGCCTGCGGCGGCATCGGTGAGCATCTGGAAATGGCTCTGCGGAAAGCAGGCTGGCAGGGTGCTTTTATTCACCGTGGTGTGGAGGATGTGCGTCTGCCCCATGCGACGGTTCCGCAGATCAAGCAGAGCACCGGCCTGGATGCTGAACATCTGGCACAGGCCATCCGTACATGGAAAGGAGCAGAATCTTGAAGATTCGTTTGGATCAATATCTGGTTCAGCATGGTCTGATCCAAAGCCGTGAGCGCGCCAAGGCGATGATCATGTCCGGCGTGGTCTTTGTCAATGAACAGAAGGTAGACAAAGCCGGTGAGATGATCAAAGAGGATGCCAAGGTGGAGGTGCGCGGCCATGATATCGGTTATGTCAGCCGCGGCGGCCTGAAACTGGAAAAGGCGATGCAGTGTTTTCCGCTGACTCCTAAGGGGAAGGTCTGCATGGACATCGGCGCATCCACCGGCGGCTTTACCGACTGTATGCTGCAAAATGGTGCAGTCAAGGTCTACGCAGTGGATGTGGGCTACGGTCAGCTGGCATGGAGTCTGCGCACCGATGAGCGGGTGGTCAATATGGAGCGCACAAACATCCGCAACGTGACCCTTGACCAGCTGGCAGAGCCGATTGAGTTTTTCAGTGTAGATGTCTCTTTCATCTCGCTGCATCATATCTTCCCGGTGGCGCAGGCCATCACGACCCCGGACGCTATGGGTGTCTGCCTGGTCAAGCCCCAATTTGAGGCTGGCCGCGAAAAGGTGGGCAAGAACGGCGTTGTCCGTGACCCTGCCACCCACCGCGAGGTGCTGCACAATGCCATGGGCTACGCTGCTGCCAACGGCTTCAAGGTCTGCGGACTGGATTTCAGCCCCGTCAAGGGCCCTGAGGGGAACATTGAGTATCTGATGTTCGTTCAGAAGAGTGATGAACCCGGTGCACTGGATGATTCGGTTGCTGAACAGGTGGTGGCATCCAGCCATTCTACGCTGGACCGCTGAACCATAATCCATAACATCAGGGAGGACGCGGACGATGACAGTCTACATTTCCCCAAACCCCGGCAAGGCTATGGCCTACGGAATTTCCCAGCGGGCGGCACAGATCCTGCTGACCCATGGGGCACGGGTGTTAATGCAGGACGGCCTGCAGGCCGAGTGCATGACCATGGGTGTGGAGTATCTGCCCCAGAAGGAATGTCTGGAGCGGACGGATGTCATCCTGACCATCGGAGGAGATGGCACCATCCTGCATGAAGCCAACCTCTCACTGGAATACAGGAAGCCCATTCTCGGCATCAATCTGGGCCGGTGCGGCTTTCTGGCTACCTGTGAGGTCGATGAAATGGAAGCCAAGCTCTCCGCCGTAGCCCGGGGAGAGTATTTTCTGGATAACCGGATGCTGCTCTATGTCCGGGTGCTGGGGGATAACAGCTGGGAGGGCCATGCCCTGAATGATGTGGTTATGACCAAGGGCCGCCTGCAGCAGGCGGTGGATTTCAGCATCTATTGTGACGATATCCTGGTGGAGCATTACCGGGGCGATGGTGTCATTGTGGCAACGCCCACCGGCTCCACCGCTTATTCTCTGGCGGCAGGCGGGCCGATCCTTGATTCTCAGACCAAAGGCATCGTTGTCACACCCATCTGCCCCCACAGCCTTGCCAGCCCGGCCATGGTTTTTGCGCAGGAGCGCAAGATCAACCTCTGTGTGGGCCAGGTGGCAGATGAAGAAGTTTTTATCAGTTGTGATGGGGATGCGGGCTATTCCGTAAAAGCCGGAGCCACCGCGGAGGTGCGGCTGTCTGACCAGGTCGTGCAGCTCATCACCTTCAGCAAAGCCGACCAGTTCCAGGCCATTGACCAGAAACTGCGCGGCAGACGATGACACAAACACGACGAAGGGAGAAGATCACATGGGACGCACCAGCCGAGGGGATAACAAGAGCAAGCAGAAGCGGCAGCAGGCCATCCTGCGTCTGATCCAGGAGAATCCCATCAGCCGGCAGGAGACTCTGTTGGAGTACCTGAGCAAGGAGGGCTTTGATGCCACACAGGCGACCATTTCCCGCGATATCCGGGAGATGAACCTTGTCAAAGCTGCCACCACCACCGGCTACCGCTATGTTTCCGGCCACAGCGAGGTACTGAACCCCAAGATGCAGGCCCGGTTTGAGACCATCTTCCATGAATCTGTCCTGGGGGTGGACTTTGCGGGACATGTAGTGCTGGTAAAGTGCTACTCTGGCATGGCCAATGCGGCCTGCGAGGTATTTGACGCACTCAAGTGGAAAAATGTGGTCGGCACCCTTTCCGGTGATGATACCTTTCTGATCGTGGCCCGCTCAGAGCGGGACGCAAAGACCATTTGCACCGAGCTTGGGCATTACATCGGGCAGAAATAAAGGCAGGAGAGAACGAACATGTTGAGCAGTCTGCAAATTGAAAATGTTGCAGTCATCCAGAAGGCCAACGTGCATTTTGAGAAGGGCCTGAATGTCCTTACCGGCGAGACCGGTGCGGGCAAATCTATCCTGATCGACTCCATCAATGCCATTCTGGGCAACCGCACCTCCAAGGATCTGGTGCGCACGGGGGCTGCAAAAGCAGTCATCCGGGCGGCATTTGATGATGTTCCGCCTGCAGTGCTGGACAGCCTGGAAAAGGCGGGGTATGAGCGCTCAGAAGCGCTGACCCTGAGCCGTGAGATCACTGCCGAGGGCAAGAGCACCTGCCGCATCAACGGAATGCCTGCCACAGCAGCCATTCTGCGGGAACTGTGCGGTGGGCTCATCAACATCAACGGCCAGCACGATTCCGTAGGCCTGTTGAACCCGGCCCGCCATGAGGGTATCCTGGATGCCTACGCCCAGAACGGGGCGGTGTATCAGGAGTATTATGCTGTTTACCGGGAGCTTATCAAGGTCAAAAAGGAGCTGGATGCCATCATCACCGATGAGGGTGAAAAACAGCGAAAGATCGATCTGCTGAGTTATCAGGTACAGGAGATCGAGGATGCCAGCCTGACCGCAGGCGAAGAGGAGACGCTGGCGGCCCGCCGTAAGGTGCTGGCGAATGCCTCCACCATCCGGGAGCGCATCTCCCAGAGCTATGCGCTGCTTTCGGGCGGAGATGATGCCCCGGGTGCCGTTGATCTGCTGGGGGAAGCCTCCAATGCGATCGATGGTGCCGCCCAACTGGACAGCGGCCTTTCTTCTGCCGCCGGACAGCTGCTGGATCTTTATTACACCGCAAAAGACCTTTCTGCCGACCTGATCGGGCGGCTGGAGGGCTACGAGACGAATGATGCAGAGCTGGATGAAATTGAACAGCGGATGGATCTGATCTACAAGCTCAAGCGGAAATACGGTGATACTGTGGAAGATATCATCGCCTTTGGACAGCAGGCAAGGGAAGAGCTGGACCGCATCCAATTCTCTCAGGAGCGGACAGAGCATCTGCAGGCTGAAAAGCATCGGCTCTATGTACTGGCCCGGGATAAGGCCGAGGTGCTGACCCAGACCCGCCTGGAGGCCTTTGAGGAATTGAACAGGCGTATCTCCGGCACACTGGATTTTTTGAACATGCCTGGTGTCCGCATGACCCTGCGCCATACCCGCGGCCCGTTGGCCAGCCATGGCCAGGACAGCGTGGAGTTTTATATTTCCACAAACCCCGGTGAGGATCCCAAGCCGCTGGCAAAAATCGCTTCCGGTGGTGAGCTGAGCCGTATCACGCTGGCAATCAAAAATGCCATGGCCGATAAGGACGCAGTGCCTACGGTCATCTACGATGAGATCGACAGCGGCGTGTCCGGCAAGGCGGCCAGCCGCATCGGTGAGGTGCTCAAACAGAGCGCAAAAGATCACCAGATCCTCTGCATCACTCACACAGCGCAGATCGCTGCACTGGCCGACTGCCATCTGCTCATCCAGAAGAATATCACGAATGAACGCACCTATACCGAGATCCACCCGCTGGATACCGAAGGCAGAGTGGACGCGCTGGCGCATATTATTTCCGGTGACCATGTCACGGAGCTTTCCCGTGCCAATGCCAGAGAGATGCTGGGACTGGCCGAGCATGAAACCGGTGATTGACAACCCTGCTGATTTGTGCTAAACTGATTTCTGTTGAAAGACGTTGAAGGGAACAAGTACCTTGTCAGTGTCTGCCCAGAGAGACCCCGGTTGGTGCAAGGGGTGTGCAGAACAGCAGGGGAAATACCTCCCGGAGTTGCAGGCTGAATGCTTTGGCTAGTAGGCTGTGCCGCGTGCGAGCGTTACAAACGCAGGAGTGTATCCCATCTCTGTGGGGCGCACTCGTGAGGCCGTTCCTGTGAGGGGGCGGCAAACAGAGGTGGTACCGCGATTTTCTCGCCCTCTGCCAAATTCATTTTTGGCAGGGGGCGTTTTCTTTTGTCCTCTGCCCGATAAAACAGGAGGATAATCCCATGACCCTTTACGAAGAACTGCAGGCACGCGGTCTGGTGGCCCAGATCACCGACAATGAGATCATTGACCTCATCAACAACGGCAAGGCCACCTTCTATATTGGCTTTGACTGCACCGCGGACAGCCTGACCGCAGGCCACTTTATGGCCCTGACCCTGATGAAGCGCCTGCAGA
>OHAY01000883.1_pt1 | contig 30091 bp, 24 predicted proteins | sample 1577191 | NCBI WGS metagenome assembly OHAY01 (sample SAMEA3541504, study PRJEB24748) | human gut metagenome | biome: human gut; feature: human-associated habitat; material: faeces | place: China | collected 2012 | reverse complement strand
CGTGCACTACCTGTGCACCGAGTATGGCTGCGTGAACCTGAAGGGCCTGACCTCCTGGGAAAAGGCCGAGGCTCTGATCAGCGTGGCACACCCGGACTTCCGTGAGGAGCTGATCCGCGAAGCCGAAAAGCTGCACATCTGGCGCAGAAGCAACAAAATTTAATAAGCGCTGTGGGTATTCCCGCTGCCCGCAGCAGGAATGGAGTTTGTCATGATGGACAAAAAGCCGCACATCAAACCGTATCTCTATGGGATGCTCGCAGGGTTTGGTGCCATTGCACTGAGCATCATCTTCTTTTTCCTTATTTACCGCTTTGACGGCTTCGGCTCGGCTATCTCTACCCTGACCGGCATCCTGATGCCCTTTATCTACGGTGCCGTCATTGCCTATCTGCTCAAGCCGGTGTGCAACACCATCGAGAGCTTTCTGCGCCGGTTCATCCCGGAAAAGATGAACGGTCTGATCAACGCGCTGTCCGTGGCGCTTACCATCCTGTTCGGGCTTTTGCTGGTGTATGCACTGGTCATGATGATCGTGCCGCAGCTCATTACCAGCGTGACTACCCTGTACTACACCGCGCAGGCCAACATTACAAAGTTCATGAACTGGGCAAGCCATCTGGAGTTTATTGAAAAGAACGAACAGATCACGGAACTGCTCAATTCGGCTTACGCTGCCCTGAATACCAATCTGGACACATGGAACACATGGCTCAAGAACACCCTGCTGCCCTCCATGCAGAACATCGTAAGCGGTGCAGCCATTGGTGTGCTGAACGTGATGACGGTGGCCAAGAACCTGATTATCGGCATCATCGTGGCGGTGTATATGCTGGCCAGCCGCAAGCGGTTCGTGCAGCAGGGCAATCTGGTGCTGCACAGCATCGTCCGTCCCCGCTGGGCGCAGCTGATCACTGAGGAAGTGAAGTACGCCGATCGGATGTTCGGCGGCTTTATCAATGGCAAGATCATGGACTCCGCCATCATCGGCGTGCTGTGCTATATCGGCTGCCTGATCTTCAAGTTCCCCAGTGCGCTGCTGGTCTCGGTGATCATCGGTGTGACCAACGTGATTCCCTTCTTCGGGCCATTCATCGGTGCCATCCCGGCCACGCTGCTCATTCTGATCCAGAACCCCATCAAGGCGCTGTGGTTCGTCCTGTTCGTTCTGGTGCTGCAGCAGCTGGACGGAAACGTGATCGGCCCCAAGATCCTGGGCAACACCACCGGTCTTTCCAGTTTCTGGGTACTGTTTGCCATCCTGCTGTTCGGCGGTCTGTGGGGCTTTGTGGGCATGATCGTAGGTGTGCCGCTGTTTGCAGTCATCTATGATGTGATCAAAAAGCTGGTCATCCACGGCCTGAAGCGCAACAAGGAGATTGACCTGCTGCAGACTTACCACGACAACTTCGGTGATCCGGAGGGCGATGTTCCGGTAGAAACGTCTGCATCGGAAGCACCTCCTGCCGAAACAAATAATCTATAAATCACAATGCCCCGGCATTCCATGTGATACGCTACCCCTAGAGTAGACAGAGACAAAAACTCTGAGTACTCTGGGGGTATTTTCATGTCAAGAAAGAACAATCACTCTTCACGATTGACTGCTGCAACAGCCGCCGTTACCAGCACCGTCTGTTCATCCAGATTCCGATGCAGGCTCATGTCGGTGCCATGAACCGAGCTGCACAAAAAATTCGCCGTCTCCTTGTGGAAACGGCGAACAAAAACCTTATATTATTTTTTCGTCTACTTGACAGAATGCACTTCAGTGATTCAGAGCGGGTCCTGTTTTGTTATTTCTGTTTCGTGCAGGGCTTTCTGGCTGCGTTTTATGCCGTCACTCCACGGTCACGCTCTTGGCCAGATTACGCGGCTTATCCACGTCACAGCCGCGCAGAACAGCCATATAATAGGCGAACAGCTGTAACGGCACAATGAGCTGCAGCGGCATCAGAATGTCCTCATACTCATCCAGCCGGATCACGGCATCTGCCACGCCTTCCGGCACCACAGCATCCTTTGTGGTAAACAGCAGCACCCTTGCTCCGCGGCTGCGGGTCTCCTTGGCATTGGAAATGGTCTTTTCGTACACCTGTTTCTGGGTGGCCAGTGCGATCACCGGCACACCATCGGTGATCAGGCTGATGGTACCATGTTTCAGTTCACCGGCTGCATAGGCATCCGAGTGCACATAGCTGATCTCCTTGAGTTTCAGGCTGCCCTCCAGCGAGAGCGCATAGTCGAACCCGCGCCCAATGAAGAAGCAGCTCTGGGTGTTCACATAGCGGCTGGCAAGGTACTTGATCTGCTCACAATCTGCAAGGCGCGGCTTGATGACCTCCGGTGCGCGCAGCAGCTGGGCCGTATAGCGGCGGGTCTCTGCCTCGTTCAGCCGTCCGCGCGCGTAGGCCAGCCGCAGTGCAAACAGATACAGCACGCACATCTGCACCATATACGCCTTGGTGGATGCTACCGCGATCTCCGGCCCGGCATAGGTGTACATTACATAATCTGCGGCACGTGCAATGGAGCTGCCAACCACATTCACGATGGCCAGCACCGGCACGCCGCGGCTCTTGGCCAGCTTGAGCGCTGCCAGCGTGTCGCTGGTCTCGCCGGACTGGCTGATGATGATGACCAGATCGTTCTTTTCCAGAATGGGGTCCCGGTAACGGAACTCGCTGGCAATGTCCACCTCGGCGGGCACACGGGCCAGCGTTTCGATGGCAGATTTGCCCACCATACCGGCATGCATCGCCGTACCGCAGCCCACCAGATGCACCCGGCCAATACCGCGCAGCACTTCATCGGTCAGCTCCGGGATGCGCAGCACCGGCAGTCCCTCCTCTACACGGGGGCTGACCGTGGCCATAATGGCCGCAGGCTGTTCGTTGATCTCCTTGAGCATAAAGTGGGGATAGCCGCCCTTTTCGGCAGCTTCCATATCCCAGTCCGCCGTCAGCTGCTGGCGCTCCACCGGCTCACCAAATTCGTTGTAGAAGCGGATGCCCTCTGTGGTGCAGACGGCCATATCCCCTTCTTCCAGCACGCTGTATTTCCGGGTATACTTGAGCAGTGCCGGAATATCCGAAGCCACAAAGTTTTCGCCCTCGCCCCAGCCGACGATCAGCGGGCTTTCCCGCTTGACTGCAAAAATGGTGTCCGGGTAATCCCGGAACAGCACGGCCAGCGCATAGCTGCCGCGCACCTTGGCAAGCGCCTGCTGCAGTGCACGCAGCGGGTCACCGGTATAGCAGCTGTCGATCAACTTTACCAGCACTTCGGTGTCCGTCTCACTCTGGAAGGTATAGCCTTTTGCGGCCAAGCGCTCCTTGAGCAGGCCGTCCAGCTGGGTGGCTGCGGTGTTCTGGGAGCGTTGCAAAAGGTCGATCTGGCTGGTAAGCTGGGTCAGCTGCTGGCGCAGCACCGCCTGATTGGCATCGGTATACAGCTCTGCAACGGCAGTGCCTGCCGACACCCGCTCGCCGTCCGCAACAAGGTAACCCAGATTGCCACTGCCGGAGATGCAGGTCTCGTCAAACAGCAGCACGCCGTCCGCTTCAATGGTATCGGAGATGGTAATGGGCAGCGCCGTTTCGTAGACGTTCTGGGGGAAAAGGATGTGCGCCGCCTGCCAGCAGACATACGCTGCCGCCGCCAGCAAAAAGGCGGCCAGCACGACCGCCAGCGTGGTAAGCGCAGAGAGCTTGCGGCGCGGTTCCTGAGGGGTTTCCGGCATAAGGATCATCCTTTCGATAAAAAGTCTTGGGTCAGGCGCAGGGCGGTCTGCCGCACGTCCTCAGCCCCGGCATCCAGCCATATGACCCCGTCCATGTGGCGGAACCATGTCAGTTGGCGCTTGGCGTAGTTGCGGGAAGCCTGTTTGAGTTTTTCAGTGCAGGCATCCAGCGCTGCAGTCTGCTCAAAATACGGAAAAAATTCTTTATAACCGATGGCCTGTGCGGCGGTGCGGAAGGCTTCGCGGTTGCGCCAGACGTATTCCGCCTCGGCTAAAAGCCCGGCTTCCAGCATTTTGTCCACCCGCAGGTCGATGCGGCGGTACAGCGCCGCCCGGTCCGGGAAATCCAGCCCTAGGATCAGGCTGCGGTAGGGGCGTTCCGGCGGCAGGGATGCCGCCTTCTGCTCGCTGAGCTTTTTGCCGGTGGCGCGGTAATGTTCCAGCGCCCGCAGCACCCGGACATGGTTGTTCGGATGGATGGCCGCCGCCGCTTCGGGGTCCACTGCCTGCAGCTCCGCATACATGGCTTCCGGGCCTTTTTCATTCAGTTCCGCGGCCAGCTGTTCCCGCAAACCGTCCGGCGTTTTCTCAGCAGCAAAGCGGACACCATACAAAAAGCTCTGGACATAGAGCCCGGTGCCGCCCACGAGGATGGGCAGATGTCCTCTGCCGGAGATCTCACGTTCCAGCGCCCCGGCCAGCGCGGTGAAATCTGCCACGCTGAACGGTTCATCAGGCTGCAGGATATCCACCCCATGGTGCGGAATGCCGCGAGTCTCCTCGGGGGTCACCTTGGCGGTGCCCACATCAAGACCTTTGTAAATCTGCATCGAATCGGCGCTGATGATCTCACCGCCGAACTGCTCGGCCAGTGCAACACCCAGCGCGGTCTTGCCGGAAGCTGTGGGGCCGACCACGGCCAGCACCGGGTGCTTTTTGTTACACGATCCGTCCAAACTGTTTTTCCAGCTCCTTCCGGGTCAATTTAAGGACACAAGGCCGACCATGGGGGCAGAAGGGCGGTACCTCGCCCGAGAGGATCTTTTCAGCCAGTGCCATCAGCTCCTGCGGGGAGGTCTTATCCCCCGCCTTGATGGCCGCGCGGCAGGAGATGGAATGGAGCACCCACTCAGTCTTTTCGCTCAGGGCATCGCGGCTGCCCTTGGAGAGCTTATCCGCCAGCTCCACCAGCAGATCCTCGGCACTGCCCTGTTCCACATCCGCGGGCACAGAGCGCAGAAACACGCTGTTGCCGCCAAAGTCATCGATCTCCAGTCCGGCACTCTCCAGCAGCTCAAGGTTGGAGAGGAGGGCAGTCTTTTCCTCCGCCGACAGCTCCACCACCAGCGGCTCCAGCAGCAGCTGGGCCGGAACATCTCCATAGTTTGCCGCCAGCTTCTCGAAGAGCTGACGTTCGTGGGCGGCATGCTTATCAATGATGCAGATTTCCTCCCCACGCTCAGCGAGGATATAGGTCTTGAAGATCTCACCCACATAGCGCAGAGGGGCAGGGCCTTCCTGCACGTCAAAGCCCAGCTGTTCCGGCGTATCCTCGGCAGCAGAGGGCTGCTGCCGAGCTGGGGCGGCGGGCAATTCCTCCTTGGGGGCAGGATCCCATGCCGCCATGTGGTCCTGATGTTCGGGCAGATCTGCGCTGTCCGGTTCAATGTCCAATGCACCTTCTCCCAGCGCTGCGGCAAAGGCGGGTGCTTCAGGCTCACTCTCCGTGGGAGCTGATGCCGGGCTGTGCAGGGTGGCATCCTGCCGGATGGGCAGGCCCGATGCAACCGTTGTCCAGCTGTGCTCTGTCGGCTTTTCCTCGGCAGTGCCCGGCACAGGCAGGATATCCGGGTGGCTTGCAGGTGCCGGACGGGACGGCGGTGCTGCTGCCGGTGTCGGAGTGAAGCTCCGGAAGCTCCGCTGGGGCTGAGGGGTATGCTCATGGAGCGTTCCCGGCTCAGCCTGACCCGGAATGATGGCAGAAAGCCCTGTAAAGTTATTCTTCTTTACATCTTTTTCTATCGCGTTATCATTTATTCCAGATTTGTTGGATTCTTCATCTTTTTTGTTCTCTTCAAAGGCAAAACGCCGCTCTCCGGTGCCCGGTTGGGCCAGTGCCAGCTTGACAGCGTGATAAACGAGGTCAAAGATATCGTTTTCCCGGGCAAAGCGCACCTCAGTCTTGGCCGGGTGGACATTGACATCCACAAGGTCAGCGGGCATTTCCAGAAGCAAGATTCCTCCAGGGAACTTGCCCTGCATCGTGGTGCCCTTGAACGCTGTTTCCATGGCTGCCATCATGGTGCGGTTGCGGACATAGCGCCCATTGATGTAGAAATACTGCATACTGCGGCTGGCGCGGCAGCTCCTGGGCTGGGTGATGAGGCCCCACACCCGGTAGACCCCCTCCTGATTGTCCAGCTCCATGAGGTCACGGCTGAATTCCCGGCCCAGCACCGCGTAGGCGGCACTGCGCAGCTTGCCGTCACCGGGGGTGACATACTGCAGCTTACCCTCCCGGACAAACTTGAAGCTGACCTCGGGGTGGCTCAGGGCCACATGGGCCACAATATCCGCCACAAAGGTACCCTCGCTGGAATCCTTTTTGAGGAACTTCATCCGGGCCGGGGTGTTGTAGAACAGATCCTGCACCCGGATGGTAGTGCCCACGCCGCGTGCACCGGGCTCCAGCGGATAATCCTCGCCGCCCTCGATGCGGTAGACGGAGGCGCACTCGTCGTTCTCAGTACGGGTCAGTACTTCTACCCGCGCCACGCTGGCAATGGAAGCCAGCGCCTCTCCACGGAAGCCCAGGGTGTGGATATGGTTCAGATCATCCTCCGTCCGGATCTTACTGGTGGCGTGGCGGATGAATGCCGTGGGGATATACTCTGCTTCAATGCCCGAACCGTTGTCGCTGATCTCGATCAGCTTCACGCCGCCTGATTCAATGGTCACGGTGATCTGGCTTGCCCCGGCATCAATGGCGTTTTCCAGCAGCTCCTTCACCACGGAAGCAGGCCGCTCCACCACCTCACCGGCTGCAATGAGCTCTGCCGTGTGCTTGTCCAGAACATGGATGACTGCCATATTCGTTCCCTCCCCTGTTTTTTAGGATTTTTCAGAAAATCAGCCGTTCAGGCTGCCCTTCAAGGTCTTTTTCAGCTCGTACAGGAAATTCAGCGCTTCAATGGGGGTCAGCGTTTCCACATCCAGCGCATCCAGTTTTTCCAGCACCTCGCTGGGCACTGCGGGAGAGTTATACTCCTGCAGCGCATCAAAATCCATCTGCTCCACCCTGTTCTTGGGGGCAGTGGCTTCCAGTGCGCGTAGCACTTCGTGGGCGCGGCGGGTCACAGTGCCGGGCAGACCGGCCAGCTTTGCCACCTCGATGCCATAGCTGTCATCGGCAGGGCCGCGGACGATGCGGCGCAGGAAGGTGATGTCCTCACCCCGCTTTTTCACCGCAATGTTGTAATTTTTCACGCCGCTGATGGTGCCCTCAAGGTCCGTCAGCTCGTGGTAATGGGTGGCAAAGAGGGTTTTGCAGCCCAGTCCCTTGGCAGGGTCGCTGATGTGCTCCACCACGGCGCGGGCAATGCTCATGCCGTCAAAGGTGGACGTGCCGCGCCCGATCTCATCCAGCACCACCAGACTGCGGGAGGTAGCGTTCTTCAGGATCTCTGCTACCTCGGTCATCTCCACCATAAAGGTGGACTGACCTGCCGAAAGGTCATCCGACGCGCCGATGCGGGTAAAGATGGCATCCACCACGCCCACATGGCACTCTTTGGCCGGAACAAAGGAACCGATCTGTGCCATCAGGGCAATCAGCGCATTCTGGCGCATATAGGTCGATTTGCCCGCCATGTTGGGGCCGGTGATGATGAGGCAGCGATCTTCGCCGCAGTTCAGGGTGGTATCGTTGGGTACGAACAGACTGCCCTTGAGCATCTGCTCCACCACAGGGTGGCGGCCCTCCACGATGGTCAGCTGGTCGCTCTCATCCACAGTGGGGCGGCAGTAGTTGTTTTCTGCTGCCACCTGAGCCAGAGCGGCCAGCACGTCCAGCTCTGCCACAGCGTTGGCTGTACGCTGGATGCGGTCGAGTTGGGCACCAATGCTTTCCAGCAGCTCATTGAACAGCCGGTGTTCCAGAGCGATCAGCCGCTCGTGGGCACCCAGGATCTTATTTTCCAGCTCCTTGAGCTCCTGTGTGATGTAGCGTTCGCCGGTGGTCAGGGTCTGCTTGCGGATGTAGCTCTCCGGTACCTGTGCCTTATAAGAGTTGCTGACCTCGATGAAATAGCCAAACACGTGGTTATAGCCGATCTTCAGCTTGGGGATGCCGGTCTCCTGCCGCAAGCGGGTCTCGAGCTGAGCCAGCACGCCCTTGGTGTTATCGCGGATGGAACGCAGCTCGTCCACCTCGGGGTGGTAGCCCTTGGCAATGACACCACCATCCTTCAGGGTAGAGGGTGCGTCAGGGTCCACAGCGGCATAGATCTTGTCCTTGATATCGCTCAGCGGGTCGATCCTGGAGACGATTTCGCTGAGTTCGGCGCAGCCGCAGCTTTCGGCCTGCTGGCGCAGGCCGGGCAGGCGTTCACAGGTCTGTGCCATGGCATAGATCTCTTTGGGCGTGGCCGAGCCGTAGACTGTGCGGGTCATCATACGCTCCAGATCGGCGATGTAATGCAGTTCTTCAATCAGATCGCCGCGCTGTACGGTCTGGTTGACAAGGCTTTCCACAGCATCCAGACGGTGGTTGATGGCATCGCTGGAAAGCAGCGGCTGCTCGATCCAGGTGCGGAGCAGTCGCTTGCCCATGGCAGTGCTGGTCTTGTCCAGCACCCAGAGCAGGGTCCCCCGCTTTTCGCGGCCCCGCAGGGTCTCGGTGAGTTCAAGGTTGGCCCGCGTCACCGGCGAAAGCTGCATATACTGGGCTTCATTGTAGCTGATGACGGTCTTCAGGCGCTCCACACCTTTGATCTGGGTGGTGTGCAGGTATTCCAGAAGTGCGGCCATGGCAAACCGCACCAGACCTTTTTTGTCGATAGAGGTGGTCTCATCCCAATTGCGTCCAAACTGGTTTTCCAGCGAGATGGCCACCAGGCCCGGGGCGTAGCGCTCCTCTTCCACCAGCTCCACAGAGCAGGTCATGTTCTTTTTGATATAGCCGGTCAGCTCACGGCAGTCCAGCATTCCAGGATTCATCAGCACTTCGCTGGGATGGTAGCGGCAGAGTTCCGCGATCACGGCAGGCACGATCTTCTCCCGTTTCAGCTCGGTGATGTGGGCCGTGCCGGTGGAAACATCGGCAAAACAGATGCCCGCCGCATTCCCTTTCAGAAAAATGCTTGCAATGTAGTTGTTTTTGTCATCCTGCAGCATGCTGCTCTCGATGACAGTGCCCGGCGTGACCACCCGGATGATATCGCGCTTGACCAGTCCCTTTGCCTTGGACGGATCCTCCATCTGCTCACAGATCGCCACCTTGTATCCCTTGGCGATCAGGCGGGCCACATAGCCCTCGTAACTGTGGAAGGGCACGCCGCACATGGGGGCACGCTCTTCCATGCCGCACTGCTTGCCCGTCAGGGTCAGGTCCAGCTCCCGGGAGGCGGTCAGCGCATCGTCAAAGAACATCTCGTAAAAGTCGCCGATGCGGTAAAACAGGATCTCGTCCTTATACTGCTTCTTGATGTCCATATACTGCTGCATCATGGGCGACAGTTCTGCCATAATCGTTCACCTTTCCTGCGGGCTATGCCGCTTTGCTTCTTTCCGTCGGTTTGCAGTAAGTAACTGCGAATGGAAGGAAAACGCGGCCTGCGATTTGCAGCCGCGTTCTCGTTTTGCCTGTTAGTGGCAGCCTCCGCAGGTGGAGCAGCTGCCGGTGCAGGATTCACTGGGCTCCTGCACGGTCATGGGGTCGCCGCCGTTCATTGCGGTGTTGATGATGGCATCAATGTAGTTGACCAGGTTCTCGCAGTCGCGCTTTGCCTCGTTGTAAGCAGTCATACCCTCGTCAGCCATGATCTTGCCGTACAGGTCGTTGACCTTGGTGTTCAGCTCGGCAATGCGCTCGTCACTGCGCTCGCTCTTGCCGATCTCATTGTTCAGATCCATGCGGGCCAGATTGAACTCTCCGATGAGATTCTGCAGTTCCTCATCCTTGTCGTTTGCCTTGCGGGCCTGATCCAGAGCCAGGTAACGGGGGTCAGTCTGCAGTGCCATAGCGGCGCGTTTGAACAGATCGATGCAATCCATAATCAAAAATCTCCTTTGATGTGTTTGTTTTTATGGTCAGATTATTATTGAGGCTGGTGTGCCCCGGGATCACGTTTCCAGTTCGCCCAGCAGGACAGTGGCGCGGGCACCGGTCAGGTGTACCTGTGCGTAGCTGCCCATCAGGGCGGGGTCAGCGGCAAACTCCACGGTCAGGTTGTTGTCCAACCGGCCGGAGAGGGTTCCGTCGCTGCGGCCATAGCCTTCCACCAGCACCCGGACAGTCTGGCCCACCTGCTGCCGGACCAGATCCATTGCGATCTCGTCCTGCACCTTGAGCAAACGGGTCATCCGGTCGGTTTTCTCCGCGCGGGGGGTGGGGTCGGGCATTTCCGCGGCCTTGGTGCCGGTGCGCTTGGAGTAGATGAAGGTGAACAGCTGCATGTAGCCGACTTTCTTCACAAGTTCCAGCGTGCCCTGGAAATCCTCCTCCGTTTCCCCGGGGAAGCCCACGATGATATCGCTGGAGAAGGTGATACCGGGCACCTTTTTGCGGGCGTACTCGATCAGCTCCATATACTGCCCGATGGTGTAATGGCGGTTCATCCTTTTCAGCAGCTCATCCGAGCCGCACTGCACCGGCAGGTGCAGGTGCTTGCACAGGTGGGGCTGGGCCGCAATGGTGTCGATCAGCTTGTGGCTGGCATCCTTCGGGTGGCTGGTCATAAAGCGGATCTGGTAATCGCCGGGCACAGCGCAGAGCAGATTGAGCAGATCAGCAAAGTCCACCTGTTCCTCCAGGCCCTTGCCGTAGCTGTTCACGTTCTGGCCCAGCAGAGTGATCTCCTTGTATCCGGCTTCCACCAGCCCCCGGAACTCCGCCAGGATATCGCCGGGCTTGCGGCTCTTCTCACGGCCCCGCACATAAGGTACGATGCAGTAGGTGCAGAAGTTGTCGCAGCCGTACATAATGGGCAGCCAGGCGCGGAACTCACTCTCGCGCCGGATGGGGATGTTCTCCACGATGACCGGGCGCTGGGCAGGCTCCATCAGCACGCGCTTATGCTTCTGCAGCTTCTGGGCAATGAGCTGGGGCAGCGTATCGATGCCATCCACGCCAAAGACCAGATCGACATAGGGATAGCTCTTGCGCAGCTTTTCCACCACATGTTTCTGGTTGGCCATGCAGCCGCACAGGCCGATCATCAGGCCGCGCTTTTTCTCCTTCAGGCCCTTCAGTGCACCCACATTGCCGAACACGCGCTGCTCGGCGTGCTCCCGCACGGCGCAGGTGTTGAAGAGGATGAGGTCTGCATCCTCGGGCTTATCGCACAGGCCGTAGCCGATATCCACCAGCACGCCCTTGATGCGCTCGCCATCGTTGACGTTCTGCTGACAGCCATAGCTGTGTACAAAGGCCAGCGGCGGGGTATCGTAAGCCGCACGCACCAGCTCCGCAGCCGTTTCGTTGTGTTCAAAGTTAATGTATTCCAATAAAAACCATCCTTATTTTTCAAAAGCTCTTTTTAGTATACCCTCTTTCTGCCATAAGGGCAAGTGGGAAACCGCAAATTTCAGAATCCTTCGGGGCAATTCAGCCTTCTGCCTGCTTTTTGGCGCATGCTTCACACAGGCCGAACAGCACCACAGCGCAGTCCTGCACCACAACATCCTTCTGGCGGCGCACCAGCCTCATCACCTGTTTCTCGTCCACATCGGCATCCACCACGCCGCCGCAGGCTGTACAGTAGAGGTGGCTGTGCCAGCACAGGGTGTGATCAAAACGATCCGCCCTGCCCGGAATGGACACCCGGCGCACCATGCCTGCCTCCACCAGACTGTTCAGGTTGCGGTAGACAGTGCCCAGGCTCAGGCCCGGGCACTCCGGGGCCGCCTTATCAAAGATCTCTTCGGCGGTGGGGTGGTCGCAAAGCTGCTCCACGGTGCGCAGCACCAGCTCCCGCTGTTTGGAATAACGCATCTTCCTCTCTCCTTCTCTTCCCTTTATACGTTCTCTTCGCCCTTGATCCGCGCCCAATATGCGCGGGAGGCCTGCTCGTTCTTGTTTTCCCCAAAGACGTAGTATTTTGTATTCTTGAGCACATCCGGCAGATACTGCTGCTCGACCCAGTGGTTGGGGTAATCGTGGGCATACTTGTAATTCTGGCCCTTTACCAGTGCATCCTCGCCGTCATAGTGCTTGTTCTGCAGCTGGCGGGGAATGGGCCCGGTGCGACCCGCCTGCACATCCGCAATGGCGGCGTTGATGGCATCGTGGGCGCTGTTGGATTTGGGGCTGGTCGCCACCAGCACAACTGCATCCGCCAGGGCCAGCCGCGCTTCGGGCAGGCCCACCGCGTTGGCGATATCCACCGCCGCCTTTACGATGGGGATGATCTGCGGGTAGGCAAGGCCCACATCCTCGCAGGCGCACACCATGAGCCGACGGCAGGCCGAGGGCAGATCCCCGGCTTCCAGCAGCCGGGCCAGATAGTGGAGCGCTGCATCCGGGTCGGAGCCGCGCATGGATTTCTGGTAAGCCGACACGATATCATAGTGGTCATCGCCGTCCCGGTCATACCGCATGGCGGTGCGGCGGGTGACCTGCTGGATCATATCCAGCGTGATGTGCTTTCCCTCCGGTTCGGGAGCCGCCGCCGTCACTGCAAAATCAAGGCACCCCAGTGCCTTGCGCAGATCGCCGCCCGCGCTCTCGGCAAGATAGGCACAGGCATCGTCCTCCATCCGGATGGGCGCGCCCTCACTCTCCGAAATCTTTTTCAGGGCGTTCCGCAGCCCCTGCTCCACATCTGCAGCCGTCAGCGATTTAAACTCGAACACAGTGCAGCGGGAAAGCAGTGCATTATAGATGTAAAAATAGGGGTTCTCGGTGGTGGAGGCGATCAGGGTCACAGTTCCGTCCTCAATGCACTCCAGCAGGCTTTGCTGCTGCTTCTTGTTCAGATACTGGATCTCATCGAGGTACAGCAGGATGCCCCCCGCCCCGGCCAGTGTGCCGATATCCTTGAGCACCGCCTTGATATCTCCCGTGCCGCAGGAGGTGCCGTTGAGCTTGTGGAGCGTCATGCCGCTGTTCTCGGCAATGATCCGGGCCACGGTGGTCTTGCCAGTGCCGGATGGGCCGTAAAAGATCATATTGGGGATATGCCCGCTCTCGATGGTGCGGCGGAACACCCGCCCCGGGGCCAGCAGATGCTGCTGGCCGCAGACTTCGGCCAGCGTTTTGGGGCGCATACGCTGCGCCAGCGGTTCATTCATCGGGCGTTCCCTCCTGTACTGCCCTGCTGTTCTGCATGGGCCTTATATAGAAATAGTATACCTCATTTTTACACGAACAGCAAGAGCAATAATGAAAATCATTCTCAGATGGATACCGCAAACCCCATTTACAAAAAAGTCGAAACATGCTATTATCATAGTACATTTACGAGAAACGAGGGGTACAGATGAAGAAAGCCGCTGCGGCAGAAGATCTCTCTGCCAAAAAGAAGCTGGCGCTCCAGGTCATCGACCGGCTGAAAACAGAATATCCGGATGCAGCCTGCACGCTGGATTACGACCACGCCTGGCAGCTGCTGGTCAGTGTCCGGCTGGCGGCCCAGTGCACCGATGCCCGGGTGAACATTGTGGTACAGGACTTGTTTGCAAAATACCCCAGTGTAGCAGCGTTGGCTGCAGCAGAGCCCGAGGAGATCGAAGCCATCGTCAAGCCCTGTGGGCTGGGCCGCAGCAAGGCCCGGGATATCTCGGCCTGTATGCGGGTACTGCGGGACAAATACAACTGCAAAGTGCCCACCACCTTTGAAGAGCTGCTGGCACTGCCCGGCGTGGGCCGCAAGAGCGCCAACCTGATCATGGGCGATGTGTTCTGCAAGCCTGCCATCGTCACAGATACCCACTGCATCCGGCTTTGCAATAAGATCGGACTGGTGGATGGCATCAAGGAGCCGCAGAAGGTGGAGATGGCCCTGTGGAAGATCATCCCGCCGGAGGAAGGCAGTGACCTGTGCCACCGCTTTGTGATGCATGGCCGGGCTGTCTGCAACGCCCGCAAACCCGAATGTGAAAAGTGCTGTTTGAACGATATCTGCCGGTACGCGGCAGAAAACGCCGTTCTTACAAAAGAAACCAAGGAGGCTTCTGTATGATTACATTGTCTATCCTGATCGTCCTTGCCCTGATCTGCGCTCTGGTGGGCGTGCTGATGGGCCTGTTCTCTCTGATCGGCCTGCTGGCTTCCCTGCTCGTGGGCGTGCTGGTAGGCGCTCTGGCCGGTCACATCGCCAACCACTTCATGGGCACCCAGACTTCCACCGGCCGCAACATTGTGCTGGGCATTCTGGGCAGCTTTGTGGGCGAGTTCCTGTTCGGCCTCATCGGCATCCATGCCACCGGCAGCATCAGCTCCTTTGTTATCTCGGTGCTGGGTGCCTGCGTCTGCATCTGGGTGGATAACCGACTGTTCCACGATCGTTGACCGGTTTTCTCTGGTTGTTTGTCTTTGCTCTCCCCTCCGGGAGAGCTTTTTTATTTTCAGCCCCTTGACAGTTATATCGAGAAGCGATATAATGCATCCATGATATATCGCATAGCGATACAAAGCGAGGTGATATAATGGAAAATCCGGCACTGACGGAAACCACCTACTACATCCTGCTTTCCCTCTATCATCCGCGGCATGGCTACGGCATCATGCAGGAGACCCAGCAGCTCTCCGGCGGAAGGGTACGGCTGGCTGCCGGAACCCTGTACGGTGCCCTGAATGCCCTGTGCGAAAAGGGGTGGATCTCTCCCCTGCCCATGGAAAGCGGGAGCCGCAAAAAAGAATACCAATTGACCTCCGCCGGGCTGAAGGTGCTCAAACAGGAGCTGGTCCGGCTGGAGGAGCTTGCTGCCAATGGCCGCGCCATTTTACAGGAGGAACAGGTATGAGTGAAACAAATACGCTGCATCGGAATTTCTGGGTCTGGGAATTTGAAAAAGAAGAACGTTGGCTCAACGAGATGGCGCAGGAGGGCTGGGCCCTGCAGAATGCCGGGTTCTGCACCTACACCTTTGAAAAGACGGAACCCGGCCAGTACATCATCCGGCTTGCCATGCTGGACAGTTCCCCGGATTTTGAAAGTTTCATGGGAGAGTTGGAAGCACAGAGCGTTGGGCATTGCTTCAGTTGGGGATATTTCCGCCGCAGCGCCCAGCTAGGTCCCTTTGATATGTTTTCGGATGTGGATTCCCGTATCTCCCACCTGAACAAAATTGGACAGATGGTGAGGCTGCTCTGTCTGGCAAACCTTCTCATCGGCGTTACCAACACCTTCAGCGGTGCATCGCTGGCATGGCTGAACCTGCTTTGCGCCACGTTTTTGGCCTACGGGCTGGGACGTATCAGCAGCAAACGAGAGAGTCTGGTGGAAGAACGTCAGCTCCACGAGTGATTTTTTCTCCTTGATGTGCAGGATCTTCAGAGTTTTCAAAAAGTTCATTTTTACCCGCTTGCATTCCAATGCAGGCGGGTATATTATTGTCATCAGCAAATAGTTATCATGTGTTAAGTATTTGCATTCGTTAAGTGATAAGGAGGGATCGTATGCCGCAGAAGAGCGCACCGGAACTGTTCGCCGCGATCCATTATCTGCATCGGCTGAGCACGGAAGGCAAACGCGGTGCCAAAATGGCACTGGAAAGCTGCCCCAAGTGTCATTTCATCATGCTGGAAGGTGTGCTGATGACCATTGAAGAACATGGCCAGAACGGCTCTATCTATGTTTCTGATCTGGCCGCCGCTGTCAAACAGCCCCTGCCAGCTGTTTCCCGCGCGCTGCGCCAGCTGGAGCAGGATGGACTCATTGAGCGGATCACAGACCCCCATGACCGCCGCAAAACGCTGGTGCGCCCCACGGAAAAGGGGTTGGATGCCAGCCGCCAGGTCGAGGCCGCCATCAGCCGTTACTTTGAGCGGGTCATCCGCCGCATTCCGGAAGAGCAGCGGGAGCAGCTGTTCTCCCTGACCGGTGTACTGCTGGAGGCTGTGGAAGCGGAAAATGCGGAGCAACAAGCAAAATTGAAGGGAGAAAACGAAAATGGGTAAAATTTTCAAGCAGCTGGCCCGCCACTGGGCCGCCTGCCTTGCCGTGGTGGCTCTGCTGTTCGTGCAGGCCTACTGCGACCTTTCCCTGCCGGATTACACGAGCAGGATCGTGGACACCGGCATCCAGCAGGGCGGCATTGAAAGCCCCCTGCCGGAGACTGTGCGCCAAAGCACACTGGATGCCCTCTCGCTTTTGATGAGCGAAGAGGATGCGGCTGCACTGCAGAATGCCTACGGATATTATCTTCAGGACAACGGTGTTCTGAAACTCCGCAGCGACCTGACCGATGCTGAGCGCACCGCTCTGGAGGAGGCCGTTACCACACCGGATATCGTGCTGTATATGGCGGCGGCGCAGAATGCCAATGCCCCTGCCGGGGATGAAGCAGAAGCCATGACCGCTGCTCCTACGGCAGAAGATCTGGATGCCGTTTGTGCCCAGTTTGCAGCTATGGCCCAGATGCCCGGCTTTTCCCGGGAAATGATCCAGCAGCAACTGGCCAGCGCCATGGAACAGGTGGACGAGACCACCCTTTCCAGCATGGCAAGTCAGGCCACTCTGCTGGTCAGCCTGGAATATGAGGCACAGGGCGTTTCCCATGATGTGCAGATGGCCTACCTCTTCCGGGTGGGTGGCCAGATGCTGGCCCTGACCCTGCTGATGGTGGTCGTTGCCATTCTGGTGGGCCTGATCGCCTCCCGCGTCTCAGCTTCCATCGGCCGGGAGCTGCGCAGAGAGACCTTCTCCTCGGTCATCCATTTTTCCAACGCAGAGATCGAGAATTTCTCCACCGCTTCCCTGATCACCCGCACCACCAACGATATCCAGCAGGTGCAGTTCACCTGTGTCATCCTGCTGCGCATGGTGGCTTACGCTCCCATTCTGGGCATCGGCGGCGTGATGCACGTCACCCAGGGCAACACCGGCCTTGCCTGGATCATCGTGCTGGACGTGGCCGCTCTGCTTCTGCTCATCACGGTTCTGATGAGCGTCGCCATGCCCAAGTTCAAGATCATGCAGACGCTGGTGGACAAGCTGAACCTCGTCAGCCGCGAGATCCTGACCGGCGTGATGCCGGTGCGTGCATTCAGCCGCGAATCCTTTGAGGAAAAGCGCTTTGATGCTGCCAGCCGGGAGCTGATGGGCACCCAGCTGTTCACCAACCGTGCCATGGTGGCCATGATGCCCTTTATGACCCTGATCATGAACGGCACCAGCCTGCTCATCGTCTGGTTCGGCGGCAAGGCCATGGATGCCGGAAATATGCAGGTGGGCGAGATGATCGCATTCATCACATACACCATGCAGATCGTCATGTCTTTCCTGATGCTGGCCATGGTGGCCGTGATGCTTCCTCGTGCCGGTGTGGCCGCTGACCGCATTGACGAGGTCTGCCGCACCAAGGCTTCCATCCATGATCCCGACGCTGCCACCGCAAAGCCCGCCCTTGAAAAGAAAGACTGGGATGGCGTGGTCCGGTTTGAGGATGTCAGCTTCCGCTTCCCCGGTGCCGACAGCGACGCGCTGGAGCACATCAGCTTTACCGCAAACCCCGGCGAGACCACAGCCATCATCGGCTCCACCGGCTGCGGCAAATCCAGCCTGCTCAACCTCATCCCCCGCTTTTATGATGTCACCGGCGGCCGCGTGACCATTGATGGCATCGATGTGCGGGAGATGCCGCAGGAGCAGCTCCACAGCCTGCTGGGTTATGTGCCACAGAAGGGTGTTCTGTTCAGCGGCACCATCGAGAGCAACCTGAAATTCGGCGGTGCGCAGATCACCGATGCGGGCATGAAGAAGGCGGCTTCCATCGCACAGGCCGCCGAGTTCATCGACGCAAAGCCTGAGGGCTATGCAAGCCCCATCGCACAGGGCGGCTCCAACGTGTCCGGCGGCCAGAAGCAGCGGCTCTCCATCGCCCGCGCCATTGCCAAGGAACCGAAGATCTATCTGTTCGACGACAGCTTCTCTGCCCTTGACTACAAGACGGATGTCACCCTGCGCCGTGCGCTGAAGGAAGAGACCGACAATGCCACTGTGATCATCGTGGCACAGCGCATTTCCACCGTCCTCCACGCCAATCAGATCCTGGTGCTGGACGACGGCAGGCTGGTGGGCAAGGGCACTCACGCGCAGCTCATGGCCACCTGCCCTGAATATCAGGAGATCGCCAGGAGCCAGCTGAGCCAGAAGGAGCTCAACCTGCAGAACCTGAACACCGGAAAGGAGGATGAGTGATATGCCGAGACCCGGAAAACAGACCACCGAGCGCGCCAAGGATTTCAAGGGCACTCTGCGGCAGCTCCTCAGCGCATTGCGCCAGTATAAGCTTTCCCTCACCGTTGTGATGGTCTTTGCCATCCTTTCCACCATCTTCAATATCGCAGGCCCCAAAATTCTGGCCAAGGCCACCACGGCCCTTGCCACCGGCTGGATCGCCAAGCTGCGGGGGATCGGCAGCATCGACTTTGCCTACATCGGCAAGATCCTGCTCATCCTGCTGGCCATGTACCTCTGCTCTGCGGCATTCAGCTTCATTCAGGGCTGGCTGATGACCGGCCTTTCCCAGAAGGTCTGCTATGATTTCCGCCGCCAGATCAGCGAGAAGATCAACCGCCTGCCGCTGGCCTACTTTGAAAAGCGGACGGTCGGCGAGGTGCTCTCCCGCATCACCAACGATGTGGACACCCTGGGCCAGAGCCTGAACCAGAGCGTGACCCAGCTCATCACCAGCATTACCACCATGATCGGCGTGCTGATCATGATGCTGTCCATCAGCCCCAAAATGACCCTGATCGCACTGCTCATCCTGCCCGTCTCTCTGGTGCTGGTGATGCTGGTGGTCAGGTTCAGCCAGAAATACTTCAAGGCCCAGCAGGCTACTCTGGGCGTTGTGAACGGTCAGGTGGAGGAGGTCTACTCCGGCCACAACGTCATCAAGGCCTTCAACCGTGAGGCCGCCGTGCTGGAGGACTTCAACGCCGCCAACGACAAGCTGTTTGAATCTGCCTGGAAGAGCCAGTTCCTCTCCGGCCTGATGCAGCCCATTATGAACTTTGTGGGCAACCTGGGCTATGTGGCCGTTGCCATCGTCGGCAGCATCTTTGCCGCCAACGGCATCATTACCATTGGTGATATCCAGGCTTTTATCCAGTATGTCCGCAATTTCACCCAGCCCATCCAGCAGCTGGCACAGGTGTCCAACATGCTGCAGAGCATGGCCGCCGCTGCCGAGCGCGTGTTCGAGTTCCTGAACGAGCCCGAAGAGGCTCAGCTGGCCGACCCTGCCTGCCGGGCAGACCCCGCCTGCATTGATGGTCAGGTCACCTTTGACCATGTCCGGTTCGGTTATGTGCCCGAAAAGACCATCATCCACGATTTCAGCTGCAAGGTGCAGCCCGGCCAGAAGGTCGCCATCGTTGGCCCCACCGGTGCTGGCAAGACCACCATGGTCAAGCTGCTCATGCGGTTCTACGATGTGGATTCCGGCTCCATCACCCTGAACGGCCACGACATCCGCGACTTTGACCGCAGTGCCCTGCGCGAGGGTTTCGGCATGGTGCTGCAGGACACCTGGCTGTTCAAGGGCACCATCATGGAGAATATCCGCTATGGCCGTCTGGATGCCACTGACGAAGAGGTTATTGCCGCCGCTAAGGCCGCCAATGCCGACCACTTCATCCGCACCCTGCCCGGCGGCTACCAGATGGAGCTGAACGAGGACGCTTCCAACGTCAGTCAGGGCCAGAAGCAGCTGCTGACGATTGCCCGGGCCATTCTGGCCGACAACCGCATCCTGATCCTGGATGAGGCCACCAGCAGTGTGGACACCCGCACCGAGCAGCGCATCCAGACTGCTATGGACAACCTGATGCGGGGCCGTACCAGTTTCGTCATTGCCCACCGCCTGTCCACCATCAGGGATGCCGACCTGATCCTGGTCATGCGGGACGGCGACATTGTGGAGCAGGGCACCCACGACCAGCTCATTGAGGCCGGCGGCTTCTACGCTGACCTGTACAACAGCCAGTTTGAGGATGTTGTGGATTAAGCCACGCTCCCCTCTTTGAAAAAGGCTCAGGTTTTTGATCGAAAACTGAGCCTTTTTCTTTTGTCAATTCCTACCGGATGTGCTATACTTATTTTTGTGTCTTGAAGTAGGAAAGGAGTAACCACTCATGGAAACCACTCAAAAGCCCTACGCATTCAGCCGCAAGGTATTCTGCGAGGGGATGCGGGATGGCGTGCCCATTGCGCTGGGCTATTTTGCTGTCTCGTTCTCATTGGGCATTGCAGCCCGCAATGCGGGGCTGACCCCCATTCAGGGCCTTTTTGCAAGCCTGTTCAACAATGCTTCTGCCGGTGAGTATGCAGCCTTTTCGCTGATCGCTGCCGGTGCCACCTATCTGGAAGTTGCCATCATCACCCTGATTGCCAACGCGCGCTACCTGCTGATGAGCTGCGCTCTGGCCCAGAAATTTGCCCCCGGCACGCCGTTCTTCCACCGGCTCATCATCGGCTACGATGTCACCGACGAGCTGTTTGGCATCACGATCGCACGGCCCGGCTATCTGAACCCGTTCTACACCTACGGTGCCATTGCGCTGGCAGCCCCCGCCTGGGCCATGGGCACAGCGCTGGGCATCATTGCGGGCAACCTGCTGCCGGTGCGTGTGGTCAGCGCCCTGAGCGTGGCCCTGTACGGCATGTTCCTGGCCATCATCATTCCCCCCGCCCGGAAGAACAGGGTCGTTGCCGTGCTGGTGATGCTGAGCTTTGCCCTGAGCTTTGCCTGCGGCTGCCTGCCCGGCATCGCTTCCCTTTCGGACGGCACCCGCACCATCCTGCTGACGGTGCTGATCTCCTGCGGGGCAGCCGTTCTGTTCCCTGTTACACCCGAAGCACCGGAAACTGCCGGAACTGAGGAGGTGCAGGCATGACCTACAATAATTGGGTCTATATCGCCGTGATGGCCGCCGTTTCTTACGCCATCCGTGTGCTGCCGCTGACCCTTATCCGCAAACCCATCAAAAACCAGTTCATCCAGTCCTTCCTCTACTATGTGCCCTATGTAACGCTGGCCGTGATGACCTTCCCGGCCATCATCAACGCCACCCAGAGCCCCATTGCCGGTGCCGCTGCGCTGGTAGTGGGCATCGCCGCTGCATGGTTCGGAGCCAGTCTGTTTCAGGTGTCCGTCTCCTGCTGTGCCGTGGTGCTTGTGCTGGAACTGTTTTTGGTGCACTGAGCTTTCTGCCGCTGTGGTTCTGGGTAGGCCATGGCGGCTTTTTGGTCTTTGAAAATTTTTTCGGAAAACTTGTAACGTTCCGGCGGTTTTGCCGTCTTATGGGCGAACCGGTTCCAAAACACACCAAAAAGGAGGGATGCGCACATGGAGCACCGCAGTTTTGAGCAGATTTATCTGCAGTATTACAAGCCCGTGTACGCTTACCTGATGACATTGTGCCAAAACGAGGAACTGGCAGCAGAACTGACCCAGGAGACCTTTTACAAGGCGCTGGATGCCATTGACGGGTTCAAGGGCGGCTGTGCACTGAATGTCTGGCTGTGTCAGATTGCCAAAAACACCCTGACGGATACATACCGGCGGCAGAAGCGGGAACTGCCCCCGCTGGACGACACTCTGACGGATGTGCCCAGCCCCGCCCCCCTGCCGGGGGAGGAACTGGAGCAGCGGGAAGGAGCACTGAGCCTTTACCAGAAGCTTCATGCCCTGCCCGAACCGTACCGGGAGGTGTTCTGGCTGCGGGTCTACGGCGAACTGACCTTTGCAGAGATCGCCGCACTGCACCACAAGACCGAAAGCTGGGCGCGGGTGACCTTTTACCGCGCCCGAATGAAAATGAAGGAGGCCATCTTATGAAACTACCCTGCTACCTGGTTCAGGACCTTCTGCCCCTTTATAAAGATCACGTCTGCGACGAACAGACTTCCGCCGATGTGGCAGAGCATCTGAGCGACTGTGCCGCCTGCTCTGCCCTGCTGGCTGAAATGGACGCCCCGCCCCAGGAAACTGCGGTACAGGAAGAGCAGGCCGCTGAGGCCGCTGAGGCCCTGAGCACCGTAAAAAAGAATCTGCGCGCCCGGCAGGTAAAAATCACGCTGGCCGCTGTGGGCGGACTGCTGGCCCTGATCTGCGCTTTCTTTGGCTGGCGCTACTGGATGATGCACTCTTATGTGGACCTGCCGGTCGAAGATCTTGTAGTAGAAGAGACCCATGAAGTACTTCCCTCTGATTCCTACGGGTCTATCCACACCATTCAGAAAAATGCAGTCAGGAATGCAAAGACAGGAGTTTATTACACCACAGTCGGCTATCAGGTACGTTATTACAGGGACACCCCCATTGTGTTCCTGAGCGTCACACAGACCCGGTGGGAAGCCCTGATGCGCACGTTCAGTAAAAACAACGAGCCTATCTGGTTTGAGGTTTCAAGTCCTTACACGCTGTTTGTTACGCGGGACACCTATTTGACCCTGCGGGCTGCCCGGCTCATGCCAGAGCAGGATGAACTGATTGACATTCTGGCAGATGATGCAACGCTGACCCGTTACGATGGCGGTTTCTCGTGGACTGATACTTCCAAGACCATCAGCATTCTTTTAGAACAAGTGCGTTTTGCAAAAGTACGCGCAAGGAAAACACCATGAAAAAAATCTTAATTTCCGGATCCTCCGGCTTTGTGGGGTCCCGGGTACTGCACCAGTGGCAGGGCCGTGCAGAGCTTTTCACCTTCCCGCGCGGATCTCTGGCTGCTGCCGATGAATCCGCCATTCGCCGTTTTGTGGAAACCGTGCAGCCGGATGTCATCCTGCATCTGGCGGCATTGTCCGATACCGGCTACTGCCAGCAGCACCCGGAGGAATCCCGGCGTGCCAACGTCGAACTTCCTGTCTGGATGGCAAAGGCTGCACAAGACACCGGGGCCAAGCTGATCTCATTCAGCTCGGATCAGGTGTACGCAGGTGTGACCCAGCCCGGCCCCCTGCCCGAAACGCTGCCGCTCTCCCCCGCCAATACCTATGGCCGCCACAAGTTGGAGGCCGAGGAGCAGGTTCTTGCGCTCTGCCCGGAGGCGGTGCTTCTGCGGGCCCCGTGGATGTACGATCTGCCCGGCGATGGCCTGCCCCTCCGGGGCAATCTGCCGCTGAACCTGCTGCAGGCCGCACAAAACAGTACTCCCGTTCGCTTTTCGCCACACGATCACCGGGGTGTCAGCTGGGTGCGGGAGGTGGTGGAACAGCTCTTTCCCGCCTTGCAGCTGCCCGGCGGTGTGTACAATTTTGGCAGCGGGAACGATGCCGACATGGTCACAACGGCCCGGCAGTTTGCCGAAGCGCTGGGCGTGCAGGTGCAGATCGAGCCTGCTGATTTCTTCCGCAACCTTGTGATGGACAGCTCAAAGCTGGCCGCACGGGGGATTCGATTCGATGATACGTTGAGCAGTTTTGAAGGCTGTTTGAAACGGATCAAACCTCTCAGTCGCGCTGACGCGCGCCAGCTCCCCTAATAGGGGAGCCCTTGGCATAAACAGAAAGCCACCCGGTCACAGACGGAAACGCTGCGGCCGAGTGGCTTTTGTGATGTTACAGCAGAATACAGATCAATCCGGTGCAGCCATCGTTGATAACCTGTTCCAGCGTTTCCTGCAGGCGGGTGCGGGCTTCCTGCGGCATGTGGAGGAGCTTGTTCTGCAATCCCTCATTCACCAGTTCATGCAGGCTCTTGCCAAAGATGTTTGATTCCCACAGCCTCTCCGGGTCTGCTTCAAAATCGCCCAGCAAACTCTGCACCAGATCCTCGCTCTGCTTCTCGGTGCCCACAATGGGGCTGATTTCGGTATGGATGACGGCTTTCATCATATGGATGGAGGGTGCGCTGGCTTCCAGCCGGACACCGTACCGCCCGCCCTGCCGTACGATCTCCGGTTCCTCCAGCGAGAGCTCCTCAATGCTTGGCATCACGATGCCGTAGCCGGTGGCTTCCACCTGTTCCAGTGCACTGCGGATCTTCTCGTACTCCCGCTTTGCCCGGGAAAGCTCAATGATGCAGGGCATCAGGCCCGCTTCGTCGCCAATTTCCAGCCCAGTCTGCTCACTGAGAACGCGGTAGAACACCTCTGGCTTCAGCAGAACGGTCACCCGCACCACTCCGTCGGAAAGGTTCATGCCGCTCAGGGCAGACTCCTGCACCGAATCCCCGGCCAGCGCTCCGGCACTGTTCTGGGCCGGAACATCCTTCATCCGGCTGATCTTCTCTGAAAACTGGAGCGCCGCCGTGTAGATCTCGTTCTGGAGCCAGTGGCCCTTTTCCAGCATCGTCACCCAGCGGGGGATGGCAAAATCCAGCTCCCGTACCGGAAATTCGTAGAGGACACGCTGCAGGATGGACAGCAGGTCGTCTTTCTGCAGATCCAGACAGCTCACCGGCAGGACCGTGCGTCCGTAGGCTTGTTCCAGCTCTGCGGCCAGTGACTTTGTCTCCGGAGCATCCGGGCGGGTGCTGTTGAGCAGGATGACAAAGGGTTTGCCCAGCGCTTCCAGCTCCTCCACCACCCGCTTTTCGGCGGGCAGGTAGTTTTCCCGGGGGATCTCGCTGATGGAGCCATCGGTGGTGACCACGATGCCGATGGTGGAGTGATCCCGGATGACCTTGCGGGTGCCGGTTTCAGCGGCAAGGTCAAAGGGGATCTCTTCCTCGAACCAGGGGCTTTTGACCATACGGGGCTTCTCGTCTTCCTCGTGGCCCATGGCTCCCTCCACCATATAGCCCACACAGTCGATGAGCCGGATACGGCATTCCCCGCCGCCCTCCAGTTGGAGCGGCACGGCCTGCTCCGGGATGAACTTCGGCTCTGTGGTCATGATCGTTCGCCCTGCCGCCGACTGCGGCAGCTCATCCCGGGCCCGGAGCTTTGCGTCCGCCGGGCCGATGGCAGGCAGCACCAGCTGCTCCATAAACTGCTTGATGAGGGTGCTCTTGCCGGTGCGCACCGGCCCCACCACGCCAATCAGGATCTCCCCGCCGGTGCGTGCCCCGATCTCCCGGCAGACAGTGGCTTCCAAACACTCCTGTTTTTCCAAATTGCTCTCTCCTCTCTCCCGTCCGCACCGGGCGGCAAGGCCGCACCTTCTGCGTCTGCTTCTCGGAAACAGTCTATTCGGACAGGCGGCAGGATATGAGCGGCACCTGGCGAAAAAGCGTCGGTTGACGGAAAAATCCCTCTGCGCTACAATAGAGAAAAATTGAGCAGAAAGGTGGAACGCAGATGGAGTGGAAGGTTTATTTTGAGGACAATCCGGGCTGTCACCGCCCGCATCGGGGCCGCCCCGGGCAGGAAGTGTCCTGCGGGGCACACTCGGCGTGGGGCGGGCAGCATTTCATCATCCCGGCGATTTACCTTTGTGGAAAAGGGCTGGTTGTAGACATCTGCCGCCGGGTGGAGCGTGAGGCAATCGAAGCGCATTACCAGAAGTTGGCCGCTTATGAAGGGATGGATATTGACGAATGCCCGCCGGAAGTTGTCGAACTGGCCGAAGCCGAGGACCCGTTTGGTTCTTTTGACTATCTGCCAAGTGCAGCCATCAACGGCAAAACCGTGGAGTACAGCCGCGGTGCCGGGGAATATTATAACCCCCTCCGCTCCGAAGAGGAGATCGTTTGCAGCGGTGAACAGGCGGCGCGGGACATCGTGAAGCACTACGGGCTTGACCCGGAACAAGGCTGGGATCTCCAGCAGTGGAGCTTTCCCTGGGCGACAAAGCGCAGGCCGGCCCACATCACCAGCCTGACACTGACCCTCACCCAGCGGGAACAGCCTGCCGAAGCGGTGCAGTTCACGGCAGCGCCCGGAAAGGTCGTGGAGTTTGCCCACCCCGTCACCGGTGTGCCCTGCGTGCTGACGGTCAAAGACCTGAAACCGGCACGGCTGCCTGAGCACGAACACTTCGGCCCGCCCATGGAGTGGCCACAGGAAATGGTGCAGATGGAGTACACTTTAACTCCCGCTGTGACGACTGGCTGGGTACAGGTGAACGACTGCGCCTCTAGTGATAAGCCCATCCGGAAAAGCGACGCACCCACGGAAGATGGAGCCATTGGCATCATCGGCGGGGCAGACGGCCCAACGGCGATCTTTGTGAGCGGAAAGCAGCAGGGTGATACCCGCACTGCCTGTTCCTCGCTCCACTTTGCGCCGGTGGAACCGGAAAATATCCGGTGGAAGGTGACCTACTACCAGAAGCAGTTCCCGGATGAAACTATAGCGCTGTTATAACGAAAAGACAGGCGGCTCCAACCAAAGTTGGATGCCGCCTGTTTTACTGTTCAGATCAGCTTGATGGCCACCGCCTCGCTGGTGCGGTCCTGGGCTTCGTTGGTATGCTCGGGGTCATCCAGCATATAGCGGAGCAGGAGCACCTCGCCCACATAAAGCACCGCCACCTTGATGGGGATGCTGCCGGAATCCAGCGGGCTTTCCTGCGCACCGCACCGCAGCACCACATCTGCCATGGCTGCGCCGGGCGAATCCTCATAATGGGTGAGCAGAATGATCTTTGCGCCGGATGCCTTGGCCGTGCGCAGCGTTTCCAGCATATCGCGGGTCGCGCCGGAATAGGAGATAAAGAGCACCACATCCTCCGGGCCCATCAGGCTGGCAGCCAGGATCTGCAGATGACTGTCCCCTGCGGTGCGGAACTTGTTGGACAGGCTGGAAAAGCGGGCGCAGATATCGTTGGCCAGCAGCATACTGCCGCCCTGACCCAGGCAGAACACCTGCCGCGCCGCACGCATCAGATCCACAGCCTGCTCCACGGCTTCGGGCGAAAGAGAATTCTGGGTGCCGTTGATGGCAGTGAGAAACAGGCCGCTGGCGTGCTCACACAGGCTGGCGGTGGTAGCGCCCGGCTCCGGCTCATGCTGGTTGACCAGCGCACCGGTGGCGTTGGCCTGCGCCAGCGAAATGCGCATCTCATGGTAGCCCTCAAAGCCCAATGCCCGGCAGAAGCGGAACACCGTTGCCTCTGCTACCTTGCATTCCCGCGCAAGGGAGGAAATGGAAAGGTACTGTGCCTCGTCGGCATGGTGGACAAGGTAATCTGCCACAGCACGGCCGGATTTTGTCAGTTCGTCCTGCCTTTGCTGCAGCAGCTCCCAGAAGTTTGTGGTCGTAGACATGATGGTCTCCTTTTTCCTGCTCCATTTCCCGCCGGAAGGGCCGGCCGCACACGCCAACACCATTGTCGGGAAGTTTTCCTTTAAGAAAAGTATAAAAGAATCCCCGCCGCTTGGCAAGAGGGGCTTTGACTACAAATTCAGGTTCGTTTCTGTGCAGAGCGCCCAAATTCGCCGCATTAGTATGACTTATTTGTGAAAATCCTTTTCAATTTACCGGATTTTCCCCTCTTTTTTGAGTGAAAACTATTTTCACAAGCAAAAAGTGTGATTTTTCTACAATGGTTACAAAATAGCTACAACTTTCAAAATTTCCGTGAATCCTGCCCAAAAGGCCAGTCTTTTCGCTAAAATTGTGCGACATCCACAAGAAAATCCTTTCATTATTGGGCAGACAGCCGATAGACAAAATGAAAATATTTTTCTATAATAAGGCCAATAGAAGCGGTTCCCACACGAGGGCCGCAGAGCAGAATCGCACTACATCAATGAGTAAGGAGAAGTTTCTTATGAAAAACAGTATCTCTCGCCGCTCTTTCCTGAAGGCCGTGGGTGCCCTGAGTGCAGCCGGTGCACTGGCCGCATGCGGCGGCAGCTCCTCCAGCAGCACTGCTGCTTCCTCCACTGCAGCTTCTGCAGCGGCAAGCACCGCAGCTGGCGCAAACATCAAGCTGTGGACATATCCCATCGGCGGCTGGGGCAAGGACGAGACTGTGCAGGAGCTGATCTCCAGCTTCAACGCAAAATATCCCGACATCAAGGTCACCGTTGAGTACCTGGATTACACCAATGGTGATGACCAGGTCAACACCGCCATTGAGGGCGGCAGCGCACCCGACCTGATCATGGAAGGTCCCGAGCGTCTGGTTGCCAACTGGGGCAAGAAGGGCGTTATGGCTCCCCTGAACGACCTGTGGACCGATGATGCCAAGAAGGACATCTACGCTTCCGTTGAGTCCGCCTGCAGGAACGATGCCGGCGACTACTATGAGTATCCCCTGTGCATGACCGCACACTGCATGGCCGTGAACATGACCAAGGTCAAGGAAGTGGGCGCAGACCAGTACATTGATACTGATAAGCACACCTGGAGCACCGATGGCTTCCTCAAGACCGTTGACGCACTGTACAATGGCGGTTATGAGAATGTTGCAGCCATCTACTGCAGCGGCCAGGGCGGCGACCAGGGCACCCGCGCGATCATCAACAACATGTACGGCGGCACCTTCACCGATGCTGAGCACACCAAGTACACCGCTGACTCCCCCGAGAACATCAAGGCCATCCAGGCTCTGTACGATGCCAAGGGCGTGAACTTTGATGCTTCCATCAACGGCGGCGAGGAGATCACCCTGTTCCGCAACGGCACCCTGCAGATGGCATTCTGCTGGAACATTGCACAGCAGCTGAACTCCGACAACAACGATGCCGGCCTGACCAACAGCGGCGACGAGATCTTCCCCATGGCCTTCCCCACTGAGAGCGGCGATCCCAAGCTGTGCGGCGGCATCTGGGGCTTCGGCATCTTCGACAACGGCGACGAGGCCAAGATCGAAGCCGCCAAGACCTTTATCGACTTCATCGCTGCTGACCCCGATCAGGTTGGCGCAAGCGTTCTGGCTTCCACCTACTTCCCCGTTCGCGAGAGTGTTGGCGACATCTACGCCGGCAACGACATTATGAGCGAGTACACCAAGTTCATGGGCTTCCTGGGCGATTACTACCAGATCACCCCGGGCTGGGCAACTGCTCGTACCGAGTGGTGGAACATGCTGCAGCGCGTTGGCACCGGCGAGCCCGTTGAGCAGGCCGTTGCTACCTTTGTCGAGAATGCAAATGCTGCCGCTGCTGCAGAGGCATAAGCGCACTGCCTGAGTTTTTCATCGCAACGTTATAAACCTTGCCCCTTCCTCGATAATCCCGGCGAGGGAGGGGCATTCTTTTTGCAAGTTCCGTCGGGAGCCGGTCATTTTACCGGAACTAAACGAAAGGTTTGGTGATTTTCTTGGCTGCTACCACCGTAAAAGTCAAAGAGCCAAAGCGCAGCCGCGCACTGGTCCGGCAGGAGACCATCGCATCCTACCTCTTCCTTCTGCCCAGCCTGATCTTCTTTCTGGGGTTCGTCATCTACCCCATGATCCTCTGCGTGGTCACGAGCTTCTTTGATTCCACCATGAACCGCGCCGATGTCTTTGTCGGCCTTGCAAACTACAAAGAGCTGTTCGCCGATAAGATCTTCCTGGGCGCTCTGAAGAACACCTTCATCATCGTTATCGTGTCGGTGCCTGTGACCTGCGCCTTCTCGCTGTGGGTCAGCTCCGCCATCGTGGATCTGCCCGAGTGGGCCACCAGCCTTTTCCGCTGCGTGTTCTACCTGCCCGTTGTCACCGGTTCCGTTGCCGTTACCGTTGTCTGGAAGTGGATGTACAACAATTACTACGGCATCTTCAACTATCTGGGCAAGACGCTGGGGCTAATCGACAAGAACATCAACTGGCTGGGCGATGAGCGGTTCGCTCTGGGCTGCATCATCCTCATCCTGCTGACCACCTCTGTGGGCCAGCCCATCGTTCTGTATGTTTCTGCCCTGGGCAACGTGGATCAATCCATCGTAGAAGCTGCTGAAGTGGATGGCGCAACCGATTTCCAGTGCTTCTGGAAGATCAAGTGGCCCGCCATCATGCCCACCACCCTGTACATCCTGGTCATCACCACCATCAACTCCTTCCAGTGCTTTGCGCTGATCCAGCTGCTGACCTCCGGCGGCCCCAACCACAGCACCGATACCATCATGTACTACATCTACTA
>OHAY01000882.1_pt1 | contig 30093 bp, 41 predicted proteins | sample 1577191 | NCBI WGS metagenome assembly OHAY01 (sample SAMEA3541504, study PRJEB24748) | human gut metagenome | biome: human gut; feature: human-associated habitat; material: faeces | place: China | collected 2012 | reverse complement strand
AAGGAGGCGCGGGGGACGTCGGAGTTGCAGTTGTTCTGGCAGTAGGCACAGTTAAAAATACACTCGTTGGTGAACAGGATCTTGAGCAGGGAGATGCATCTTCCGTCTGCAGCAAATGCATGGCACACGCCGGGAGCCAGACAATTCCCCATGTGCCTGCCGTCTCCCCTGCGGTCGGCGCCGCTTGAGGTACATGCCACGTCGTACTTCGCGGCATCGGTAAGGATGGCAAGCTTCTCCATGAGGGAGAGATTCTGCTGAATGTTCATGTGAAAACACCTCCTGGCAAAACAAATGTTCGGTTAAAGAATAGCACATATGTTCGACAAAAGCAAGATGAAATCGAATATTTGTTCGAGAAAGATTATGGTTCACTTGGACAGTGGGTATATGGTATAATGTACGTAAGCAATGAGCAGTGCCAGACGTGACAGTCACGAGATATGCCTGCTTGCAGGCTATATCTCGCGACTGTTGCGGATGATAGGGCGAATGCCCGTTAGTCCGGGAAATCTATGATTTCCTGGACGAGCACTGCGAAGACGTGACATTTGCCGGAGCGGGCATCGGAGACTTTAGACGGATGATAGGGCGAATGCCCGTCAGTCCGGGAAATCTTTGATTTCACGGACGAGCACTGCGCTACAGGAAAAGGGAAAGTCATTGTGCCGCGCCCGGACATTTGCCGGAGCGTAGCTGATTTGTATGCCGGGCACTGCGATACAGGAAGAGGGAAATCCAATGAAAATAGTTGCAATCGTGGCGTGTTCCAACGGGCAGAAAGAAGAATATCGAAGCCAGAACGAGGAACTGGCACGGTATCTGGAGGAAACGGGACACAAGGTTTTATGGAGCAATGATATCTATGAAAAAAATGCCGCATTTTCAGGTACGGGAGCAGAGCGCGCCGCGGAACTGATGCGTTTCTTCAATGACCCGGAGGTGGAGGAGATCTATGACATTTCCGGAGGAGATCTCGCTAATCAGGTGCTGGACGGGCTGGACTATGCCGCCATCCGAAGAAGCAGGGCGGTTTTCTGGGGCTACAGCGATCTGACGACGGTCATCAACGCCATCTATGCACAGACCGGAAAAAGCAGCGTGCTCTATCAGGTCAAGAACATGGTCTGGGGAGAGGTAAAAGAGGTGCAGCGGCGGAGATTTGAGAACCGTGCGGCGCTGTTTGACCCGCAGGTTCGCTTTGTGCAGGGGGAGAAGATGGAAGGCGTTGTTGTCGGCGGGAATATCCGCTGCTTTTTGAAGCTGTCGGGAACCCGCTATTTTCCGGATCTTTGCGACAAGATTCTGCTGCTGGAAGCATACGGCGGCGAAGTGCCGCAGATGGCGACGTATCTGGCGCAGCTAAAGCAGCTGGGGGCGTTTGAGAAGGTCGGAGGAATTTTGCTCGGAACATTTACGGCGATGGAGGCGCATGCGTGCAGCCCGGATATCACTGCATTGGTGAGGGAGGCGGCAGGGACGCAGATTCCGATCGCAAAGACACAGGAAATCGGTCACGGAAATGACGCGAAAGCGATCCGGATCGGAGAAAGGATATATTGCGGCGGAGACGAAGAATGTCGAAGCGTTGTTACAGATGCTGAAAGGAGACAGTTGGAAACCAGATGAAAAAAGAGATGACATACACAGAACTAGCGAAAGAGACGGCAATCCTGACGGCTGCCGTGGCGATTATCGCCGCAGCCGTATACTTTTTTCTGGTGCCGAGCCGCCTGTCACCGAAAAGCCCCAGCCCAGGAGCTGGACGAAAGGAGCGTTCTGAATGAGCAAGTATGCCATCACCTCCGGGGTGCAGGATTCCCCGGTCAAAACCGTGCTGTATGGCCCCGAGGGCATCGGCAAGAGCACCTTTGCCTCCCACTTTCCCGACCCGGTGTTCATCGACACCGAAGGCGGCACAAAGCGGCTGAATGTCAAGCGCCTGCCCCAGCCCACAAGCTGGGCCATGCTGCTGGACGAGGTGGCCGAGGTGCGCAGGGGGAACATCCCCTGCGGCACGCTGGTCATCGACACCGCCGACTGGGCCGAACGGCTGGCCATTGATGCCGTCTGCGCCAAGGCCAAGGTAGACGGGCTGGAGGGCTTTGGCTACGGCAAAGGCTACACCTACCTGAAGGAGGAGTTCGGCAAGCTGCTGGACGCGCTGGAAGAGGTGCTGAACACAGGGCACAACGTTCTGGTCCTTGCCCACGCGTCCATCACAAAGTTCGAACAGCCGGATGCGGCGGGCAGCTACGACCGCTGGACCATGAAGACCACCAAGCAGGTGGAGCCGCTGATCCGGGAGTGGTGCGACATGCTGCTGTTCGTCAACTACCAGACCGTGGTGGAAAAGAGCAGCAGCGCCCCCAACGCAAAAAACAAGGTCACCGGCGGCCGCCGGGTGATGTACACAGCGCATCACCCCTGCTGGGATGCCAAGAATCGCTTCGGCCTGCCCGACGAGATCCCCTTTGACTACACCGGCATCGCCGCCTGCATCCCCGGCACCGCATCTGCGCCCGCGCCGAAGCCGAAGCCGGAACCGAGCCCCCAGCCGGAAGTCGACATCCTGCCCACTCCGGCTCCGCAGCCCCAGACTCCCCGCGAGGAAGTGCCCGAAGCTCTGCTCACACCGGACCTGATCGCGCTGGGCGTGCCGGAAAAGCTGGCCCCCCTGATGAGCGCCAACAACGTCACGCCGGAGGAGCTGCAGGCTGTGGTGGGCAAGCGGGGCTATTTCCCCGAGGATATGCCCATCCGGGATTACCCGGCCGATTTCGTAGAGGGCTGTCTGGTAGCCGCATGGCCCCAGGTGCTGCAGATGGTGCTGGACAGCCGTGACCTGCCGTTTTGATGATTTTGAAAGGAGCTTTTACTTATGAATGAGATGAACACCGACCGCGCCCTGAGCTGGGACGACGAATTCACCAACGAACAGCAGGAGTTCGTGCTCCTGCCCGAGGGCGATTATGCCTTTGAGGTCACCGGCATGGAGCGTGCCCGCTTTGAGGGCAGTGCCAAGCTCCCGCCCTGCTCCATGGCAAAGCTGACCCTGAAGATCTTCGGCGGAGCCAAGGGCGATGCCACCGTCACCGACCGCCTGTATCTGCACACCAAGACCCAGGGTCTGCTGGGTGCTTTCTTTGAGAGCATCGGCCAGTGTAAGCGGGGCGAGACCTTCCGCCCCCGCTGGAACGAAGTGGTGGGTGCCCGGGGCTGGTGCCGTCTGGGCATCCGGGAGTACACCAAGCAGAGCGGCCCCAACGCAGGTAAGACCGGCCAGAGCAACGAGGTCACTCGCTTCCTGCCGCCGCCGGAACCTAAGGCCGCACCCGCTCAGGGCTGGACACAGGGGGCATTCTGATGGCGAACATCCAATCCCTGCGCCCCTATCAGCAGGCCGCCCGGGACAGCATCCACGCCCAGTGGGAGCAGGGCCGTCTGCGCACGCTGCTGGTGCTGCCCACCGGCACCGGCAAGACCATCGTGTTCGCCTCCGTTGCCGCCGATCAGGTGCGTGCCGGGGACCGGGTGCTCATCCTGGCCCACCGTGGCGAGCTGCTGGAACAGGCAGCTGACAAGCTCCAGCGTTCCACCGGCCTTGTCAGCGCCGTGGAAAAGGCAGAGTCCACCTGCCTGAACAGCTGGTTCCGGGTGGTGGTGGGCAGCGTGCAGACCCTGCAGCGCTCCGCTCGGCTGGAACGCTTTCCCCGGGACTACTTCGGCACCATCATCATTGACGAGGCCCACCACGCCATCACCGACGGCTACCGCCGCATCCTGGACTACTTCGAGGGTGCAAAGGTGCTGGGTGTGACCGCCACCCCTGACCGCGGCGACATGCGGAACCTGGGCGAGGTGTTCGACAGCCTGGCCTATGAGTACAAGCTGACCGATGCCATCAAAGAGGGCTATCTGTGCAAGATCATGGCCCAGACCATTCCCCTGAAACTGGACATCTCCGGCGTGGCCCTCAGCGGCGGCGATTACGCCGTGGGGGAACTTGGCACGGCGCTGGACCCGTATCTGGAGCAGATCGCCGCCGAGATGGCACAGCGGTGCAGGGATCGCAAGACGGTAGTGTTCCTTCCCCTCATCAAAACCAGCCAGAAGTTCCGGGATCTGCTCAACGCCAAGGGGTTCCGGGCCGCCGAGGTCAACGGCCAGAGTGCCGACCGAAAGGAAGTGCTTGCCGACTTCGATACCGGGAAGTATAACGTGCTCTGCAATTCCATGCTGCTCACCGAGGGCTGGGACTGCCCCAGTGTGGACTGTGTTGTGGTGCTGCGGCCCACCAAGGTGCGCAGCCTGTACAGCCAGATGGTGGGACGCGGCACACGTCTGGCCGAGGGCAAGACCGACCGGCTGTCCTGAGGACATCGAGGAAGCCGCCGCCCAGGCCAGCGAGGTCGTGGTGGCCCAGAGAGAGGAAGCCCTTGCCAAGCAGCTGGCTGAACAGCGCCGCAAAAAGGCAAAGCTGGTGGACCCGCTCCAATACGAAATGAGCATTCAGGCCGAGGACCTGTCCGGCTATGTACCGGCTTTTGGATGGGAAGCCGGGCCACCTACCGAACAGCAGACCACCGCCCTCGAAAAGCTGGGCATTCTGCCGGATGCGGTGGAATCGGCAGGCAAGGCCAGCCTTTTGCTGGACCGGCTGCACAAGCGCCGGGACGAAGGACTCACCACACCAAAACAGATCCGCTGTCTGGAAAAATACGGCTTCCAGCATGTGGGCACATGGAGTTTTGAGCAGGCCAAACACATGATCGACCGCATTGCGGCCCAGGGCTGGCGGGGCGTGCCCAAGGGTGTTACCCCAAGCACCTATACGCCGCCCGCCCCGCCTGAAACACCCGCATGGGATGTATGGTAACGCAGATGAATGATGAGATCGAACTCAAAGAAGCATTGGACTTCATTTCCCCGGCCTCCCTGACTTATGAGGAGTGGACGATGGTGGGCATGGGCCTCAAGGAAGCGGGCCTGCCCGTCACCGTCTGGGAAGCATGGAGCGCCCGGGACGGGGGCCGCTACCATAAGGGAGAGTGTGCCCGGAAGTGGGAGAGTTTTCACGGCAGCACAAAGCCTGTCACCGAGAGCAGCATTTTCCAGCTGGCCTACAGCCACGGATGGAGCGGCCCGGCAGGCCACGCGCTGGACTGGGGCGACGAGCTCACCACCGGCTCCTCCAGAACGGAGGGGCAGCTGGTGGACCCCCGGTGGGTGGAATCCCACGATCTGGCTCTGCCTGAGCAGTGGGACCCAGTTGACCAGCTCAGGCGCTACCTGCAGGCCCTCTTTGAGCAGGACGAGCACGTGGCCTATGTGACCGAGAGCTTCATGGCCGACGACCGCCGCCGCCCCACCAGAGGCTGCTGGGACCGCACCGCAGGCCAGCTCATCGCAGAGCTGGACACCTGCGGCGGGGACATCGGCAAGGTGGTGGGCGACTGCGACCCCGAGGTGGGCGCGTGGATCTGCTTCAACCCGGTGGACGGAACGGGCCGCAAGGATGCCAATATCACCGACTACCGCTACGCTCTGGTGGAATGCGACAACATGGATCTGGGCAGGCAGCAGGCCATCATCAAACAGCTGGAGCTGCCCTGTGCCGCCCTGGTCTACTCCGGCGGCAAGAGCGTCCACGCCATCGTCAAGGTGGATGCCCCGGATTACACCGAATACCGCAAGCGGGTGGATTACCTCTATGCCGCCTGCCAGAAGAATGGTCTGACCCTCGACCAGCAGAACCGCAACCCCAGCCGCCTTTCCCGGATGCCCGGCATCCTGCGCGGCAGTCAGCGGCAGACCCTGCTGGAGACCAACATCGGCAAAAGCTGCTGGGACGAGTGGCGGGACTGGCTGGAAGCCGAGACCGATGAGCTGCCTGAAACCGAAAGTCTGGCTGACGACTGGGACGACCTGCCGCCGCTGGCCGATGCCCTCATCACCGGGGTACTGCGCAAGGGTCACAAGATGCTGCTGGCAGGCCCCAGCAAGGCGGGCAAGAGCTTCGCCCTCATTGAGCTGTGCATTGCCATTGCCGAGGGCACGCCCTGGCTGGGCCGCTTTTCCTGTGCCCAGGGCAAAGTGCTGTACATCAACCTCGAGCTGGACCGGGCCTCCTGCCTGCACCGCTTCAAGGATGTGTATACTGCCCTCGGCCTGCCCCCGCAGAACCTGCGGAACATTGACATCTGGAACCTGCGCGGTGCTTCCGTCCCCATGGACAAGCTGGCCCCCAAGCTCATCCGCCGGGCGGGTAAGAAAGGCTACACCGCCGTCATCCTCGACCCCATCTACAAGGTCATCACCGGCGACGAGAACTCTGCCGACCAGATGGCGAACTTCTGCAACCAGTTTGACAAGGTGTGCACCGAACTCGGCTGCGCGACCATCTACTGCCACCACCATTCCAAGGGTGCACAGGGCGGCAAGCGCTCGATGGACCGCGCGAGCGGCTCGGGCGTGTTTGCCCGCGACCCGGATGCGCTGCTCGACCTCATCGAACTGGAGGTATCGGACGATTTACGCACACAGATGGAGAACAACGCCGTCTGCCGTGTGTGCGGCGCGGCGCTCGAGGCAGCAGGAAAGAGCGACGAGGTATCGCAGGACGATCTGTGCAGCCAGCGCGCCGCCATGGACGCCTGCAAGCGGCTGCTCTCCGGCGTGGACTACAATCACCTGCTCGACCGCATTGCCGACACCCGAAAAGAGGTGCAGGCACGGACGGCGTGGCGCATCGAGGGCACGCTGCGTGAGTTCCCGAAGTTCCCGCCGGTCAACCTGTGGTTTGAGTTTCCGGTGCACCGGCCGGACGGCAACGGCGCTTTGCAGGACATCAATCCGGACGAAGCTGCTCCGGCATGGCAACGCGGCGCAAAGGCCCGCAAGGGCAAGGCAAAGCAGGCGAAGCAGAGCAAGAAGGAAGCGTTCGATACGGCGTACAATGCCCTGTGCCTGGGCGGAGATGCACCGACCGTGCAGGACATGATCGAATACTACACCGAGCAGAACGAGGACGGGGAAATGCAGGCACCGGCACAGCGGACAGTCTACCGCTGGGTCAAGGACTACGGATATACAATAGATAAAAATACTGGCAAAATCTTGAATGACACGACCTGAAATTTAAGGTCATGGCAAGAGTGTCACGACCTTTGACACGACCTTGCGTTTCAGGTGGTGGCGCTGTTGTCATAACCTGTGACACGACCTTGATTTTAGGTCATGGCGGCAGTGTCGCCACGACCATATATATACTACGTATATATTTTTGACAATGTCACAAGTGACACAACCAGGTGGGTCAGTGTGTGAACGCACTCACCATGTGAGGGGGCTTGGAAGGCGCCCCTCACAGATGGTTGGAGAGCGCACACACGACTGGACCCGTCGCGCGAGAGGAGAGAAGAAGAAAATGGTAACGCAGTTTTTCATGGCGATGCGCCCGCCGACGTGTACGGCGCAGGAGAAGCAGGTGCGGGTGGTGCATGGCAAGCCGCAGTTCTACGAACCGCAGGCGCTCGCCGCCGCCCGCGCAAAGCTGTGCGCTCACCTCGGGCAGCACCGACCGGACAAGCTGTATACAGGCGGCGTGCGGCTCGTAGTGAAGTGGCTGTTCCCGCGAGGAAAGCACCCGAACGGCAGCTACCGCACGACAAAGCCGGATACGGACAACCTGCAGAAGCTGCTCAAGGATTGCATGACCGCCGAGCACTTCTGGACGGACGATGCGCTGGTGTGCTCGGAGATCACGGAGAAATTCTGGGCGGACACGCCCGGCATCTGGATTCACATCGAGCCGGTGGAGGACTGATATGGACTTTGAGGAGATGAACCAGCGGGCATACGACCGCAAACCCGAGCCGGATGGTCTGACACCCGCCGAGCGCATGATCTGGCTGGCGCTGCGGCTGCTGTATGAGCTGCACTTTCACGGCGGCCTGACCCGTGACGAGGGCGTGGCGTATAAGCAGGAGCTGAAAAAAGATTACGAGCGCAATCTCGCGCAGGAGGCCGAGTGGCTGCGTGCCGGTACGGCAATGAAGCTGCTGCGGCAGAGCGAGAACCCCGAGGTGAAGAAGATCGTCGGGAAAGTTGAAACGATGTTTTGAGGAGGAGAACAATGGCGAAGTGTAAATTCTGCGGGGAGCCGGTTACGGCTGCACCGGTGTTCCACCCGTCCTGCTGGGTGCAGGCAGTGAACAAGTACGCAGGTGAGATCTGCGATGAGTATTGTAAGTTTCCTTTTGAACTGGACTATGAGGCACTGGTGGACAAGTGCGAGCAGTGTCCGATGACACGATTGAAAGAGTTGGGAGGGAAAGTATGATACTGGAACTGACCCGTCAGGACGTTATCGCCCTGACCAACGAAAGCAAGCGCAAGGCCGTGCTGTCTGGCTGGCAGAACTGGGGCATCTGGCACAAGGCGCCCGAGATCGGGCTTAGCGTGTACCGGCTCGACCTGCCGGACGGCAGCTTTTTCACCGCCAGCTGGTACGAGGGCGACGATTTCTTTCCGGGTGGAGGTACGCATAACGTCAACCGTCCGCGTTTCAATCTCTGCGACAAGGGTGGCAAGTTGAAAGCCGGGAGCAAGGCCGAGAGCCTGCTGACGGACAAGCTCAAGGAGCTGCGGAAGGAGCTGCTGGCGCATGAATAACATTGAGGGTCACACCTGCATCACAGGCGCAAGCGAAAGCGGACATTGTGGAGCGGCAAGCTATTGCAATCAGCCGTATCGTTGCTGCGCCGCTTGCCCGGAACCGTGCAACGGCTGCTGCGGGTGGCTGAACAAGGACGGTGATAACCATGAAAACTGATGAGCTTATCAAAGCCCTCGGACGGCTGAAAGTGCAGACCGGCTCTCTGGCTTGCCTCGGCTGCGGGCATGAGCACAACTGTGGCGTGCATGGTTGCGCCCTGATCCGCGAGGCGGTAACGCAGTTGATCGAGCAGAACGGCTGGATCAACGCCAGGGGGCGCCTGCCGGAGCGCGGTGTGCCGGTGCTGACGTACAACAAATGGGGGCGCGCCTGTGTGGAAACACTGCGGGCGTGGGATGATCGGCCGTATTTTGTCGGTGGCCTGAAAGCCGGAACCGATGTGCTGTTCTGGCGGCCGCTGCCGCAGTTGCCGGAGGTGCAGGAATGACAATCACTGATTTGCTGGTCAATCTGGACTGTATCCTGTGGCTGGTTCTGTTCTTCATTGTGCTGCACCGGGTCAACTTCTGGGACAGGAAATTCCGTGAGCTGCACGAGGAACTGCTGAGAACAATCCGAGAGGAGGACAAGGAATGAACGATTTCAGTGGTCCGGTAGACAAGAAAACAGCGAAAACCCTGCTGAAACTATGTAGGAAGACCATTCCGGTTATGACGCTGTTGGACGCATATACCATTCAGGCCATTCTGCACGGAGCGGAACGGCGTGCCAAAGAGAGGGAGGACACCCATGACGATTAACCAGGCAATCCGCATCCTCGACCCGGAAACGACAGCCGAGGAGCTGGCAGCGATCGAATACTACGGCGGTCTGCACGGCCGCGAGAAGATGGTCGCCGCGTGCGAGGAAGCCTGCCGCGTGGCGGTCCGAATTATGAGAAAATATTTGGAGGAACAGAAATGAAAAAGAAAATCATGGCGGCACTGCTCTGCGGTGCTATGATGTGTAGTCTGTCGGCCTGCAGGGAGAGCGAGCGCGTTGCGTACAACATCTCGAAGGAGGCGGATAATTTCAACGTCACGCGCCGTCTGGAAGTCATCAACGCGCGTACGGACAAGCCGGTGTTTGAGCTGATCGGCAACTTCGCCATCTCGAACAACAGCGAGAACGAGCTGGAGGTGACTGTCGAGACCGGGCAGGGCGTTTACAAGAAACACCTTGTGTACCTCAACGACTGGACGATCTACGTTGTGGAGGACGTCAGCGGCGCTTACGTGGACAAGTTCCACTACGAGGTGAATTTCCTGCCGGAGATGATCATTCCGGTTACGGTGACGTCGCATGACTAAATACAGCGACAAGGTTCGGCGCTATTTAGCATGGAGGTATGGCGATGAAGAAAAAGCGTGTCAATCCGCACAGGCGTCCGGCGACACTGGCGGACGTACAAAAGGCAAAGAAAACCGCGCAGAACGAGGCGGTAACAACAGCATGGGCAATCTTTTTCTCGGCGCTGCGGGATAAGGAGGGCTTCGGCTACACACGGCTCCGGCGGGTCTGGGACGAGGTAAACTACCTCGCGGACAGCGTTTCCAAGGGCTATGTGTCGATCGCCGATCTCGAAAAGGAACTCGAAGACTACGGAATCACGTTGAGGTAGGATTATGACAACTAAGGATTGGCTGAACCGCGGGTGGGCACTCGACCGCGAGATTACGGCTTTGGAGAGTGCCAAGCGCCGGGCATATGACCGCTGTGTGTCCGGCGTGGCATCGGTGAGCGGTGCACCGGGCGGCGGTGGTGCCTCAGACGGCGGCCTGAGCCGCTACGCCGACTTTGCCGCGCAGGTGGACGCCCAGATCGACAAGCTGGTGGGCATCAAGCAGGAGATTGCGGCGGTTATCGCGCAGGTGCCGGATTCGTCGCTGCGTGCGCTGCTGGTACGGCGGTACATGAATTTTGAGAAGTGGGAGGTTATCGCCGTTTGTCTGAACTATTCCCGTAGGCAGGTAACACGGCGGCACGGACAGGCGCTGAAAGAGGTCGGCAGGATTCTCGCTGAGAATGATGTCCTTTAATGTCCCACTAAGTCATGCTATACTGGTATCATGAAGTTCAGCGGGAATGAAACTTAGGTCCCGCATTTCTCCTGCTTCATACCGCATTGGAAACACCTCCGGAAAGGCACTCTTGGAAACAAGGGTGCTTTTTCGTGCCCGAAAGGAAGTGAAACCATGACAAGCAAACAGAAGCGGTTCGTTGAGGAATACCTCATCGACCTGTGCGCCACGCAGGCGGCGATCCGTGCCGGATACAGCCCGGAAACCGCCGGGTCTATCGGCTCGGAAAACCTGCACAAACCTGAAATCCGCGCGCGTATTGATGCCGCCATGGCGGAGCTGTCCCGCCGGACGGGGGTCAATCAGGAGCGCATTGTGCGTGAGCTGGCAAAGGTGGCGTTCGTCAACGCTGCCGATGTGGTGGACTTTGAGAACGCTAAGCTGCTGCCGAACGCCAGCGCGGACGATACCGCCGCCATTGCATCGGTCAAGGTCAAGCAGATCCCGACCGATGCCGGGATGGGCATCGAGCGCGAGATCCGCATGGCGGACAAGCTCAAAGCACTCGAGCTGCTCGGCAAGCACCTCGGTATGTTCACCGACAACGTGCACCTGACCGGAGATATGGGGGTGCAGATTATTGACGACATTCCCGACAGCGGAACAGGTTAAGCTGACCGACGTCATCGCGCCGTCGTTCTACGAGGTGCACCGCGACATCGCCGCAGGCGGGCACACCTACTACAAGCTGGACGGCGGGCGCGGTTCGGTCAAGTCTACGACCATCGGCTCGGAGATCATCCTTGGTATCATGCGCGATGCACAGCACGGTATCATGTCCAACGCCGTTGCATTCCGCCGCTACAAGGAACAGCTGCACGACAGCGTGTTCGAGCAGCTCCTGTGGTGTATTTCCAAGCTGGGCGTAGAAAGCCAGTGGAAGGCCACTGTAAGCCCGCTGCGGCTGACCTTCATCCCGACCGGACAGGTGATTCTCTTTCGCGGTGCGGACAAGGTCAAGAAAGCCAAGTCCATCAAGGTCAGCAAGGGATACATCAAGTACCTGTGGTTCGAGGAACTGGATGAGTTCGAGAACCCGGAGAAGATCCGCTCGGTACAGCAGTCGGTCGTTCGAGGCGGTGAGGCGTTCGTTGTGTTTTACTCGTACAACCCGCCGAGGTCGCAGCGCAACTGGGTCAACAACCCGGCAAACTGGCAGCGGCCCGATCTGCTCGAGCATCACAGCACCTACCTGACCGTGCCGCGTGCATGGCTTGGTGAGCAGTTCATCATGGATGCCGAGCACCTGCGCGACACAAACCCGGCTGCCTACGAGCATGAGTATCTCGGCAAGGTGACCGGCTCGGGCGCTGAGGTGTTCGACAACCTGCAAAGCCGCCGCATCACCGACGAGGAGATCAGCCGCTTCGACCGCATCTACAACGGCGTGGACTGGGGCTTCTACCCGGACCCGTGGGCATTCAACCGGATGCACTATGATGCCGCACGCCGCACGCTGTACATCTTCGGGGAGCTGACTCGGTACAAGCAGGGCAACCGCGCAACCGCCGATGCGCTGCTCGCGTTCGGCCTGACCGGTGCTGACCGCATCACGGCGGATTCTGCCGAGCCGAAGTCCGTGCAGGACTACAAGAACTACGGCCTGTTCTGCCGCGGCGCCATCAAGGGACCAGGCAGCGTGGACTACTCGCACAAGTGGCTGCAGTCGCTCCTCCGCATCGTGATCGACCCGGTACGCTGCCCGGACACCTGGAAGGAATTCAGCGAGTACGAGTACGAGCGGGGCGCGGACGGCGAGATCACGGCAGGCTATCCCGATGCCAACAACCACCACATTGATGCGGTGCGGTACGGACTGGAACCTGTCTGGAAGAAACGAGGTCAGTGATGTTACAAAGATTTTTAACATGGATTCGAGGTGTTTTCACAAAAATGCTGCATATCAACGATGCAAAACGCTCGCTCAAGGTCGATGTGGCTATCAGCACGGAGATGCAGGCCGCCATTGACCAGTGGGCGATGATGTTCATTGACCGTGCGCCGTGGCTGGACGACACGACCCAGAGCCTCGGCCTGCCTGCCGCCATCGCGGGCGAGATTGCCCGCCTAACGACCGTCGAGCTGGAGAGCAGCATCACCGGCAGCGCACGCGCAGACTACCTGCAGAGTGAGTACGAGCGGGTGCTGAACGAACTCCGCAGTCAGGTCGAAACAGCGGCCGCAGGCGGCGGTCTGGTGTTCAAGCCCTATGTGGACGGCGAGCGGATTGCTGTGGACTGCGTTCCCGCGTGGCGCTTTCTGCCGACGGCGTTCAACAGCCGCGGCGAGGTGACCGGAGCCGTATTCGTCGAGCAGGTCACCAAGGGAAAGACCTACTACACGCGCATGGAGCACCACCAGCTGACCGACGACGGTTACACCATCCGCAATCTGGCTTACTCGTCGCTGTCGCAGGGCACGCTCGGCAATCCGTGCAGCCTTGCCGCCGTCGATGAATGGGCAGACCTCGAACCCGAGCTGACCATCCGCTACAAGGACGGCACCGCGCCCGAGGGCGTGCTGTTTGCGTACTTTCGGCTGCCGTTCAGCAACACGGTTGACCCGGAAAGCCCGCTCGGTGTGTCGGTGTACAGCCGTGCCGTCGGGCTGATCCGCGAAGCCGACCGGCAGTACAGCCGCATCCTGTGGGAGTACGAGGGTAGTGAGCTTGCCATCGACGCCAGTCAGGGGGCCTTGCAGGTAAGCGGTCCGGACGGCAGACCGGCAACGCTGCCGCCGCGCAGCAAGCGCCTGTTCCGAGAACTCGCAATCGACCAGGGACAGAGCGGCGATCTGTACAAGGTGTTCAATCCGGCCATCCGCGACACCTCGCTGTTCAACGGACTGGACAAGCTGCTCAAGCGCATCGAGTTCAACTGCAACCTCGCTTACGGCACGCTGTCCGACCCACAGGCTGTGGACAAGACCGCCGAGGAGATCAGGAGCAGCAAGCAGCGTTCCTACTCCGCTGTGTGCGACGTGCAGAGAGCCTTGCAGAGCGCACTCGAGCATCTGATCTGGGTGATGGACTTTTACGCCAGCCTGTACAAGCTCGCGCCGATGGGCGAGTACGAGGTCAGCTTCAGCTGGGGCGACGGCGTACTGCAGGACACCGACAAGGAATATATGCGCCGCAAGGAACTGGTAGACAGCGGCTACCTCTCGCCGGAGAAGCTGCTCGCGTGGTACTTCGGTATCTCGGAGGACGAGGCCAAGGCGTTCATGCCTGCGGCATCGCCGCCGCTGTTCGGGGAGGAGTAAGCCATGCTCACGCCGGAATACCTCCAGCGGCTGCCGGACAGCGTGGTGGAACTCTACGCACAGGCAGAGGCGGACATTCTCGCTGACATGGCACGGCGCATCAACGGCTTTGACCTGTTCATTCCGTCCGCGCAGTACCAGATGGAGCAGCTCGAGGAGATGGGCGCACTCCGCAGGGACATCATTTCCAAGCTGTCCGGCCTGACCGGCAAGAGCCGCAAAGAGATTGCCGCCATCATGCAGGAGGCAGGCGTAGAAACGCTCTCAGCTGATGAGAAGATCTATCAGGCTGCCGGTCTGGTCGGCAAGTCGGAACTCTCGCCTGCGGTGCAGGAGGTGCTGAACGCCGGACTGCAAAAGACGGGCGGCCTGTTCCGCAACCTCACCAGAACGACCGCGAACACGGCCACACGGCAGTTCGAGAACGCGCTCGACCGCGCCTATATGCAGGTGACGAGCGGTGCGTTTGACCCGAACACAGCGGTCAGGAGCGCCATCAAGAGCCTTGCACAGCAGGGTGTCGGCGCGATAACCTATCCGAGCGGGCACGTTGACACGCTTGAGGTCGCGGTGCGGCGTGCGCTCGTTACCGGCGTCAACCAGACCTGCCTGCAGATGCAGGAGGCCAGAGCCGATGAACTCGGGTGCGATCTGGTGGAAACCACCGCGCACAGCGGCGCTCGACCCTCTCACGCCGAGTGGCAGGGGCAGGTGTTCAGCCGTTCGGGCAAGAGCCGCAAGTACCCGGATTTCGTGCAGGTGACCGGTTACGGCACCGGCGAGGGACTGGGCGGCTGGAACTGTTCACATTCGTTCTACCCGTTCTTCGAGGGGCTGCCGAGAACCTATTCGGACAAGCTGCTCGATAGCTACAAGACGAAGAACTACGAGTATAATGGCAAGAAAATGACCGAGTACGAGGCACTCCAGACCCAGCGCGGCATTGAGCGCAAGCTGAGGCGTTGGAAGCGAGAGAATATCGCCATGAAAGCCGCCGGACAGGATACCACTGAGAGCGCGGTCAAGATCGCCCAGTGGCAGACCGTGCAGAAGGATTTCCTCTCGCAGACCGGACTGAAACGCCAGCGTGACCGGGAGCAGATTGCAGGCTGGAGCCGCAAGGCAGCGGCGCAGGCAAGCGGTTCGGCTCGTTCGGCACAGCACAAGGCCAACCGGTATTTCTCACTCAGCGGTCCGGAGGAAAATCTGCGGGAGTACCTGAAAGAGAAACCAATCATTGACCTGCTGGAACAGCAGGGTGTAGAATACAAGCAGAGGATCAGCGAAAAGGAGATCATCGTTTCTGCCGGTGCGCCGAAGATCGTGAGCGAAAGCGCTCATGCGGTGGAGAACCGTGCGGTCAAGACCGACCGTGCCGACATGACGGCAGAACGCGCACAGTCCTTTGTGGACAGCGCCAAGCTGACCCTGTATCAGCCGGAACGCCAGACCTTGAAATTCATGGCGGAGGATGGCTACGCAGTCCTGAACTTTGACCACAAGCTGGTTACCGCTGTTCCGCAGAAGTGGCGGAAGAAGTACGACGATTATCTGGAGGAGAACCAATGAAAGCACGAGAACCCGCCGAAAGGCACTTTTGTCCGCTATTTCAGCGTGAGATAAGCTGGGGCGGCGCAGGCGGCTGCTATGAGGTGCAGGAAGTCCGAGAGGACAACATGGATGCCGAACTGCTGCCCGAACCGTTTGACCTGAACAAAGCAGATGCCGCGTGCGCGAAATGCGGCTGGTACCGCGTAAGCGAACCGAATACCTAAGCCGCCAAGCGAAAGCAAGGCGGTTTTCTTATACCCAAAACCGCGAACAAGCCGCCGACAAGGCGGTTTTTTCATACCCAAATTCGCCAGTGCCGGGCGTAAACGGGCACACCGCAGGAGGATGCGACCCTCGTAAAAAAGCGTAGCGGAGGAAGGACAACGCATGAAACGCGAATTTCTCGAAGGTCTGGATCTGGGCGAGGGCGCAAAGCTGCCCAAGAGCGCCATTGACGCCATCATGGCCGAGAACGGCCGTGACATCGAGGCAAAGAACAACCAGATCACGACCCTCACCACCGAGCGCGACGGCCTGAAAGAGCAGCTCACCACCGCCAACGACACCATCAAGTCCTACAAGGACATGGACATCGAGGGCGTAAAGGCCAAGGCCGACGAATGGGAATCCAAGTATAACACGGACACCCAGACGCTCAAGGATCAGCTGGCGGCAGCGGAATACGGCTTTGCCGTGAAGGAAGCGACCGCCGCGCTGAAATTCTCCTCGGAGAGCGCAAGGAAAGCCTTTGTGGCCGACCTGACCGCGAAGAAGCTGCCGGTTCAGGAGGGCAAACTGCTGGGTCTGGAGGATTTCACCAAGACCTATCAGGAAACCGACCCGAATGCGTTTCTGCCGGAGAACGACGACAAGACCCCGATCGCTACCAAGGGCGGCAGCGGCGGCGGTCCCGCAACCGGCTCGGATGCGCTGCGTGCAGCGTTCGGGCTGACGACTAAGAAGGAGTAATGATTTATGCCTAATGCAATCACTCTCGCGCAGCAGTTTGTGCCGCTGCTCGACGAAACCTATCAGCTGGCCTCGCTGACGGCCGATCTGGACGGCAATGCCGATCTGGTACGCCAGGGCGCGAATGCCAACGAGCTGATCATCCCGATGCTGTCCATGCAGGGTCTGGGCGACTATTCCCGCAACGACGGCTACGTCAAGGGCGATGTAACGCTCACCAACGAAACGGTCAAGTGCAACTTTGACCGCGGCCGTATGTTCACCGTGGACACGATGGACAACCTCGAAACCGCCGGTATCGCGTTCGGCCAGCTGGCGGGCGAGTTCATCCGCACCAAGGTAGCACCCGAGGAGGATGCGTTCCGCTTCGCCCAGTATGCGGGCAAGACCGGCATCTCCAAGGTGGCTGCCGGTGCATCGCTTGCGGACGGTGCAGCCGTTATCGCGGCGCTGCGTGCTGCCATCACTAAGATGGACGAGGACGAGGTGCCCGCAAACGAGCGTTATCTGTACATCACGCCGCTGCTGCTCGGCTATGTGCAGGATATGGACACCACCAAGAGCCGCGAGGTCATGCAGAATTTCGCAAAGGTGGTCAAGGTGCCGCAGAGCCGCTTCTACACTGCCATTGAGCAGAAGTCCGGCAAGACCGGCGAGGAGGCAGGCGGCTACGCCAAGGCCGAAGGCGGCAAGGACATCAACTTCATGATCCTGCACAAGCCTGCGCTGATCCAGTTCTCCAAGCACATCGCGCCCAAGATCATCGAGCCGGGTGCAAACCAGGACGGCGATGCGTACAAGTTCGGCTACCGTCAGGTGGCTATCGCGGACGTGTACAAGAACAAGGTCGCAGGCATCTACCTGCACCACAAGGCAACGTAAGGAGGCCATTATGGGTAAGATCGTAGGTCTGGTGTTCGAGGACGAGCCGGTCTACACCTGTCCGCACTGCGGCAAGGTATACAAGACCGAGGAATCCCTCGAGAAGCACCTGAAGGACAAACACACCGAGCCGGACGGCACTCCGGCACCGTAAGAGAGGAGGCGGGCGCTGTGCTGACAGCGGACTACAAATTCTATACCGAAACCTATCACGGGAAGATGGAACAGGCGGAGTTTGACCGTATGGCTGTGCTGTCGTCCGCCTATCTGGACGAGCTGACCATGGGCCGGACGTCCGGTACGCTGACCGCTGACGTCGAGGAACGCGCAAAGCTGGCGTTCTGCGCCGTGGCGGATGCCTACCTGCTGAACGAGCAGGGCGGCGGTATTGCTTCGGAAACCAACGACGGCGTTTCCGTGACCTATGTGGCGGGCATCAGCAACGCAAAGACCGAAGGCCGCCGGCTGTACGAAGCAGCGGCGCTGTTCCTCGGTCCGACCGGCCTGCTGTACAGAGGGGTGAGGTAATGCTCTACTGCAACGATGTTATCACGCTCATCAAGTACGACGGCGAGGGCTACACCGTGAGCACGCTTTCCGGTGTGAGCTGGTACGACCGCACCCAGGTCAAGACCGAGAACTCAGGTCTGGTATATGCGAACAGCGTGAAAGTCCGGATTCCGGCGGCTGTGCTGAAAGACGGCGCACCGCTGCCCGAGGCGGGTGACCACATCGTACACGGTGCACTGCCGGACGGTACAGCGCTCGAACGTCCTGCCGATCTGGCACGGCTGCACGCCCGCAAGGTGATGGCTGTGGCAGACAACCGCCGCGGCGGCATCCCTCATGTGGCGGTGGTGGGACAATGAAACTGAGCATCAGGACCGACATCAAGCCGGAAACCATTCTGCGGGCACGCGGCCTCGGCAGCGACAACGCCGCCCAGAAAATGCTCGCGCAGACCGTTGTGCGGCTGTGCGACCCGTATGTGCCGATGAGCAGCGGCTCCGGCGCACATCTGAAAACCGCGTATACCATCGCGCCGGACGGCTCGAGCATCACCTACCGAGGGCCGTATGCACACTTCCAGTACGTCGGTGAGGTCATGGTCGGCACACGTTCCGGTTCGCCGTGGGCGAAGTCCGGCGAGAAGAAGGTCGGCGCAGGGCGTGCGCTCAGCTACAACGGCGCACCGATGCGCGGCAGGGACTGGGACAAGCGCATGATGGCCGACAGAGGCGACGAGGTCGTGAAAGCCGTCGCAAGCTATGTAGGAGGCAAAGCCAAATGAGCATCATTGAAGCGGTACGCAAGTACCTGCAAACCTGTCCGCTGCTGAAAGGCGGCACGCTGAACGTGGACTTCCTGCCGCCGGAGGCCGCCACCTACTCGGTGGACGTTGTGCCGGTAAAGCCGGTCCTCAAGGCGTACATGGACGGATCCAGCCAGCGGCAGTTCCTGTTCGTGCTGGCGACCCGCACTTATTACGGCGAGTTTGTCCGCCAGCAGCTCGACAACCTGTGCTTTTTCGAGGAGTTTGCCGAGTGGCTGGACAAGCAGAACCGAACCCGTTCGTTCCCCGATCTCGGGGACGGACGAAACGCGCGAAAACTGGAGGTCACGACCTCCGGCTATGTTTTCGCACCCGATACGGACACGGCACGGTATCAGATCCAGTGCCGCCTGTCCTATTTCCAGAAAGGAGAACGATAAATGAAACTTTCCGAACTGATGAAGAATCACACGCCGAGCACGAGCTTTGAGGGCTTCGTGACAAACGATGACTTTGTCCTTGCGGTGGACTGCTCCGCCGAAGGCAACGCTGCGAGCCCGGCAGACTACGCCGTGGTACAGATCGGTGTATCCGGCCTGGATGCACAGCTCAACCCGGTAACGCAGGACAAGCAGTACATCCGCGCAGGCCAGTCCACCACCAAGACCGGCACGCAGCGCAGCTTTGCCGTTTCCGGTGACCGCTATGTGGGCGATGATTTTCAGGACTTTGCACTGTCGCACGCCGTTAAGTACGGCACCGGCAACAGTGTTGTCCGCGATTACGTTTATTTCTGCCTGCTGAACGGTCAGGGCGAGAAGGGCAAGTGCTCCATCATCGTCAACTCGGACGGCGCAGGCGATGCCGGTGAATCTTCGGAGATCGACATCGAGCTGAAGAAGTCCGGCGATGCACCGGCAAGCTACACCTATTCCGCAGCAGGTTAAGGAGGAGTAAAACATGGTTTTCCGCAATATTGAGGTCGATTTTGACATCTACGATGCAGACACCGCCGAGGTGTACGAGGGTGCGGTACAGACCGTGCTCGAGAGCGCTGTACCCAAGGAGGGCGAAACGCTTGCTGACGGTATCCGCCGTCAGTGCAATACCGTGTTCGCGTTCTTCGACACGCTGTTCGGTGACGGCTTCCACAAGGAGCTGTTCGGCCAGCGCACCAACATGATGGAGTGCCTGCAAGCATTCAAGGAGTTCCTCGAACTCGTTTCCAAGCAGCGTGAGCAGCTGACCGCCCTCACGGCGGAGATCCAGTCCGCGCAGACGGCTGCACCCAACCGTGCTGCCCGCCGTGCTGCACCGCGCCGCCTGCCGTCGTGAACATTCTGACCGAGGAGCTGCCGGTATGTGTGGAGGTGGGCGGCAGGCGCTGTCCCATCCACACCGCGTTCCATGTGTGGGTGCGGTTTGAACTTGCCATGCAGGACGCTGATCTGTCGGACACGGACAAGGTACGGACGGCGCTCGAGCTGTGCTACCCGACCGTTCCGGCCGACCTCGGTGCGGCGCTGGATGCGCTGCTGTGGTTCTACCGCTGCGGTGAAGACAGCCCGAAAGAGGGCAAGGGAAGCGGCGGCGCACATCACAGGAAAGCGTACTGCTTTGAGCAGGATGCAGACTACATTTACGCCGCGTTCCTGTCCTGCTACGGCATCGACCTGACCGACAGCAATATGCACTGGTGGAAATTCCGTGCGCTGTTCCGTGCCTTGCCGCAGGAGTGCGAGCTGGTCAAGATCATGGGCTACCGCACGGCGGACCTCAAGGGAATGCCCAAGGCGCAGAAGAAGTTCTATGAGAAGATGCGGAAACTCTATGCCCTCACGAACAGTCGCAGCGTAGAAAGCGCAATGAGCCTTGCCGAGCGCGACCGGCAGATGCAGGAATACGTTGCACGCCGGTTTAGGGAAGCGGGTGATACCCATTGAGAAAGTAAAAGTAAAATGTCCTTTTTGCGGCTATTCTATGCCGATCCAGTACGAGCCTAAGACCGCCCAGTGCTCCGGTATCTGGGTACGGTGCAAGGGCCGGAAGTGTAAAAAGGAATTTGAAGTGATTATCAACACCAAGTAGCGCCAGAGTGCCGATGGTGTCCCGTAAAAGAGGTGACACTATGGCCGATGGCTCGGTTATTATTGACATTAAGGGCGATTCCAGTGCGTTTCAAAAGACATTAGGCGGACTGAGTTCGCTGGCAGGCGGCGCCCTCAAGGGTGTCGGCACGGCAGTGGGTGCCGCAACGGCTGCTGTCGGCGGTCTGGCTGCGGCGGCCATCAAGGTCGGCAGCGGCTTTGAGAGCAGTATGTCGCAGGTGGCAGCCACTATGGGCATCACGACCGACGAGATTGCAAACGGCAGCGCAGACTTCGAGCTGCTCAGTCAGGCGGCCAAGGATGCCGGTGCGACGACCGCGTTCTCTGCATCGCAGGCTGCTGAGGCACTCAACTACCTCGCCCTCGCCGGTTACGACGCCCAGACGGCGGCGGACGCTCTGCCCGCTGTCCTAAACCTTGCAGCGGCGGGCGGTATGGATTTAGCATACGCCTCTGACCTGGCAACCGACGCCATGTCGGCGCTCGGCATTGAGGCGTCTAACGAAAACCTGACCAAGTTCGGTGACCAGATGGCGAAAACCGCCAGCAAGGCCAACACCTCGGTCGCACAGCTCGGTGAGGCCATCCTCACCGTCGGCGGCACGGCAAAGAGCCTTGCAGGCGGTACGGTCGAGCTGAACGCCGCACTCGGCGTGCTCGCCAACCGCGGCATCAAGGGCGCAGAGGGCGGTACGGCGCTGCGAAACGTCATCCTGTCGCTGTCCGCGCCGACCGACAAGGCCGCCGATGCGATGAACTCGCTCGGTCTGAACGTCTACGATGCGGCAGGCAATATGCGCCCGCTCAACGAGGTGTTCAAGGACCTCAACAAGTCCATGGCGAACATGACCGAGGGCGAAAAGACCAAGGTGCTCAGCGAGATCTTCAACAAGGTTGACCTCAAATCTGCGCAGGCGCTGCTTGCGGGCTGCGGTGATGAGTTCGACAACCTTGCGGATGCCATCGCAAACAGCGGCGGCGCCATGCAGGACATGGCAGACACTCAGCTGGACAACCTGCAGGGTGACATCACCATTCTGCAGTCCGGCCTTGAGGGCCTGGGCATTGCCGCCTACGAGAGCATGAACGGACCGCTGCGCGAGAGCGTGCAGCTTGCCACCAGCATGGTCGGTGAAATCTCGGATGCGTTCAGTCAGGGCGGTATTACTGCCGCTGTGGGCGCGGTCGGTGATGCGCTGGCACAGATGGTGTCCTACATCGCCGGTCTGGCACCGCAGATGATAAACGCAGGCGTGCAGCTGCTCACCTCGCTTGTCACGGGCATTCAGTCGAATCTTCCTGCGCTGGTGACGAGCGCACTGGGCATTGTGAACGCTCTGGTGAACGGCATTGCGACCGTCCTGCCGCTGCTGGCGACAACCGCAGTGCAGATCATCACCGCGCTGGCGAACGGTCTGGGTACGGCTCTGCCGACGCTGCTGCCGATTGCGGCGCAGGCCATCAACGAACTGGTGCAGGGACTTGTTGCAAACATTCCCGTGCTGGTGGCATCGGCGGGCACGCTGCTGAACGGCTTTATCGAGGGCGTTTTAGCGGTGCTGCCGACACTGGTCGAAGCAGCCATCACGCTCATCGAGGGACTGGCGGAGGGTCTGATTGCCGCAATCCCGGTGCTGGTGGCCGCTGTACCGACCATCATTGACGGTCTGGTGTCCGTTCTGGTCAGCGCCGTGCCGCAGATCGTGCAGGCCGGTATCACACTGTTGGTAGCACTCATTCAGGCATTGCCGACGATTATTTCGACCATCACAGCAGCCTTGCCGCAGATTATCACGGCTGTTGTCAGCACACTGGTTTCCAACGCACCGCAGATTGCAAGCGCCGGTGTGCAGCTGCTTGTGGCGCTCGTCCGCAACCTGCCGACCATTATCAGCACCATCGTTGCCGCTGTGCCGCAAATTGTTTCTGCGATCGTCAGCGCGTTCCGGGGTCTGATGGGTTCGATCACGTCCATCGGCGTGCAGATTGCACAGGGTGTCTGGCAGGGTATTTCCTCGATGGCAGGCTGGCTCAAGAGCAAGGTCAGCAGTTTCTTCTCCGGCATCGTGAACAGCGTTAAGGGTCTGCTGAAGATTCACAGCCCGTCCAAGGTGTTCGCCGAGATCGGCAAGTTTACCATGCTCGGCTTTGCCGCCGGTATGGAGAAAACGCAGGACACTGTGCTCAAAACCGCCGAACGGTTGAACAACGCGCTTGTCAAGCAGGAGGAGGATCTCCAGCAGCAGCTCACCGATATGGAAGTTGCCGCGACTAAGCGCAAGGAGGCCGAGAGCGAAAAGGCGTATCAGGATTCTCTGAACGAGAAGTACGCCAAGCTGAAAAAGGCATCCAAGGAAAACGAACAGCAGATTCTTAACGAGATTGCCGAGCTCAAGGAAAAGCACGCCAAGGAACAGTTGGAAAAGGACGAGGCGAACCAGAAAACGGCACTCCAGACCCAGCTGAAAGCCGTGCAGAAGTACCGCGATGAGTACGAGAAAGCGCTCGATGAGATCGAGAAGCGGCAGGACAAGTTTGCTGAGAAACTGGCCGACTACGGCGACCTGTTCGAGAAGACGAGCGGCAAGTTGGGCAACAGCTTCAAGATTCGCGACCTGCAGGACGACATCGACCAGATCAACGCCTTTGGCGATGCACTGCAGGCACTCAAGGAACGCGACATTCCGGAGGAGCTGCTCTCCGGCATTGCGGACATGAGCCTCGACGACGGTCTGGCGTACAGCCAGAAGCTGCTGCAAATGACTGAGGAGCAGTACAACGCCTACATCGTCAAGTGGCAGGAAAAGCAGGCTGCTGCGCAGAAAGTTGCCGCGCAGTTCTATCAGGACCAGCGCACGACACTCCAGAACGATTTTATCGATCGGCTGCCCGAGGATTTAGGCGTGCTGACCGATCAGCTGGAGGACGTCGGCGTTGATGCAATGATGGGCTTTAACGAGGGTCTGGCGGAGGCGGGCAAGACCGCGATCGCAACCGCGCGTTCCATCGCCAACGCCATCATCCGCGAGATGCAGCGTGCCATGGACATCCACAGCCCGTCCCGCAAGATGCGCGATCTGGTCGGCGTACCGACCGCGCAGGGCTTTATCGTCGGCTTCGAGGACGAGATGGACGGCTGGGGGCGCAAGATGCAGAACGCCGTTGCCGCAGAAACCGGCAAAATCAGCGTAGCCGCAGCCGCCCAGAGCGAGGGCAGAGCTGCCGCTGGCGGTGTCACCCGTGAGGTGCACAACAGCACGAAAACGGTCGAGAAGGTCGCCCGCATCGAGGGGGACGGCGTGACCGGTGAGCTGGTCCGTATGCTCGGCCTACGGCTCAAGGAAGAAGATAACCGCGTAGGCGATACACTGGAGGATTGAGCATGAATATCAAACTGAACGGCACCGTCTACGCGGTCGGTGTGGCTTCGGTGTCGCGCACGCTGCGCCGCACGGAGAAATACCGTGTGACAACCGAGGACGGCCGCACCCATCGAGAGGTGCAGGCCACCTACATGGATTTCGCGCTGAACCTCGGCAGCTTCGGCAGTGCGGAGTACGACCGGCTGATGTCGCTGCTGCGCTCGACGACCGACGATATTGCCGTAGAGCTGCCGAGCAGCCACACCGGCACGGAAACCTATGTCGGCGCATTCGACAACGTTTCCGACGAGATCATCACCGAGGACGAGGACGGCGTTCTGTGGGACAACCTCACGCTGTCCTTTACCGGCACCGAGCCGCTGGAGGTGTAGCCGATGAAGACGACCTGTGAGTTCCGGTTCGGTTTCTGGGACGTAACGGCGAGAGGGGACGCGCACTTTGCCGTGTCGCAGAATCAGGACTATGCCCGTATCGAGGACATCAACGCGGAGGACCCGATCGTGTTCCCGAATGTCGCCACACTCGAGCCGGATTTCGGCTTTCCGCTGGACGGCTCGAAGGAGTGGCTGCCGGACAACGCCCGCCTGACACAGTGGGGATGGTGGAGCACCGACCTGTCCGGCGGCGACCTGACCTTTTCCAACCCGCCCACGCTGACCGTCACGTTCTACGACGAGGACGGCACGCCGACACCGCACAGCAGCGCCGGTATTACGTTCACATTCGTTGCCACGCTGCCTAAGACCGTGAATATCAAATGGTACGGCTATGACGGCGGCCTGCTGGCTGACAAGGACTTCACGCCTGACCGATTCGACTATTTCTGCGACTGGCAGGTTGAGGACTACTACAAGGTGGTCGTGACAGTGAAATCCATGAAGTACGCGCACCGGTTTTTCCGTGCCTCGAGTATCCTGTTCGGCGTGCTCGAGATTCTGGACGATGCGCGTGTTACCTCGGCAAATCTCACCGAGGAGATCAGTCCGGTAGCACTCACGCTGCCGATCAACAAGGCGGAGGTGTCGTTCTATACGCCGAACAGCCGCTTTGCTCTGCTTGACCCGGCAGGCGCGTATCGCCTGTTTCAGTGGAAGCAGGAGCTGACCGCCTACAAGACCGTGGACAGCACGCGCACCATGCTCGGCAAGTATTATCTGCAGGAAGCAACCGGCACAGTGGATGCGGTGACCGCACTCTCGTGCGTGGATATGATCGGAGTGCTGGATACCGTCGAGTACAAGGGCGGCATCTACGAGAAAACGCCGGTCAGCGATCTGATTGCCGACATACTGGAAGATGAGAACGTGGAGTTCGAGATTGACGAGGCGCTTGCCGATGCAACGCTCACCGGATACCTTGCCATCGGCTCCAAGCGGACGGCGCTGCAGCAGATTGCGTTTGCTATCGGTGCGGTGGTCGATACGGCACGGACGGAAATCGTGCGGTTCTATCCGGCGCCGAGCGAGATTACCAAGACCATCACACCGGAACGGAAGATCGTCGGGCACAAAATTACGATGGAGGCGCTTGTCACGCAGGTGGACATCACCGCGCACCAGTACACGCTCATTACGGACGAGGTGAAGGAGCTGAACAAGGCGACCTTTGAGGTCGGGGAGCATACTGTCACGTTTTCCTCGCCGGTTTCGGTGACTTCGGTTTCCGGTGCGGCTATCGTGGAGAAGCACCCGAATTACTGCATTGTGAACGTCACCAAGGCCGGAGAGGTCATTCTGTTCGGTTACGGGTACGAGGACACGAAGACGGTTTACACGGTCAAGACCGAACCGCTGCCTGCCGGTGCCAAGGCCAGTGCAAAGAGCGTCACGAGCGCTACACTGGTTGACCCGGGCAAGGCGCAGGACGTCGCCCGGCGGCTGTACGACTATTATCAGCTGCGCTATACCGACGAGGGACAGATCCTGCCCGGACAGGAGCAGGCCGCAGAGCGGGCAGAGGTGTCCAGTCTGGGCGGGCGCACGCTGACCGGCTATATCCAGCGCGTTGTGACCGACTTGTCCGGCGGCGGTCTGGAAACCATTACGCTGAGAGGACGGTAACGCATGAGTATTATCGACACGCTTATCACGGACCGCACCCGGGGCGATTACTACAACATTACCGACCTCAACCGTGTCGGGCAGGCCATGCGGTACGTTGCCGCACGGCTGCGTGCCTGCGGCTTTGATGTGGTAGTCACGCCGCGGACGGACTGGGTGTGGACGGACAGAGCCACACCGGCAGCCGCCAAGCGGTACCTGAACAACCTGCGGAAGATCCGCAAGGCACTTGTGCTGTTCGTGAATACGCCGGACGTACCGAGCGGCAAGCGGCCGTTCACGGCTGAGGAGGCCAATGACATTGAGAAAATCCTGATCGACGCAGAGGACATGGTGCAGCGCACGATGCAGTGCTGGTACTTTTGCGGCGATCTGTACGCCGGGGAGGTGTGAAATGAGAGCAAGACAAGCCCTGAATCCGGGCCGTATCAAGCTGACGTTTGAGGACGGCTCGACCAAATACGCCGTCATGGAGCGTGCGGACAATCCTGTTGTCGAGGGTGACCCGCTCAATCCGTACACGCTGCTGAAAGATGAAACCTGTACTATGCTCGGCGGCAATCCCGAAACCATGGTGCCGGATGATGCATTTCAGATGCTCGCGGCGCTTGCGGCCAGCGGCGGCGGCTCCGGTGACGTTGGAGAACTGGAGGACACCGCTTTTGAGGTTGGCACGATCACGAACGCCGGGGCAGGCTGGAACACGTTCAAGTTTAGGGAGGCGTTCGACGCTGCACCGCAGGTCATCTGCCAGGCCGAGGACTTTGACGGCATCGTGCAGGTGAAAAGCATCACGGCGGACGGGTTTCTGTACTGTCTGCGGACGCTTTCCACCGGCAGTTACTATACCGGCGGCTCGTCCGGATCGACGCCGTCGCATAGCGCGAACACGCTCGTCAACGGAAGTACAACCACAGCCACAGCGGTGAAAATTCGCTACATGGCTATTGAATACGGAGGTGAACGGTAATGTTAGGCGTGAATCAGCTTGACTTTATCAACTATTGCAATGCCCTGAAAGGTAACTACCGCAAGGGCGTGCACAAGATGGAAACGCTGCTCGAAAATCCGACCCACGCGAAAGAGTTTGCGAAGAATCTCGGCGGTGTGTCCGTTGTGCTGGGTACGCCGGTAGGCAAGGAAGACCGCAATAGCGAAACGCTGCGCTCCATGCTGCTGGCCAGCGATGTGGCGAACGATGCCGTCTACACATGGATGGGGCAGTATTACGAGTTCGACAGCTGGGATGAGCTGCTCGGCGATGAGGATCGCTGCAAGGCGATGATGGCGAACGAACTGATGTGGCGTGCGCTGTCCGCCAGCGGCGTGGCGATGGGCAAGACCGTGGCAACGCTCGCGGGCCTGTCCTGCAGCGCGTATGACGATATGAGCGCGGTCGCTGCATCTTCGACCGCTATGGCGGCTATCGAGAAGTCGCAGGTAGCGAAGGACGCAATCGCAGCATCCGACATGGCAACTGCAAAGTATGCTGTCGGCGCTGCCGGTCTGAAGCCGGCAGACTATGCCAACATGGCAGCGGTAGCTGCATCCCAGACCGCTATGGCGGCAATCGTAGCATCCCAGACCGCGCGGAAAGCAATCGAATCTAGTAATACTGCAATTTCTGCTCTTTCAGCATCTTCTCGCGTTGTTACGGGATATGCAACTATTGGTACTGCTTATAACAAGGATTGTTGGATTGTTTCAGCGTGCTGTACATCCTCAAATAGTAGCAGCTATCAGTACACAATCGGCAACTTCTATGACAGTCCAACAACTAAAACCGGAATGTATGGCAACACACATAAGGCCGTCAGCCGCTTTGCTAAAAACGCAGCCGTTACCGCTGATACAGCAGGTGGCTGGCAGCATGAAATCAAGTACATTCCGTGTTAAAATCAGCATTTCGGTAGTACGCATTAACATTCTAAGACGTACTACTCAGCTCTACATAGGCGCTTATGAGCCTGTTTTAGCTGAATGTTACGGCTCAATACTGCAAAACAACCGAGAAAGTCAGTGAATACGGCGTTATCGAAGCGGTTGCGTGCGCATTAGAATGTTAATGCGTCCTTGCTCAGCACTGAAAATAGTCGATCCAATCATCTCTATCAGTATCATTCTTCATGTAGGTAGCAATCTTTTTGTACTGCTTAAAGTAAGCATATTTACCCTTATAGCTATCCCACTTCGGCTTGCTGCCATCGGACAGGGTGGCATATCCGTACTGAGACGTATCGAAAGCATTATCGTTGCTAATCTGAAGAATAATAAACTTGCCGGACAGGCTTGCGCTGGCACCGCTCATGCGTTTTTTCTTTGCATAAATTGCGTCTAAAGCCGTTGTGCTGGCAGCAATAGCGCTCAAAGCTATACTCGACGCTGCAATCGCCGCCATAGCGGTCGAAGACGATGCAATCGCGTTCATGTCCGCATAGCCGCTCGGATTCAGTCCGGCCAGCTCTGCTACGGTCTTACCCATTACAGCGCTGCTTGCGTTGCTAAAGATTGCCCACGCAGAGGCATTGTTCTGTACGGCCGTCATAGCGGTGCTGCTTCGGAAGATAGCCGCCATAGCGGTCTGGGACGAAGCCACAGCCGCCATAGCGGTCGAGGACGACACTACGGCGTTGAGTGCTGTACTGTTGTTAATTACCGCCGTCATAGCGGTCTAATGCGCACAAAAACGCCCTGATTTTCGGGTAGAGTGTATAATGAAAGATACACCAAATCCGAAAGGGGAAACACGTTATGAACGCAAAAACAGAACTCGCAAAGCGGCTTTCCGAAACTTTTTCCGGAGGTACGCCTGTGACCGCCGAAGCGCTTGCCGCGATCTTAAAGGACTATTCTATCACGAAAGAATCGGACGAACAGCGCAGCGATCTGCACCGCAGGATCAAGTATTATCTGGGCGCGAAACGCATTGACGGCTTATCCGACAAGACCCTGGGGAACTACCGCTGCAACCTCGAAATGTTTGCCGCCAGGGTGAACAAGAGCGCTGCCAAGGTAACGACCGACGACATTCGCGGCTACATTTCGTACCTCGATGAAACGCGTCACCTGAAAGACACGTCGCTGCAAACGCACATCAACACGCTGCGTGCGTTCTTTGGATGGCTTCACACCGAGGAACGCATTAAAAAGAACCCCATGGCAAAGATCAAGTCGCTCAAGCTGGACAAGAAGGGTGCTCGTCAGGCCCTCACGGTTGAGGAACTGGAACGTCTGCGCGATGCCTGCCAGGGCTACCGCGAAAAGGCACTCGTGGAATTTCTCGTATCGAGTGGCTGCCGATTGAGTGAGGTCGCACAGCTTAACGTGTCCGATCTTGACCTCATCGGCCGCACGGTGCGCGTCACCGGCAAGGGGGACAAGGAGCGACCGGTGTATTTCTCGGTTCGCGCAAGGCTCATGGTGCAGGAGTACATGGTATCCCGTAAGGGCGGCACAGGGCTGTTTGTGAGCAGTAAATCGCCATACGAGCCGCTCAAACCTCGGGCAATCCAGCGCATTATCCACGCAATCAGCGAGAGGGCAGGACTGGAAAAGCACGTCCACCCGCACCTGCTGCGCCATACCTTCGCAACGCACGCGCTCAACGGCGGCATGGACGTAACCGTCATCCAGCGGCTGCTCGGTCACGAGGACATTGCAACGACACAGATCTACGCCGAACTGAACGAGGAAGGTGTACGGCATCAATACAATAAGTATGTGGCGAACTGACCACAGAAAGGGGTAACCATGAAAGTAAATGACATCAAAGCTCTGGACTACCGGACCGACGGCGACCTGCTGAC